>Ga0182738_1001168_pt1 | contig 33611 bp, 7 predicted proteins | sample eDN5th30CBELigMG_FD_128876 | JGI IMG/M metagenome (GOLD analysis project Ga0182738, IMG submission 128876) | Enriched Miracle-Growth compost microbial communities from Emeryville, California, USA - eDNA 5th pass 30_C BE-Lig MG (version 2)... ...
CTTGTACTTCAATTAATCTGTTGTAACGAATAGGATATTGCTCGATTTTCTCTGCTAATTGACAACGAAGTTCACTGGCAGAAATATTCATTCCTCTCTCTTTTAGTATAACTGAGATAACAGCAAAGCCACAACCATCTTCCTTCCTTGGAGATCCAACGTTCGCTCTCTTTGAGTTTAAAAGTTTATACCACCCGATTTCACATCCCTCTCCATTTTTCTTGCCTCGAGTATATAAAATGATTTTTACTCCTTGTTCCTTTTCTTCGTCTGGAAGGATATAATGAACATTCTCAACAATTTTTAATTCTATTCCATAAAGAGAGGCCAGGCTTAACATATCAGCCAAGTCTGCTGGCTTAGAATTTAGAACCTGTTGAGCGTAATTCTTCATTTTTTCGATAATAGGTTGATTCTCGTTTTGCTGATTTGGCTGTTCAGTATTTTGATTTTCAGGCTGGCATCCCTCCTCTTGGAAGCAATTGACTCCAAAATCTCTCTCGTTTTTTTCCCGATTTTGACTTGAGCTAGCTGGCATATCACCTGAAGGATGATCAAGAGGAGCATGAATGTGCAATCCACTTCCTGGGGATATTAGATGAGACTCTGCAACTCTTATGATTCGTTCTGTAATGATATCTGAGATTGCTCTCATAATTTCACTCAAATCAGTCTTCTTGTCCATACTCACAGAGTATTTATTGAGATCTTCGCAAAATTTCAAAACAGCCTCTTTATGGTTCCCATAATTGCCAAAGTTCATATCTTTCGCACTCTTACGAGCAACTTGATTGTAGTTTCTAGCAAGCTTTGTGTCTTTGTGCTCTTCACTCTGTTCTTGATTTGGTTGCATTCCAAACATTTCTGGATTGAGCTCTTCACAATCGAAGCTCTTGAGGACAGCACCTTCAGCTTTCAATATTTTTGGAATCTCTACTGCATCTTCAAGAGGTAAATTGCAGTGCTGATGAAGAAGCTGATGAATTAACAAGGTTTCTTTGTCAATTTCGGCAAGTTTGTTCAAAAATCTGCTCTGAATACTCTCAAGTAGGACAACAAGCTCTTTGAAGCCATTGAGTGCTCCTATAATTTTCAAGCCCAAAGTAAAATGAAGCTGTAAAATTGCAGGATTCCAGAAAATAGTTTTACCTAATCGCATTCCAATCGAATCCCATAATTCCCAACTCCAACTTTTTTCTGGATTCACAATGTCGAAAGCAATCTTATTCATTTGGCTTGGCAAAGATCTTGAGCCTCGTATTTTGTCAAGGGCATGTATTTTATGGACAATAGCTTTGAAGCTTCCAGCATAAAATATGCTTTCAACCTTCTCTTGGATAAAAGAAGAGATCTCAGGTTTGAAGTCCTCTAAACTAAAATGGAAAATCAAATCAGCTGCCTGATAGACTCTTTTGGTGGCTTCCACCACAGCATGATTTGACGCCGAAGTAGCTAATCGCCCAACACCAAACTTCTTGAATTCTTTGCTTACATGCATCAATGCTCCACCCATCGCTTGAGAATTCATTAAAACTTCTGATGCAGTCTGTTCCAACGCTTCAGTCTTGACTCCTCGAAGCGTAGTATTGATTCCTTTGAATCCATCTTGCAGTTTCATGAAACCAAGTGACACTGCAGAGATAACAAGACTAATTGCTTTCTGTTTGAGATAATCTGACTACCTAAAGTGCCTGTTGTTGTGTGCTTTATAAATCATAATTCCTTCTGTAAAGGTTTCTGTCATCAGTGACATGCCATAGGTGAAGCCAAGGCCAGGAGCCATCAACAGAGCTCCTGCAAATAGTTGCAGAGCTCCGATAAAAGCTAATATTGAGATACTCCGCCATGGAATGAATCTTTTCTCATTAATCTCCAATACATACTCAATACCTCTTGCTGCAAACTCTGAAAGCTCAAGGTTCGGTCTAATTTTTTCCATAAACAGCTCGCTGAGTTTTTTGACTGTTGTGATCTCAATGTCTTCTTGGGCCAATGATGCTTTTGCTATCACGCTCTCAAGATGTCTCACTTTCAAATTGTTAAATTCTAAAGTGAAATTCAGGTTTGCTTTTCTCAAAATGGGGATCAGATTTGTAGCAACAGGCGGGCTCAATTCCCTGAAACTTACGTTGATTGATTCTCCCTCAGAGTCTTTCGGAATAAATGTTGGCTTTACTTCAATAAAGGTGACTTGGAAACTTGCGCTTTTGCAAGCGGTTATGATTTGTGTTGCTGTTTCTCGTGTTAATTCTTCAATCTTAATCCATACTTCTTCCTGATCTTTTATCCGAGAAATTCTTTCTCCGGCTTTCTCAATCTCAATAGTTTCTGTTCCATTATCTCCAGAAATCAATTGGATCGTTTTTATGTGATAATATTTGAGTGGCTCCAAAATTTCTGCTTTGTCTCCTGATATTTCCAGGTTTAAAGAATCGAATTTGACGCTATCTATTTTTTTCTTTGCAATTTCAGAACTCAAGTTTGGGTATTCCAAGGTCAGAGTAAAATTATTTTCAGTTTCTTTTCGTAAGGACTTTGCTGTTTCATTTACATCCTTCAATAAAACGTTGAATCTTTCTCGCTCATCTTTGCTATTCTTGAGAATTTCAATAGCTTCTTGTGCTTTTAAATTGGCTTTGCTCTTTTGTTTCTTGCCATCAACAATTATCTCCAAATCGACGAAACAATTTTTAAATTGCTTTTGCAATTCCATGAGGGCAAGATCTTTACTAACATCTGTGATCTGAACATCAGGATCTAATAGAATTTTGAGTTCCTCGGTGTTTAGGCCCTCTAAGGTTAAAGCCAAATCTTTGTAGACTAATGGATCAAGAGCTGGTGATTTTTTAACTTTATTCTTCGCTAGCTGAATCAGGTTAGCGAGTTTTGTATCAGATGTGTTATTATGACTGTAAAACACTTCCGAAATTGTTTCGACTGCTTGATCTTTATCTCCACTATCTGAAAACATCGTGAGATCATTAAACGTGACTACAAATCGTTTATATTTTCCAAGTTTTTCGAGAATTTCTGGTTCAAATTTTTTCGTCTCTTTTTTTCTTTCAAGACCACAAAAGTTTGAGCTAATCTTCAAAATATCACCATTTCTCGTAGAATTGGCATCCTTTTGGAGGAATTTGGTTCCTGTGATGTCAATAAGCCTTTGAGATCTTTTTATAGCAGTGGTAGCATGTTTGATACTGTTTATATAAGATCCAAGGATTGAAGCTTTTTGATTTAACTGTTTTGATAAATCACAGTCCAGATTGGAATGCTCTTGTTGCACAAATGTTTGCAAGGTATTCAAAATAGCCATTTCATCATGAAGAGGTTTCAAAGAATCCTCAAACCCCTTGATGAATTGGCTCTTATTCTGGTCATTTTTCTTCTGACTCTTGATCGCAAGCCATGCTTTGCCTACAAGAGCAACAGTATTCTGCTGGGGATCAAGGATTATTGCTTTCTTCAAATGATAGTCCGCTCTTGAATTGTTATCTTGCAAAAAAGATACGAAATAAGCTTTGGATTTGGAGAGAGAGTCGTAGGATAAAAGATCATTAGCAATCTTTATGTGGTAGTAAGGATTCTGTATAAGTTCATCACTTTTCAAGTCTTTATTAATTTGCTCTTCAAAAGAATCATATTTTTCATTGACTTTACCCCATCGAGTCATTATGTCATCTATCTTGTCACTCTCTATTTTGTGCAAAAATAAAGCCCATCTCTCTTCAAGTGCATTGAGCATATTGGTTTCAAAAACAGAACATCCGAGATATGGACGATTTTGTAGTAAACTTGTCTGAGCCTTAATCTGTTGACAAACCTGTTTTTTCAGGTTGCAGAATTTTTTAAACAGTTCATCTTTAATTTTCACCATTTGATACTCTTTGTCCATAAACTCATCAAACATTTTAGATTCAAAATTGTCCCGCATTTCTTTTATTTTCTCTGACGAAGCATCTCCATACTCTAAAAGCACAGCTCGATTCAAAATCATCTGGCCAGTTCCGCATTTTCCTTGTCTTGAGGTTCTCCCAAAAGCTTGGTCCTCCACTCTTTGGTTGGCAGGCAAAAAGCTTACAATCACATGTAGACCGCCATCCTTTTCAACATTATCATCAGTCTTGATATCTGTTCCACGTCCGGCTAAATTTGTCGCAACAATAATCTCTCCAGGGTTTATCTTTTCCACATCTTTCTCTTGATTCATATTATTCATCGTGTAAAGCTTTATAGCTCCACTCCTATATTTCTTTGCAAGCTCATAACGAATCAATTTACAATCTTCAATTGTTTGGCAAATAATGAGTGTGCCTCTTTCTTTATTTGCTTCAAGAAGAGCAGAGTCACAAATTTCTTTCAGCCACTCACCCTGGCTTTTACGAATAATTGTAGATAGTTGCAAGTATCTTTTCTTGTATGAGCTAGGAATAGTCACCAGATCTACATCATAAACTTCTGATAAAACTTCTTTCGCTCTTTTTGATCCAAGGGTTCCAGTCAGACCAAACACATTCCTGCCACATTTCTTTATGTATCCAATATTCGAGAGAAAATTTGTCGTGCATGTTTCGCTCGTCGTTTTGAGGCCATGCTTACGTTGAATCGTTTGATGTAGACCATCACCCCAGCTTGTAGCATCTCGGATGACTCCTGTACTATCATGAGCAACTGGCTTTATGAGGCCGTCTTGGACGACATATTGTTGATCTTGTTGATTCACGAAGGCTCTGAGAGAATTATCAACCCAGTTGGGAATTTGCTTATCAACAAATTCTTTAAAGTTACTCGGGACTGCAATTTTCTTTTTCTCCAATAAACCCTTGCTCAAGTATTTTTTGAGTTGTTGTTTGAGAAAGATTTCGATATCTTCTTTAATTTTGAATGCTACCTTGTTCAAATCCTCCATATTCTTTATGGATTCCTTCAAATTGGAAGTCTGAGTTGCTTGATCATAGAACATATAATTTTCCCCATTCACCACAATCAATTTTTGTAACAACAGCCGAAGTCTGTGCCATAAAAGATGGATAAATGTCTGGAATTGATCCATTCCTGCGATTGTAGAACTCAGTCTCGCAATGTTTGAACTGTCATCAATAAGCATACTATCAACTTCGTCGATAATTGCCACCCCACACTTTCTTCCAGCCAAAGTCTCAAGCATACCATATTCATCCCTGAGTGTGTCAAATTGGAACTGTGCAATTTCACCATAGACAATATCTTGTTTATAACAGTTTTTCGGGCCTTTAATGTAAAGAGATTTATCACCATTATCCATACAGCGCAGGTCAAACATTTTATATAAGCCTGCTTTTTCTCGTGCATCTCTCTCTGCAAGGACTGGAGAGCTTGTAATAATATCCACCTTTTTACCTTGAAGAGCATGAATAATTGCTATCACAGAAACAATCGTTGACTTGCCTTCTCCTGTTGCGACTTGTAATAACCTCCCTTTTGTTGAACCGGCATTCAATAACACAATACAACTGAGGATCTGTGCATGTGTAAGAATATACTCTCCTGTATGCAGGTAGTTCGCTCTATTTATCACAGTCAGAGCTTTCTTTAAAAATTCTGATTTTGTCCAGGACTCTGGATCCGACTTTACTTCTTTGGCCCAGGCCAATATCTCAGCCTTTGTCAAGTTTGAAATAGGAGATCCTATTTTTGGAGCTGCTGAGGCAATTTCGTCTGTTAAATCAGTCTTTTTGATCTGATCAACAAGTTGAGAGAGGTTCTCACTATTTTGGATGAAATTTTGCAGAAGGGTATTGTTTTTGTTGTGCTTTTTTAATTTTTCAACGAGACCTACTTGATTTCTAACTTGAGGGTTTGTTTGGAAGTTAATCTCAATTGCAACTTCGTTTACTTTTTTTATCCATTCTTCGACTTTGCAATCAAGAATTTGGAGGATCCTTTCATTTTTCGTGGCAGGAATTTTGTAAGGAACTAGTGATTCCAATATTTGAAGAAGGCTTTCTTCTTTAGCTTTCTTTTCGGAAGCAGAGTTAGAATCAACCTTTTTAAACATCTCCATTAACTTCTCAAAAGACCAGCCCGAGTCTCGGAGGGTACCCAAGGTTGTGGCGAGTTTGTCACGATTAATTGAAGTTTGGATATGATTGCCCAATAATTTTATTTCCAAGGATCTTTTCAGCTCAAAGATAGAAACACCTTTGAGAGAAATATCACTGCTGCTGATCTTGTTTTCAGCAACAAAATCTCTCAATAACTCTAAATCTGTTAATTTTTCAACCTTGGAAATAGCAGCGAACAATTTCGAAAGGATTGATGAGGCCAGCTTGGAACTTATATTTGATGCGAACCAGTCAATATAGTTTCGATTGACCTCTTGAGAGTTCAGGCAGTCGGTTAACAACCTGACCAACCATTTTTGCTTGAGTTCTTGAAAAGGATTAAGGCTTTTAAATAGAATATTTTTGACCTCCTCCAAATCAATTTTTGGGAGGAACTTGAGAATTTCCACCATCTTTTCAAGTGTAAGTCTGTGACTATGAGCAAGAGCTTTCAAGACTTTATTCGAGTCTGATCCCTGTGATTTGAGATAATTTTCTGTTTCGAGCCATTCTTTGTAGAAAACCTATTTTTCAAATTCGTTGGCTTTTTGACGGGTCAGTAAATCAAAAAGAAGAAGCTCCCTTATCCAATGTTCTTGAGAAGTTTGTTTCAGTTTTTCAAGATCCCAATATTTAACAGAGGTTAAAGTTTCGAGCAAATCCACTCCTAAAGCAGCTTGGATCTTTGTGTGAGCTTTCAACTTTTCAAGTAACTCAGAACAATAAGCTCCAAAAATTTCAGACTGGTGACCCTTATTTTTTCGTGCCTGTAATCCTTGAAAGCACTTAACTCTGATTTTCATGTTTGGGTTGTTAAGATTTTTTTCCATCACTGATATACCATGATCCCAGAAGTTATCCAAAACTGCTGCATTGGCTACGCAGGAGAAAATCTCCAAGTTTATCAAATCCTCTTCTCCTTCGCACTCTTTCTTCAACAAAAATTCAATTAAACTATCTAAAGTTTTGGGCAATCTTTGGGTTTTCTTAGACTGGATAAGTTTTCCGTAAACTTGAACAATATTCAAATCAATTCTCTTGAGATTGATTGCTTTCTCAATAATTTTAACCACGAATGTATTGGATTTGAAACCTTGTAATAACGCCCGAGAAAATATCAAGGCAAATTCCTGCAAGTTCATATCATCTTCTTTTTGTTGACAAGATTCAGCGAGGGAAACAAGCTTCTTCAAAGCTGCCTCCGTTATCTTGAATTCACAATCCAATTTAACCATATATTTGAGCAAGGCAGTTAACTCTGGAGGTTCTACAGAGTCTGGTAGAGAATCAATTTGTAACAACAATCTTGCACCATCTGGAATCTCTTGGTTCTCACTAATCAATTCCAACACTTTATTCGAATTCTGAAGTGCACAGACAAAAGAGAGCCTTTTGGGATATTATTCGGTGAGATTTGGCGATGTCTCCAATCAGGGAAAGGCATTGATCCTTCAATTCTATCGAAGAAGTGCTGAACATTACTGTCGCTATCCTGTCAATCAAATAATCAGGGATCTCGCTTTTCTTGGGATGGAGAGCAAGCATGTTTATCACTGCTTCTTGTAAATCAACATCTGACTCATTTATGAGATCCTCAATTTGTTGAAAATGTTGCTCAAGCAGTTTTCCATTTTTTACAAATTTTGCTAATGACATCAAGAACTTGAATTCTTCTTTCGAATTTAATTGCGCCAATTTGAGGTTAGTGGCCTGCTTTTGATTGAGTGACTGTGAATCCAACAATGAGTTAATTTTTTGTTTCAGATCTTGAGGACAGGTTGAAAGGAGAACCTTTTGAATCAGAGCTTCGATAATTCCTTGACTTGGACAACCCATGGCACAGAGAGATTCAATACCCTTCAAACTTGTAAGCACAGTGTGCTCATTTTCATCACAAAAGCCACTGATTAAAATTTTTTCGATGAGATTTTGGAGTTCTTGTGATAAATCTTTTTGAGTTTTGATGATTGAGCAAAATGCCAAGAGAGCCTCATGTTTCATAGACTGATCTGTTGTTGTAAGGAATTTATCAGCGATTCTTTTTATGAGGTTCTGGGACAATGTTTCGCCTCTCTGGGCACGGTAAGCAAATATCAAAAGTGTCTCGTCTTCATTTTTTGTTTTATCAAGCCTCTTCTCCAATTGGTCCAACAAATCAAGCGGGAAATGCTGGTTGTTTTTTGTAAGGTTGAAAAATATCTTGACAAGTTCATCTTGATTCTTTTCTGAAGTAAATGTGTTTTTCATCTTGTTTATTATAAATTTTGGCAGAATTTGTCCATTGGTTGAAACATTCAATAAAATTGATAGTATTCGTGAATCATAAGGCTTTTGATCTAAAGCCTGGAATACATGAGAAGGCAACTTTCTTCCTGCCTTTGTTTGTATTTCCAAAAATTCCAACGCTCCTTCAAAATTTGTGGCATTTGATTCCAGAACAAAACCTGCTCTTGCCACCTCAATGATCTCAAATATCTCGTCTGAGAGGTCCTGGTTCCTTTCAGCAATTTCCAACACTTGAAAACTTCGATCTTTGACTTCTTTCTCCTCGTCATTTAAGTAAAGGTTGCGAGCCAAGATATCTAGAATTTTATCGCTTGTGACTTGTCCATTTTCAGCAATTTTTTCGAGAATATCCAAAACTTGAATTGGAAATTCAGACTTACGTAGCACACTCTCAATCGCAAGAACAGTGCTTTCTGGTATTGTGTTACTATTTCCAGTATAATTTCCAATGATATCCAAAGCCTTTTTTTTATAAGGTTCATCAAGGATGAAAATTTGCTCGAAGATACCAAAGATACTTTCAGCAAATTTTTGTTTGTTTGACTGGTTGGTAAGGATAGTCAGGATATTCTCCTTAATTTGAGCACAAAAATCCTCATTGTTTAATCGAAGCTCTGGGTTTGTATAAATCTCAGTAAGCATATCCATATGATCTGAACATACTAAAATACTCTCTTGTGACATAATGCGATAAATCTTTGTAAAAACCCTGATCATATAAATAGCAACGTCAGGTATATCATCTGCTATTAAATCTTCTAATTTTGTCAGAATAGAGAGACTGAAATCCATCAGATTATTTTCTGAAGCGAAGAGTATGGCTTTAGCTGCCAAAATCCTTGTTTGCTTGTGCTTGCTTGCAAGTGCCTGAGTTAAATGACTTGCAACTTGAGAACTAATTTTTTGGTTTCTCTTGATAAAACCGAGAACAATTTCACCAGCAATCGTCGAGATTGCTGGATATGACGAATTCTCACTTGAAGGGGACTCGAAGGTTATAGCTGATCCTTGCCCGATTATCACTTGGTCATCTCCTAGTTTTGGTGAGATTTTTTCGAGACAAAGGATCTTTGTATTTTCTTGATCACAAATGGCCCCCGGAATAATGATCACAAAATTAGCAGAACGAGCCTTTAGGTTTTTAATATTCTCAATCAAAAATTTAATGATTGAGACTGGAAGATTCTTTGCTTTTTCCGCAGCTTATAGGAGTGAAATCAAAGCCGCCTCCTTAACTTCCTCCTTTTCCTTACCATCTTGTAAGATCCAGCAAGTATTTTCAAGGGTTTCCAACGCTAAGGCTCCCGTCTTCTCATTTTCAAGGTAATTCTGAATAATCTCATTACAATCAATCTTGAACTCGTGGCTATAAACTGGCTTTTTCAATAAGTAGCTCAGTCGGAAAATGACTAGTTTCGTAAACAACTCCTCGCATCTCCTAGAATCTTTGCTCTGCTGATCAATATAATTCATTGATTGTTCTAACTCCATATTTTCCTCTAGGTGTTTCAAACAGGTGTTGAAGACCTTTTTGTAGTCGATTTTTGAGTTGTCATTGAGAGTTCCAAGAATCTTCACTGCAAAAGCTCGGATTTCTTTATCCTGATCTTCAAGGCACCTTGACATTTTTTCCAAATATTCTGCCTTCAACACTTTTTTGTCTCGAAGGGCACAGTTGTAAAATGCAGAAATCGCATCTCTTCGAATATAATCAACCTCTTTAAAAAAGAAACCTTTAGCCTTTTCCATCTTTTCTATGTCTGAGCTCTTTGAAAGGGTGATTCCTTGGATTTCCTCTAATATTTTTTTCCGAATATCATTGGAAGTTTGAGCTATCTTGACCTCAAGCAAACCTTTCAGAAAAGTACCTAGGTCTTGATCTAGATAGTAATTTTCGCAAACGGACTTGGAATCATTCAAGCAAAGCATCAACTTCTCAATGATGTTATCAGCTAGCTTTTGCTTCTTAGAAATAATCTTAAACGTTACTGCAATTATTCGATCCGTAATAAGATCACCCAAGAAGCCCGGAGTAAAATATTTCGAGCCATTGAAAAATTTATTTGTTAAGTAACTATCTTTATCTTGATCTATGATAATTTCACCATTCTTGGCTCGATTACAAAGATTCTTTGCATTAATGTATGTGCCCTTATGCCGTGCAACATGGGTACCTTGGCTCTCTTTAATTTCTTCTGGGAGTTTTTCAACCTTATCGTTTACTTTTATTTTTCTTTTTTGATTTCTTACAGCACTTGTAATGCTTTTAATCTCAAACTGAGATTCTTGGGATTCAGTATTTCTATTGCTAACGCTCGTAACTTGCTGGGTTTTTGTCACAATAACCTGAGCCTTTCTCTTTGATTTTTGATTCAAAATCCTTGTGTTCGTGGGATTTTCTTGCTCGATTTCTCCATTAATTTCTCCACCATCTTTAGCTATCTGACCTTCTAGGAAGAATTTTGCTTTAGGATCAATGTCTTCTGTCATTTTTGCTTTTATGCCATTGATGAACTCTGGAGACAGCTCCTGATCTGAGCGCTCAATTTTGTATCCCAGTGCCCATATAATCTCTGACTTGATTACAGCACAGCTCCCCTCAAGTGCCTGAAGAAGATCTTCATGTCTGAGATCTAAATTATTTTTGGCTCCATATTTTACAGCCCGAGCAAGACTTATCCTTATTTTGAGATCTACACTTGGATTTTTGAGGTTTTGTAATATGGGCAACAAAAAGAATGAAGGGAGCTCGTACTTTCTTGAAAAACATCGAATTTCTTCTGGTATCTGAAGGTAGATGCTCTTAAATATCTCAAAAGCTCGATTTAGCTCGAAAATAATTCGATTCTTTTCAAAAGCCTTGAAGCAGGAAATCAAATAGTGAATGAGCTCCTTCTTGTACTTCTTATGAGCGGTTCAAATCTTCTGAGATCTTCTGCACTTCTTGCATTGGAATAACAAATCAAGGATAACACTTTGATTCTCCTGATCATTGGTCATGGTGAGACCAGAAGAGTTGTGGGCTTGAGTTGGGTCGGATGATGTTCTCAAGTTACTGCCTTGAGATGACTCTACCTCTCTGTTTTGCATAAGTTTGACGGTATTAAAAACTAAATTTCAGAAACCTCACTCAGGTATTTAACCCTAACTTGTAATCTTATAATTCGCATAAAATATCATATTATCAAATCAGCTTTTCTCATGTTTTTTGGAATTTTTATTCTTTTAATTTTTCTCTTCATCCTTTTGTCCATTCTCTTTATCTTTCAGCTCGATTTCTCCTTTCAAAATCAAATTTTCTAAAAGGAAGTCTATGGAGGAAAAAGTTTTCTAGTATATGATACCAAGAGATATCCGTTTGTCGGAGTTAGACTCAATCTTTTTGGAAACCTTTCTCCAGGTTTGGAAAGCCATTGAAACTCTTATTATCAATTAATTAAAATTCTGAATCAAAAGTGATGAAGAAAACCAACAAAAATCAAATAAAACATTCACGGTCTCTTTGATTATTCTCTTCAACATGTTTGAATTTGTTTGTATGAAATCAATAACAAAAAGACTGAGATACTGATTCCAATTCTTTTTCCAACTCATAAGTGAGACGATACTTCGAATTTTAATATTTCCTTCTCTAAGGGGCTGATCCTTTTTCCATTTTTCTAAAAAGTCCGAAGTTGATTCAGATAAATTTATAAAATTCAAAATCAATCCAGAAGTGAAAGCTTTTTGAAAGTTCTTTGAAACTTTAGGACTCAATATCTTGTCATTTCTAAAGAGACCTTTCGAGTTTTCCTGAAAATGCCTATAGAGGGTCAACTCCTTAAAACACCAAGATTTTTGCACTTTGAGCAAAATATTATTTCATTCACCACGTTGCAACAGAAAAAACGATTTTCAAGAAAACTGAGTTTTTTTATAAACCAAAATGATTGATTATCAAGCAGACTTTCTTAAATGTTTCATGAAACAATTCTTTCCAACCTTTTTCATTTCCTTAAAAAAGCTTTCTGATTTCTTTCCTTTCATTGAGACAGCTGAATCGCTGACAATAATTGTGACAGAGTTCCAAGCAAGATCAAAACCTTTCCAGAAATTCTAGTGAGCTTTGTCCGCCTAAAATCCGACTCAATTGAATTTTATTCTCTCGAAAGCTATTGCTTCAAAATCGGCTTCTTTATTTTCACAATTTTTTTTCTAAATTTAAAATCAGGGAGACAGTTTAGGGAAGAATCCTCGAAAAGTTGCCCCTGGCTGCTTGGAAGCAAGAAAACAATTCTTAGTAACTCATCTCTTGAAAGTCCCTTCTATAACTCTTGAAAATCTTTTCGGGAGAGACTAGATTTTCGTTTTGAGGGATTCCACTCATCACAATTTAGCGCTTCGTACTTCCAAGACGTTGCACTCTTTAGCAATGAGTTAGAAAATTTATTAAGAAAATGCAAAACTTTGATGACTTCTTTGAAAGAGAAACATTGAATATAAAAATTTACCAAATTTATTTCTTGATTTTCAACAAAAGTGAGAGGGAGACAAATCTCGTAGACTCGAAAGAACCTCCCTAAAATTATAGGGAAAGTAAGAAACCCATTCAAATAGTGTTGGTGAGAGTTCTCATGGCAAGAATATCATAAAACTTTGCAGTTTGGACGAAGAATGCATTTCAGAAAATTCTTTTGTATGATAATTTTTTTATTTTGAAGTTTAAATTCTTGTTTTAATGAAAAATTTATTTCGTTAAATTGTTCTCTTAATTGATGACAAAATAGAAGTATCTAAAAACTTTGTTTTCGAGAGTTTTATTGCTTCAGGTTCAGAATCAGAATTTATTGAACTGATGATGATTCTTCGAATCAATCTCAATGTGATACTCAATATGGACTTTGGCTGCTAAAAGTTAAGGATTTAGGCCTCTATTCCTTGTCATCATAATTTAGTTTACAAATAATTTATCCAATAAAATCTAGATTTTTTTATGATTTTAGAAATAGAAACAATGAAATTATTAAGATTAAGTGTCCAACTGGCAAGATAAAACCAAGGAGAGGGAAAAAATAGGAGAAAAAAAATTCTAGAGTTTTTTGTATCCTTCACCTATCCTGCTTCACTTTGCTCACCTTTGAACATTGTGTCAATCTTGTTCCAAGATCAGAGCTCATTTCTGAATCTCGAAGAAATTAGTAGGTGCAAAAATTATTTGTATTAAAATCAATCTGCGATTAAAACCTTTGCATTTAGACAGGAAAAGACGAACTGCGAGCACAAATACCTTTCTTACTTGTTGTATTTAATAGATTATTGGAAGCTAACGTCAAGGCCTACCTTGAAATTTGAAAGGGACTTTTGTTTTGTCGAAAGACTTTTCTTTAGAGAGGGCTCATACCTCATAAATATGCAATGTGATTTTCGACAAGTTTTGGTGTATTTTTGCATCAAGATCGTAGCTATTCAATACCAAACCTATGTTTATGTAATCAAGTCCAAAATACAAAGTTTAACACAATCTGAACAAATAAAAATCAAACACAAAAGCAAATCTAGAAAAAACTGTCAAAAAGAAAAATAAAGTGGAAAGATTTCACCAATGATTTCCCTAAGGTTTTAGACCCTTCCTCAGAATTTCATTTTCCAAAATTTTTTTCTGAGCCTTATTTTTCAAAAATAATGAGATGATTTTTGATCAAGAGCTTGTTATGAGAAAATGAAAGAATTAAAAATTTCCAAATTTAAAGAGTTTCATATATAAAAAAGGGAAGGTGAGTGATATCATTCATTCTCTCCTGACAGAAAAAAATTTTTTCACGATGGATTTAAGGCTCTAACTAATTTGGTTAAAATTCATGCCACTTTGACCACAGCCATTGCAGAAATTGAGAGGATTCAGCTGTATGAAGAGAATCAAGACTGATTTCAGGAATAAGTTGAGTGGGAAGCGTCCAAGATCTTCCGATGATATTTCTGACTGACTGGGAAAGATATCAAATTGTAGAGGCCAGATGGAAGGTCTGAGAATTGGAACACAATGAATGATTTCCGGAACCTGAATAAAAATTCTTTTTCAACCTCGATAGGCTTGTTTCCAACTTTTACGGAATAAAGTGAGTTTATAAAGATTTTATGCCAAAAAAAATTTTTCTTTGGAGAAAATTTCCAGAAATCCTTTTTTTCATTGTTGGAAAAGAGGTCTTTCTGAAATTTTGTATAAAAGTATCAAAAGGTTTTAGTCAAAATTTGAGCCTTAGATAAGATTTGGCTAAACCTAAGGGACTTTTAGACTTAGGAAAATCACTGGATATAGCAGAGAGATTTTTCGATTTTAAATGTGATAGTGAAACCTTCTCTTGCAATTAGCAATGATTATTACTCCTTTTCATTTTCCTCATTTCTGGTTCAATTCATCTAAAATAAAACTCATTTTCTTGTTTTCTCCATGTAAGGGTAGTTATTCCTCAAGATTTAGGAAATTGAAAAATCATATTTGTTAGTGGAAAGGAGAAAATACAAGGCAGAAATCGGTTTATTTAACCTTTAGGGTTGGAAAAAACGATATTGGTGATTTAGAAAATTTTTTTGGGCCAAGTTTTTCAGGAAATCTCATTTGTTTTTTTAGAAAGTCAAGAGTATTTTTTTGTTAAAAAAAATTTCCTTTTAATCAAATCAAAACTTTTTGATCATAAAAAATTTCTTCCTTTCCGAGCGTATTGCTCTCCCTTGCATTCAATTATTTTTTCCAACAAATCGCAGTCTATTTCTATTTTTACACGCCCTTTGTAAATGTCTTTAATAATATTTTTCACAAACTAATTTTCAACTTCACATAAACATGGGTGCTTTCTTCAGAATTGTCGTTATTCCTGTTCTTCTCGGTATCGCCTTCTTCATTGGAGGTGCTATCCTTCATGAAGTCAAGCCTGACCAAATCGATCTCAACATGTTGTTTTATCTCCCATTCTCTATTTTATCTTCCTCATAGCCCTCAAAAACAACTTAAAACTCTTGAACAATTAATTCTCGCTAACCACAGTCTCAATGACGCTGGCTACATGGTATAGTATTTCTTCATGAGGTTTATCTGAAAGTTCCCTCTAGACTTCAGCATTGAGAATATTTAATGAAAAGGATCTCAACTCTTGGCAAAAGTTCCGTCTTAAGAAATGGGATTATTATGATATCATCACTGATGAATTCGTTCTTACTTTCGCTCTTGTTGACGCTTTCATTGTAAGAGAATATAATTTCAATAAGGTTCTTATCTCATTTTCAGGCTGGTGAAGTCAGATTGAATTTTTTCGATTTTGTCACAAGAGAATATAAAACCTTTAGAAAAACTGTCTTGCCCCACCAAGTTCCTAAATTGGCCCCTGGAACTCACAATTTCTCCAGTGGTATGTTTGAATTTTCGCCCTCCTGAACAAAGTTTTCGTTTGTAGATCAAGCTGAAGATAATGTATTTTATGAAGATGCTGATTGGACTTTCAGAATTACCAACGAAAAATCCTCCAAGAAAGATGTTGAAACTAGAAAAGTCTTTGTTACTTGCAAACCTCTCGTAAAAATTTCCTTTATTTTTCCTCACTAACCCCTCCCTTAGAACCTCAAGTTAGAATTCAATATGAACAAAGCTAAGAAGCAAGAAGTTATGGGAGCCGCTATTCCTCTTAGTTCAGATGGCCAAACCTTCTTCTACACCCTCAAAATGCCCAATATTCCTGCTGAAGGATCCCTCGACCTTAATGGAAGAGTTTACCCGTATAATAATATTCAAAGACTTTTTTAACTGTTGGAAATAGAATTGTTCCTAGTAAAGCCAGTTCTTTCATTGATTGGGTTAGAGCTGTCTTCAGATATGATACTTTCTGGTTATTCCCCAGAGCTCAAGGCTTCCTTGAAGATGGCACCAGATTTGCCCTCAATTTCGGTAAAAATCAATATAATTTTCAAAATTAATGGTTTTTTCCTTTAGCAAATGGATATGGAGATATGAAGGCAAATCAAGCCGATGAAGATTCATTCTTCTTGAACCATACTCTTTACAAGTTGAATACTGTTGAGACCAAATATGACGAGAATAACTTGATGAATCCTTTCAATATTAGAACTATTGGTACCAAGCTCAAGAATAGCCAATGCGAAATCATCTTTGCTCCTCATTATGTACTTATTGAATGTATCCTTTTGGGTTTAAATCTCCCTAGGTTGAAAGAAAGGTCGTTAATTATGTGGTTCTTAACAGTGATATGAGTGTGGTTTATGGGCAATTCTCAGGATGGGTTTCTGATGAAAAGGTAAAAAAAAGATTTGGTCTTTCCTGAATTTTGTAGGGTAACAAATACTCTTTTGAAAATGTCAATGGATATTTTGAAGTCTTCAAGACTAAATGGTAAAAATGGTCTTGAATAATGAATGTACGAGAAATAGTAATTAAATTTATGAAAGCTCGTTTATTTACTTATTTATAAATATATAAATAAAAAATCACTGAGTGTTGCAATGATAAAACTTCATTTAAAAATATTTATTAGATTTCGAGAAATTTTTATCACAAAATTATCTCCATGCTTTTTCAAAAAGTTCAGACTTGGAGTCGTTTTTCTTCAATGTTATATGAAAGGATTTTTATTAAACAATTTTATAAAAAGTGAAAATCAGAATTGAATTAATTCCTGAAAGCTTTTCTCATGATTCACCTGAAAAGTCGAACCTTGGACAAGAATAAAATTTTTTTTTTTCGAGACGCTTTTTTTCTTCAATGGTAAAAGACAATTTTGTGAATGAAGCTCTCCAAATTTGATTTTATTCTTGCAAAATATTCTTTATGATTTTCCTTATTTTAGGTAGTTTAAGTCCAAAAAGAGGGAGGATTATAAAAAAAAAATGAAAAACAATTTTTTTAAAAGGATTTTAGATTTAAGAATGAATTTCATCATTCAAGTGAAATCTCTAGGTAATAAAAACTTCAAAAAGTTCTTTTTACATCTTGTTTCTCATCCTACGAACCTTCTGTTCTGTTCTTCTCTTTTTCAATACTCTCATTAACATTGCCCTCATCTTACTTATGGCATTTGATTATTTTATAATGTCCTCATCATTGATATTGATTTCCAATTTTGTTGAAAATCAAAAATTTCCCTCTTTAACTTTGGGTTCCAAATAAAAGGAGTCATGCGAATCATGAATTTTATTAATAAATAATTTCACAAAAAAGTATTCAAAGCGTGAAGTGCTGAGCTCTGAAAATGGGGATTTCCCTTTTCAAAAAATGTGACAATTTCAAAAAATCCAGAAAGTTTGAAAATGATTTTTTTCAGGTCACCAAGTTTTGGTCTCCGAAAGTCTTAACTAAGAAAAGAGAATTCTTCATTATTCATAATTTTAGAAGAGGTTTGACACAGTAATAAGCCTCTAAAGTTAAAGTTCAATAAATAATGCTAGTGATACCTTTCAGTTCATCTTTTCCTTCTCGCCCGTCTCCCTATGTTTCAGTTTATAATTTATTTTTTCAAAGTGACTTTGTGAAATTATTTTCATTTTGTTAAACCAAATCAGATATTTTAAAATTCAGTTGATTAAAATTTGATGCAATCAAAATTATAAAATCTCTGGAAACTCTTTGATCCCGCCTGAAGTTCCGTCATGGTCATTTTCTTCAGCGATCTCTTTTCCAATCAAAGTGAGTCGGTCTGTCTCATTAGAAAGGAGAAACCACAAGAGTTTTTCTTACTCTATGATGGAAGACTGAGAAATTATACTTGAGAAATTAATAACATCATTTTTCTCAAAAACTTAGTTTTTATAAAATTGTTTATCTTTGAAATAAGATTGATGAAATATTTTTATTAACTCAATATTCAACAAAATTTTCCTGTTCCAGTTATTGAGAATCTCTCTCAAAAAGACCAATCATCCGCGTCATGGAAACTTGAAAATTCTCTTTAGAAACAATGGCATATCCCCAATTGAAATTTAAAGTATTTTAGAATACCTTTGACTTTTTTGGGTTAGCTCTGAATCTGATAAACCGATTTGAAACGATTTGAAACTTCTCAAGCTTCTTAGAAAAACTGAATAAAAAGATTATTTGTTTGAGCAAGATTTTTAAGTCTATCCTGTCTTTGAAACTGAGGGAACTTCTCTTTTAAATGATGGACGGTAATTCTTCTCTCATGAATCAATTTGTTTTGACTCCAACAATTCAAAAGATACCAAAGGCAGAATTGTTACGCTCAGTCTGCGTCTTTCTTTTTTTCTTTTTGAAAAACTTTTTCCCTCTGGTTTTTATTTAAAGCCTTGCATAAAATAAGTTTCTGAAAAAATAATCCAAGATGCATGAACGGTTCAAAAAGGCCTGAATAAAGATTCGAAACCATTTGAGCCTAACCTCTTGTCAAGTGAGAGATTTCTCAAATACTTGCCAAGATCTATGGATATTAGGCGCTAAAAAAATCTTTTTCTTTGTAAAAAAAGTTTTTAAAAAAAACTCTTTAAACTTTTAATTAAAAAAAATTATTTTCTTCAACTGAAAGCTATCCAAACTTCTAAATTCGCTGCTCAGAAATAAGTTCAGTAAAATTCAACTGATTGCCTCGAAAAGAAATAAGGCTTCAGGACTCGAAATGGAAGGGAGACACTTTTAGAAAAAGAAAAAAAAATAAAAGAATGAAAATTTTAAAAAGATGATAAATGCTGTTTCGAAAATATTATATTTTATGCGAATTTTCAGATCCCAAGTTTTATGCAACTTAAATACGCGAGTTAGATTTCAAAAATTTAGTTTTTGATATCGTTAAAATTATGCAAAATAACCAAATAGAGGTTTCCCAAGACAATCCTTTGGAAGCATGGTCCAGCCCAGACCAAGCCCAGGAGGTTTCTTGTCCTCCCAAAACTGACGATGAGCGCAATTCAAACATTGCTCTTGATTTGCTATTCCAATGTGAGAGTTGCAGAGAATCAAAGAAGATTTGTGCTGCTCATGAGGAGAAGAAGGAACTGATTCATTATTTGACTTCTTGCTTCAAGACCTTTGACAAGAATCAAATGATTAAAGGGCTAAAATTAGCCTATGAGGTCGATAACACTATCCATCTTGAGATATCAGCAGAAATTCGATCTCTATCAAGAAACTACGAGCTCCCACAATTTCTTGTGATGCCTATCTTACGGAACCTCAAAGACCAAAATATTAGCTTGAAGATCAAGAGAAATCTTGCTCAAGCAATCAAGTATGGAGCCAAAAATGATTTAGACATCAGATTTCAAGATCTCATTCATGTACTTGAAAAGAACTGTTCTGAAATCAAGTCAGAGATTGTATGGGCACTTGCAAACAAAGTTGTGAGCTCAGATTTGGAGCTCTCTCCAGAGCTGGTCACGCTTATTCAAGCAGAAATGACCGAGGATATTGATCCTAGAGCAAAGTCATTTCTCAAAAGTCATATCGATATAGATAATTATCAAATTAATGGACAAGTCTGGCAAGAAAATCCCAAGATAACCAAGAATGCCAAAATTTTGAGTCAGAAATCAAAGAGAAGGGCAAAAATGACTGTGATTAAAAACCAACAAGTTTCAAGAGTTAATCAGAAAAATAGTGAATCTCATGAATCCCAATTTGAGATTACAAGTATTACAAGCGTTGTGAAAAAGCAGCAAAGAAAAGTAAAGCTAGATAACAAAGTTGAAAAACTACCAGAAGAAAAAAAAGAGAGTGAAGGCAGCCATGTTGAATGGCATTCGGGCACATACACTAATGCAAAGAATCTTTATAATCGAGCCAAGAATGGTGAAATTATCACAGATCAAGATAAAGATACTTACTTAACAAATAAATTTTTCAATGGCTCAAAGTATTACACTCCAGGCTTCTTGGGTGATCTTATTACCGATCGAATAATTGCAGCAACATTCAAAATTATATCCAAGACCCAAAAATTAGCTGATAATATCATTGCGAAGCTTATGCTTTGCTTGGATGATCCCAAGCCTGTACGCAAAAATTATTACCCAAATCAAGACCTAGACACTTTTCTTAAAAATTTGCTTTCTGTCAAGATAGCTGAGACTTCCAATGATATTCGGAAAAAAATATTAGAGGAAATCAAAGAAATTAATTCTTCAAATACCACAGACAGGGAAAAGATGGGCAAAGCTGAACTATTTTTCTTTAAAGAGGTTACTTGCATTCGAAGAGATGCTATTTCTACGTTATACAACTGTGCACTTCGTGACAGGAACGCGTTGAGGACTCCTGAATATAGGGCCAAACTAACTGGTTGTTTAGAAGATAAGGAGATAAGAGGTTTTGCTGTGAAGATTCTTGGAACTCTCAATGACAGACAAGAAGTCGACTATCCAACTCTTTTCAAATCATGTTTGAGCCAGCTAGAAGATAATGATGAGGAGCTTAAAGATGCAATGAACTATATGTATCAGCAAAGTAAAGATCACAGGAGGTGCGAGGAGTTGTTTACAGAAGAGGTTGTTTTCCGACTGAGCTGCCTATTGAAGAGGTCAGTTTTTAGCCACGAGTTCAAGATTGACTGTAATGAGATTATTCAGAATTATCTTGAACATAAGAAGACTGGAGCTTTAGAGTTGAAGACCCTTGAAAATATTTTCTGGATCTTACAAGATGGTAAGGAAAATGAAGAAGTAAAGGAGGCAGCTTTGACTTCAATATTATTCGCTGCAGAAAAAGCAAAGAATCTTCCAGATTCAAGCATTGAATTTTTGGTTGATAATATGAAGAATTTGAATGCTCAAGCTGCTAATTTTGTCATTATTATTCTGGGAGCCATTTGCGATCAAGAAAATATAAAGATCCCTTGTCTAGAAAAAATCTCATTGAGATTACTGGATGATCAAGTGATAATTGGTAAAGGGTCAACCATAACCTTCGAGTCACCTTCAAGCGAGAACTCATCATTCCCCGCAATTTCAGAGATTGCTGCAAGGATTATTCTGAGCTCTCTAAAGAATAAAGAAAAAGTGAGTTCAGAAGTTAGAAATCATTTAACTCAGGCGCTTAAGAGTGAGAACAAGCAGACAAGAATTTTATCAGCCAAAGCCATATCATTCGCTTCAGAAAATAATCAAATAGAGATCAGTCCTAGTCTTTTGGGAAAATTAGAGGACTTTATAACAGATGAGATACCAGATGTTGCTATTTACATCACCAGTGCTTTTACAAAGATTTATAGCATTATGCCGCAAGAAAATCTTTTGATATGTTCAAGTCATATGGATATACTTACTGAGATTTACACAAATCAAGAGCTTCGATTGAACGATGAAGACTTTTCTGCTGTAATTAAGAAGAATATCCTGATCATTCTCTCCAATCAAGCAGGCAAACAAATATTTTCTGAGAGCATCTTTCTTATCTTTGACCAGATTTTAATATCTGATGATCCTCAGAAAAACGAGGCTTTAGAGATCATGGGAACTTATACAGGAAGACGAAACAAAATACCAGAAAGTACTGTTCTTGCAATTGAGAATGTGCTACATCAATCCGAATTCCAAATTCAAGTTTTGAATGTTTTAGAAAAAATTGGAAAAAATGAACAAATCATGAGCGATAAGATTTTAGATACATTGGCCACCAAGCTCTACTCTGATGATGCAGAGGAAGAAGTCAAAAATCGAAGTTTTAAAGTGCTAAAAATTGCTGAAAGAAATCAGGATCTATCAGATGACATATTTGAAAGGGTTGAAGTGGCAAGAGCAAGTTTTGTCGTGGAGTCTTCTGCTACAAATTTTGAAGGTGCATTGGAATTTTTAGATCGACAAACAAAAAAGGGAAGAAAGTTGCCTTCAAATGTGTTCAAGGCTTTAAACCAGGCGATTGAGAATCCACAAACATTATCTATTTTAATCAATGTTTCAACCAATAAACAGCATTTGCCTGAGTTTATGATTCCCGAGATGATTAAAATGTTCAATTCAGAAAAGAATCAAGATGAACTTCTCAAGATATTTCTCAATCTTGTCAAAAATAACCAAAATATTGAAACAGACTTGGAAGACCAATTGGCAAATACACTCGATAAAAAAGCTAATGCAAACGAAAACCTCTTGATTTTCACCTATTGGGCCCAAAAAGGCAGGAAATTGTCTCCAAATCTTCTCAAAAGGCTTTCGGAGGAATTCTTCACCACAACGAACCCTTCTATGAAACATGAGTATCTCTTAGCTTTTCGCTCGATCATCAGAACTCAAAAAAGCTTATCACAAGAACTCCAAGAGCTCCAAGAGCTCCAAGAACTTCAAGAACTCCAAAAACTTCAAGAAATCCAAGAGCTTCAAGAACTCCAGAAACTCCAAGAGCTCCAAGAACTTCAAGAGCTCCAAGAACTCCAAGAACTCCAAGAACTTCAAAAGCTTCAAAAACTTCAAGAGCTCCAAGAACTCCAAGAGTTTCAAGAACCCAAAAAACTCCAAGAGCTCCAAGAACTTCAAGAACTCCAGCAACTCCAAAAACTTCAAAAACTCCAAGAACTCCAAGAGCTTCAAGAACTCAAAAAACTCCAAGAGCGCGAAAAGCTCCAAGAGCTCCACAAATTTCAAGAACTCCAAGAACTCCAAAAACTTCAAAAACGCCAAGAGTTCCAAGAACTTCAAGAGCTTATCGAAAAAATTTTAATCAATGGCCTGAACGATGAGAGTGAGGGCATTGTGCTCATAAGTTTAGAAGGATTCGAATCTATCTGTGCCAAAGGTCATTTAAGCCAAAAGAGTATCGGAAGTCTTCTCCAAAAGATTCAACAGCCAACCTGTCCTCATGATTTGAAACAAAAAATAGCTGCATTGTTGAGCTCACAGCCACTCAAGACACAACAATCAATACAACTCAAAAAAGCAACATTGAATTCTGACAAAGTTTTAAATACTTTGGTTACATTATTTGGCCTTTCAGAAGATGGAGAAGATTTTCTTGAAGTTAATTTTCAGCACATTAATCAGTGTATTAACGAAACAGCCAAGCTCCATAAAGGGGCGATAAAGGTATTGGCTTCCTGTCCCAATAAAAAAGATATTCCTGCATACTTGATTGACACGATCGCAGCATTAATGTTTAGCACTTCTTTAGTAGAATTGAGAAACGAGTGTCTTTCACTGATCGGAGAAATCGCTAAATCTGGTGGACTTCTCTCCAAAAAGAGTTTGTTTCTTGTATCTGCATTACAGGATTCAAATGAAGTGTTGAGTTTGATTGGAAAGAATCAAGAAATTCCTGAAGGTGCAAAGTTATTATTACAAATTGACTCTATATCAGATTCTGTAGAGAATTTGGAATTGAATGTGTTGCTTAAACATGTTGTTAAAATGAGCCATGAATTCAATATGACAGAGACTGTTCTTCATAAACTCATTCACCTCGCTGAATGTAGCCAACAAAAAAAAGATGATTTGAATTTACAGGAATTTGCATTGATATTTTCTCGGGCCTTATTGCAAGATGTCCAATATCTTGAAAATGCAAAAATAGTTAAAGTGATTGAGCGAGCAATTGAACTCCATAAAATTGACTTGACTGTTATTCAAGCTTATGGAAAACTCATTCGATCTCAAAAGTGCCAAACTTTACACGATTCACTTGAGAGCTTAGTTGAATTTCTATTCAAGAAACAAAATAAAGGAGAAGAGGACTTGATAAGATTAGAGATTTTTTCATGTTTGGTTGATGCAGCAATTTTGGGCAACTTTTGTGAGAAAGGTGTCGAGTTGATGGAAAAAAATCTGAACAACCCAGATTTGGAGATTAGAGGCAGATGTTTTAAAGTGTTACGGGCCAGAGCAACTATGAATCTTAAGTCTGATATTTTTGAAGCTTATTGTGAACAGCTGAAAGTTCACACTGGAATCCAAGTGGATTTAGAATTAGATTTGCTCGAAACCTTGACTTCTCTTGAGTATTGGGACCTTGGTAAACTGAGGCAAACCCATGATCAAGCTTATTGGATAAGAGATCTCCTTCTTTCTGATCTACTAGCCCGTCTTAAGGCCAACGAATTTGAGAAATTACTTTTCTACAGAGAATGGCGAGAAACCGAAGATTATTTGAAATCACAAGAATTTGATTCAAACAAAATATTGAAAACTCTTGCTTCTTGCTCAGGGCTGACACTTGAGAATCTTTGTGAGCTTCTCAAGTTCCTTCCAAAAATTAACTTGAATGAGGCAACTCGTCTCCTCTTGGAAAGTCCTTGTCCTTTTCGGGAACTCAAGCAGAAGTGGTCAATCAGCTTGTTAACAACATGCCTGAATGGTCAACCAGTTAATAAAGACTATATTGAGTTGTTAGCATCGGATGTTAGCTCCAAGCTGGCTACACCAATAATATCTTACTTATTTATTGCTATTTCCAATGTTGAAAAATTAACCGATTTAGAGTCATTGATAAACTTTGTTGCTGAAAACAATATCAGCAGCAGTGATATTTCTCTCAAAGGCGCTTCTATTTTCGAAGTGAAAAGATCCTTGGAAATCAAATTATTGGGAAATCAAATCCAATCTTCAATTATTTGTGACAGACTCGCCACAAGCTTGGGTAGCCTTCGAGATTCGGGCTGGTCTTTTGAGCAGCTAATGGAGATGTTTAAAAAGGTTGAATCTAACCCTGTTTCCGATAAAAGAACTAAAGAAGAAAGCTTTCTTCAAGTTTTGGAATCATTAGTTTCTTACAAAGTTCCTGCCACCACAAATGTCAAAATATGTGAGATTCTTGGTGGCAAGATGGGACAATGGATAAAGAGAGTGAATGAAATTGCAATTCATATTAATTTTCAAGCGAACCCCCAAGTTAAAAATCATGTGGATCTCGTTGAAGAATTGAAGAAAGACAACCCTGAGAATGCTTTTTTGCAAGATTTCATCCAAAGAAATGAAAATCTCTCTAAACTTGTTGATCAGATTCAAAAAATGGAATTAACACCCCAGATTTTTTTCACAGCCCCACTCACAGGGTTTGTGCCAAGCTTGGCAAAAACTGATATATTGGCCTGGGCCAAAGAAGTAAAGTCGGATCTAGAATGCTGGGAAAAACGAGATTTTTTAACAAAAGCTCTAACTATTATAAATAGAGCAAATGCCCTCCACACAGGGTTTCTTCTTACGAATTCACAGATCCTCAGCTGTATTGTGCTATTGAATGCTAGCCCAGAAAAAGGAAGGCTATTGCAAGTCGCAACAGGAGAAGGCAAGTCAACAATCGTTTCTGTGATTGCAATCATTCATGCTCTTCAAGGCAAAAAAGTAGATATTATGACAAGCTCTCCAGTTCTTGCAGAAAGAGATGCACGAGAAAAAGCAGGTTTATACAAAATGTTTGACTTGAATTGTATGGATAATACTGATAAATTCCCCTATTCTAGAGGCCCAAAAAGCTGTTATAAGCAAGATATTGTTTATGGTGAAATTGCACAGTTTCAATTTGACACTCTCAGAGATGAATATAGCTTGCTTGAGACTTTAGCTGGAAGAAAATGTGAAGTGGCAATTATTGATGAGGTCGATAGTATGCTTATTGATGACAGTTCAAACATTGCGAGACTGAGTTCTACAATCGCAGGAATGGATCTACTACAGACATTCATTCATCTCTTATGGCACAGACTTAATCTCTTACTCAAAAGACTCATTGTGGTGAATGGAGAAAATTATTTGTTCTACGATCAAGCTCTTCAAATTCCAACTTTGAAGGAGTCCATAAAGAATATGGAGGATTTAAACAAAGTAGCATTTAAAATTGAAGGAGAGATTGAAACATTTTTCAAAAACGACCTCGAAAAATACCTGCGCAAGGAGAAAGATCAAATTCCAGTCCCTCAGAATTTCGAAGAATTTGTTGATCAACAAATTCCTAAGTGGGTTGAGAATGCTATCAGAGCCTTTGTGAATCAAGAAGATCAACAGTATGTGGTCCACGAAGGCCTCATAAAGCCTGTTTCCTATGATAGTACAGGAGTTGTGCAAAGTGCAACAAGTTGGGGTGATGGACTGCATCAATTAATTCAAAGAAAACATGGGCTAAAAATGACTTCTGAAACATGCACAACAAATTTTCTCTCGAATATTGGATACATAAAAAAATATGGCAGTAATTTATTTGGTCTTACTGGGACTCTTGGATCAAAAAGAGCAAAGGAAGTTTTATCAGCAGTGTATCATGTAGATCTGGTGATTATTCCCAGTTTGTACAAGAAAAGATATTTGCAACTGTCTACGACCATTTGTAATAACCAGAGTGAATGGCTGAAGGAAATTTGTGAATCTGCTCTTCGTGAAGCAAATAAAGAAAGAGGCGTGCTCATTATCTGTCAAACGATTGATGACTGTAAATTAATTGGGAGTGGACTTGGAAAGAGATACAGGAGTGGAGCTATCAAACTTTACACAATGAATAACATGAATCAAGAGCGAGATGTTGAAAAGATCTATCCTGGAGAAATTATTGTCGCAACCAACCTCGCTGGACGTGGAACTGATATCAAAACTGATGATGTTGAAAAAAATGGTGGTTTACATGTGATTGGAACTTTCTTGCCTTCAAATCAAAGAGTGGAAGAGCAAGCTTTTGGGAGAACCTCAAGACAAGGTAAACTTGGAACTGGCCACCTGATTTTGTCTCGAACAATGCTTTTAGAATTTGGAGATGCTTCCTCCGAAAAAATAAAAGAAATGCGAGATGCTTTTGAATCTAAAATGTTTGATGAATTTCTGATAAAAGAACTGAAAATGGTGACAACAAAAGATGGATTATTTACAAAATTTTGCAATTTGAAAAAAAAAGTTTTCCAACAAATTAAAGCTCGGGCTAGTTTAGGGCAAAAGACTTCATATATCAGATCTCCAGTTTATGATGCCAACATGTTAATTGCGCTTGAAGAGAGATGGGCTTTGTTTCTACATAACATAGATAATGCCAAAGAAGATCATCAATTGGATGAAATAAATGAAACATATAATCATTTCGAAAATGAGATTTTGGAAGATTTAGAAACTGACAAACTTATCAAGAGTCCCTACTACCATATAGCTATCGCCAATGATCTTTTAGTTTACGACTTCTTTTACAAATTCAGATCTTATTTGGTATCTCTTTTGGGAGATAAAAACTCCCTAGCAGACGATCATTTGGATAAAGCAATTGGCCTTAATCCTAAACAGAGGCCTGCTGCAGCCCTCGTTGGCAAAACGTGGCTTGCAATCAAGAATCAGAAGAAAAGCCTCAAAACCAAGAGTGAATTCATTCAAGAATTCAATGATTCTTTAAAACCCCTTCATGATGAAATGGCTATGCTGAATACTTTGCAATTATTTGTCCAGCAAGAACATTCCACTTTGGAATGTAATTTATCTAAACAATTAGTTCAAAAGGCTAGAATTCTTGGATCTTACATGAGTAGTATCGAAAATGCCGTCACTGTTATCAAAAGATCTCGTAGACTAATTCATATTACAGGAACCAAGTCCTACAAAAAGGATCTCAAATCTAAGATAATTGGTGAGTTGCTCCAAAAAAAAGAAGATGAGAAGACGGATGTTCTGAAGGTTACCTCAAATTTTTATGATCTTGAGAGAGATCCAAAGACAAAACAAATTCAACCAGAAATTCTTCCAAAACTGGAGAAATTTAAACGATTTACAGTCACGTTTAACGATCTCACAATGTATTCAGATAGCGGAAGTATAGATCAGGCAGTTGAAACGATTTCAGAAATTTTTTATAGCCAGAAAAGCACAGCAGAGACAAAACTCGGTAACTTGGTTCAAATCGCTCAGAATAATTTCAAAAAAACATCAGTTCTTCATCCAAAAGATTACAAAGATTTAGTTCTCTCCTTAAAGGGACTCAATTCTGATGAACTCAAAACTCTACTTGATCCAAATATCCAAATCAAGGACGTTAGTAAAGATCTCGCCCTCAGTGAATTGAAAAAGTATAAATCTTGTACAGTAAACTTGGAGAGAGTTGTTAATGGGAGGAACCAAGAGAGCAAAGAAAACGTGAAAATAAAAGATGTTCTAAGAACTATCGAGTCTAGCAAGGATGAGCAAGAAAGATTCAACATTTTTGTGAAGAATGCCAATGAAACAGCAAAGTCTTTAAAAGCCGAAATGATTATGGGTTCAATTGTTAACTTGGAGTATTCAAGCTTGAATTCTGAAATTGCAAAAAACAAACTAGATAAACTCAAATCTGCTTCTCTCCATTTCGAAATCTCAGGCAATCGATTAGAAATCTTAGAGGCACTCAGAAATGAGACGAGAGAAACAGTTCCAACTATCGAATTAACTTCTGAAGATGATGGAACAGAAACTGTTTACATTGAGAAAGCCAGGGAAATGATTGTAAACATGGCAAAAGAGCAAATATGGGTTAAGATTGAAGAATTGAAGCGAGAAACTGCAAAACAAATCATCAGTCTCTGCTCAAATGCAAGTTTTGGAATCACTTTTATTAAAGCAAATCCATCAACTATTCCAGAAGACTCCGAGGGAGAATCAGTTAATGTCAGCTTCAGTCAATTGAACCCGCCTGTTGCTACAAATCTGATTCCCATTCTGAGAAAAGCAAACCTGAATTTTACTTTAGGATTTAATAATTTGAAAGCTAAGCATCTCGAAGATGTGATTAAAAAAGCATCATTGGACCAGGAGGACATTCAGATCACAAAAGTAAAAAAACTCAGCGATCAATTTACGGAAAGAGAAAAACCTCAGCTTGAACTGGCAGAGTTTGCAGCTAGGGGTATTGAGTATTTATTCGAGGTTAATGAGAAAGGATGCATTCCATGGCGCAGTATTGCAATATTAGTTTTTATAGGAGCTCTACAAATCGTTGCAGGCATTCTCCTGCTTCCAACTATTGTTTGCTCATCATTGGGTTGGGCATTGATTACAGAAAGCTTGACAGAGGGAATCATAATTTTGAAAGCATACAATAAGAGATCCTTTAGATGGAAAGATTATCTCACACAGAAAGTGTTTAGCCTCGTTATATCTGCAGCTTCATTCGGTTACAACAATCTGCAAAGTGGATTTAAAGAGTTGACTGATGCAGCTCAAGGAGTCAGCAATGAAATCTTGGAACAGACTGCAACGGGGGCTTTCAAGAGCTCTCAAGCTATAGGCGGAGCATTGGTGCAAGCTGGTAAAGAACTAAAGAAGATAGGTGTTCAACGATTGGCTGCTTCAACGTCAATCTTTGGTGTAGAGGCCTGCAAGAGAATTTTCCAGGTGACTGATTCCTTTTTCCACATTAGCTTTGAGAATTACAGGCCGAAAATCTCCTCTTTTATTCGAGGGAAAGTTGAAAATATAGTTTATGTTGAAAGCTTCAAAATAATTCTCCAGAAAATGCATGCTCTTGATAAAATAAGGAATTCAAGATCTTTCCCCAGCGAAATGAGTAGGATTATTCATGACATTGTTTGTCCAGAAAAGAGTTGGAGTCGAGAATTATGGGATTCTATTGGACTACGTTTGTGTAAAGCAGTTTTATGGAAAACTGCAATTTTAAAGCTTCAAGTCACGATGGGCAGGAGAGTTGAGGGAGCACTCAGCGGCTTCAAAGATGTGATGTTACTGATTGAAGGCATTCAGGATCGGTTAGTAAAAAAACTATCAGAAGTAGACAAAGAAACCTTATTAATTCATCAACTTCTTCAGCAGTACTGCAATATACCTCTTGAAGAGGCAATTGATATCTCAGAGATATTAAAAGCTGAAGGCGTTGTCCTCAAAGAATTGGACTGCGAGTATATCAACCCAGAACTGTTTGGAAGACGACCAGAACTAGAGCAAAATTTAGAACTGGAAGGCACAAAGCTTGCTCGAAATTATAGACCAGTCAAGGATGTGAAAAATATTGACTTTGGCAACCAGAAGAAACATAAAGACACTGTTTTGAAATTTTGTGAGGATCTCACTAAATATTCTTCAGCAATAAATTCCGATGATCTGAATGAAATTATAAGACCAATATCAGATCTCATTACGGAACAAACCATCAGAGTTGCAGAATCTCATTTGACATCCCCAGAGAGTTGTCTTCATCTTCGAAATTCTCTCAATATTCCAGATATGCAAAATAACTGCAGCCAAGATCAGTCCAAAAGCCAAAGAGATTTTGCAATCGACTCCTTCCAAGAATTAGAAGAACATTGTGCAAATATTCAGCTTGAAAATGTAAATTCTGCACAACAAAATGCGACTCAATCTCTCAGAAAGCAAATGAGCCATGATACCGACCAGCTTCAAATATCTCAACCAGCAGCTTTGGCTGATATGTTGAGTATGACATCTCAGTACGGAATCGATTTGAAAATTGTGGAGAATGCTGATTATAACCCCACAGAAGAAGAAAAGAAACAAGGAGTCAAAATTGTTTTATGCATTCCAGGCAAGAACTTTGAAGCTGATCACTATCGACTTTTAAGCTCACAGAAAGCTCTTGTTGAACCTCCAACTAATGAAAATGATTGGGGTTTTGCTGTTATTTCAGCTATATTAAAAGAGAGAGGAATAAATGTCTCTGTGAGTGAGCTTCGATATCAATTAAGAGAGAAAATTCAGCAAGATCCTGCCAATTATAAATCGTTAATCGAGGCACAAGCTTGGGTGAAAAGTTGTGACCCTCAGGAAATAAGGAAATATAGAATTTATGATTCTCAAATTTTTAATTCAAGTGCAGCAATTATCGAGGCCCCAAGCCAAAGTGAAGACTCCAATTTTGTTGTTTCTGAAATCCCAAAAGATAAAGAGATTAATATTTCAAGACGCAACTGTCAGTTAGAAGAAGCAATCGTGCAAGAACCTCTTAATGAGATTAAAATAATTGAAGTACAAGATGAGATGAAAGTTTCTGATCCTGAAGAAATTCAAAATACTTGCATTGCGAAAAAAGAGGATATAGCTCCGCCAAATAGAAAAGAAATAGCTTTAGAGGAGAAGACTTTGAGTGAAATCGTCAAGGATCTGAGAACTTTGATATTTTTATTGATAATTAAATTTATAAATCGCATCTTTTTGCGAAGCAGTGTTAAAAGTAAGATTGAATAATAACTTTTGTCTTGTGAATTTAAATAATTAAATGATAAAATTTATACTCATTACTTTAATCAAAAACAATTGAACTAGACAAGAAATAACTGCTTCTTTCACATATATCCTTTCCACCTTCATGTTTGGCAGGATGAACTTCGAGAATTCTTTTTCTCTTTTTGAGTTTTGATAACAAGTGTTAGAAGAGAAAATATAGAAAATGAGAACTTCTGTGAGTTAAAAAATTCTTTTTTACATTTTCCAGAAAAAATGTCATTGAGAGGATAAAAGGTTTAATCTCCAAAAGATGTCAAAAACAATTCTCTTTGAAGATAAAAAATTTCACTTTTGAAAACCGCTAAAATTTTCTTCTTTTTCATTTTCATCAATTACCAAAGATCTCATTTTCGTGGATTAGCAAAAAAAAACAATATTTCAGCAATAATTAAAAAAAGCCTTTGTCAACTTTATTTGAGCTATTTTTGAATGAATTTCATTTGATATACTCAATTCATAGATAGCTATTATGGGAAAAAATAAATTTGAAAAGATATAGGAGCTCAGCTGGCCTTTACTCATAGATAAACGTTCAAAGCAGAATAAAAAATTATGAATTTTATCATTTTGATGTCGAAGAAGCAGAGCTAAGAGCCGAAGAAGCGCTGGAGGCAAGATATCAGATCATCGAAGACATAGAAGTTATTGTGGGGGAAATAATTCAAAGGAGTGGTGGGCCCAAGAAGAGAAGCCCAAAAAACTGGGGAAGTCAAAGAGAAGAGGAGGAAACGTCTCGCAGTGTCGAAAGAAGAAAGAAATTGATGAACTAGATATGAAATGGAAAGAGATCCAAGACCTAAGTGTTTCAAAAGTTGGTAAGCAACGAGTTCTTCAATCTGGAAACGCAAGCTTTGAAGACCTGAAACCTTTGATGGAATTCCTTTTTAGATTATGAGCTCTGGGGTTTGACTGACAGAGAAGACTCATAGATCTTATTGAAAAGAGCCAAATTTGTCTAAAACAAAAAAGAACTTAGAACAACATTCTCAAGCAAAGATTTCACCTTTTGTAGAAACAGATGTCAAAGAGACCGAAGTTTATCTCGCACTTGATTGATTTATGGCTCAGCCAAAGGTTTTCTCTCAAATATATTAGGACTAATTTTTCACGAATTACTTTATCAATATTGGTCAATGAATTCATTAATGGAAGGTTTTTCCTTTTCCTTCAAGTATTTGATCAACCAATTAATGAACAGTGGTTTTTCTAAGAACAAACCAAAAACAATTTTTTTCAAAATTTAAGAAATAAAAAGTTTCCTGAATTTTCGAGCCAATAATAAATCAGAAAAAAAAGGTCGTTCCTGAAGATCAAATCAACATTACTCACTATCAGAGGTTGACACTTAGAGTCTTCTTCCTCTAAGCTGACTCATTTGAAGAAATGACTTACCTTATATTTCTTCTAACTTTATAATATGATCTTTATACACTACACACTGAAGTGTCCTAAATTGAACCCTTATGGGCACTACAGTATTTGAAATTATCTGCTTTGAGGACGTGGGGAGCCCATTCCCTCCAAAAAAAGAGTTTTTGAAAAATTATTTTCTCTCACAAGAAGCTTGATGAGTTTTTTTGAGAAATTTTGTCCAGAGAATTTCCGTCAAAAAAAGTTGAGGAAAGAAAAATTGATCTTTGAGCCAGATCCAACAAAAATTAAGAAAGTAGCGCAGGATGCATCCTGAATCAATCCCAGAATTCTTGAAAATCGATTATCAAATCTTCAAAGATTTCAGAATGCTTTGCTGACTGATGGACATAAAGATGAATTTTTATTTGTTTTTCGATGAAAACCTTTTAGAAAAGTTCCAAGGATTTTCCCGAGGATTACCACCTCTACAAAATTTCATTTTAAAAAATCTTTTTCTTTAAAGTCAACTTTTCAATTCATGACTTCCCAAACTTTTTATTCATGTTACAAATGAATCTAAATTTTTCAAGTATAAATCCAAGGCTCTCCTGAATATGCTTGGTTTCAATTTTTAAGAATAAAAAGGAATTTCAAAAAATTTTATGAAAGAAAATTTTGGATCCACCATAATTTGAATCTTTTTCAAAAAAGAAAATTTTTGTTGAAAAAAATAATTAAAAAAAACTTTTTTTTTTGAGTTGGTAAATTTTTGCAAAAAAAAAAAAA
>Ga0182738_1001169_pt1 | contig 33563 bp, 30 predicted proteins | sample eDN5th30CBELigMG_FD_128876 | JGI IMG/M metagenome (GOLD analysis project Ga0182738, IMG submission 128876) | Enriched Miracle-Growth compost microbial communities from Emeryville, California, USA - eDNA 5th pass 30_C BE-Lig MG (version 2)... ...
AAACATAAGGAAACAAAAAATAAGCAATGTCGTAATAGAAAAAGCATTTAAATCCATTGTTGCTAACCCACCGCTTCGTGTAGACGTAGAATGAAAAAAGGCATTAAAGAATATTTGGTGCCAGTTCATTCCTGCATAATAATTACCCCATTCTAAAAGAATAAACATAATTGTTCCAAATAACAAAAGAAAACCAAACGTCATGGTCGTTAACTTTGTAAATAAAGAAAATTTAAGATTTGTATTTCCTTCTTTTGGAAAAAGATAATTCTTTCCTTCAATTAATACAGGAAAGCCGATTGCTCCCAATGTAATAAGTATGATATTTACCAGCTGTACAAAATAATCATCCTTAAATGGAATAAGAGATTGTCCTGTTAAATCTAATCCTCCGTTTGTAGTAGCACTAACGGACGCAAAAGCTCCATGTAAAATAGATTCTTTCCAGGTAGGATAATAATTATGGAATTGCAATGTAAGAATAATAGCCCCAACAACTTCAATGAGTACAATAATTTTAAAGATTTCTCTAATTAAATTGACTAACCCTGACAGATTAGACTGATTGTGATCAGTCATTATTAACTGTCTCTCTCTTAATCCTATCTTCCTCCGAAAAATCATCCAGAAGAATGTTCCTATAGCCATAACGCCAATTCCACCAAATTGTAAAACAAGCATTAAGATGATAATTCCATATGTACTATATGTCTCTGCGATATTAATTACCGTTAGTCCTGTTACACTTACTGCTGTTACTGCAGTAAAAAGTGTATCCATAAACGATACCGTTACTCCTTCTTTATGTACACCTGGTAAACTCAATAACAGAACAGATATACTAACTGCTAAAATATAATAGCTGGTTATCATTTGCGCAGGAGTTAGGTTTTGAAGGACTAACTTAAACTTCTTGCCCATTAAAAAACAATCCCTTTCTTTCAAAGCTAATTAATTATAGACCTTTTTTATTAAGATCCATTTTTCTATGCATGGATAATAAACAGTATAAGTTATCTATCCCTAGTCGTACAACCTTATATTATAATTGTTTATTTAACTTTTATAGAGGCCCTGTAACATTATACGATACGCAAATGTAGTTGGGAAAGATTCATTTTTTTTGAAATTCTTTTCATAAAGCAAATGACAAGAACAAATTTTTCAAAAAATTTATGTTGATTGTAATTTATCCTATTTTCTCCCATATAAACAAACATTACCACTAATGAACTTCAAATAAATCCATATATTATTAATACAGAATCATTTATCATTTCCATATAAATTGCAAATGAATTTGATAAATAATCACTGTACTATTAATAAGGAGGAAAAAAGAATGGTTTCTAGTAATAAATTATTAGTTCCGGGAATTGAACAATATTTAGATAGTGTGAAATATGAAATTGCACAAGAATTTGGAGTGAATTTAGGATCAGATACCGTTTCTCGTGCCAACGGCTCTGTCGGCGGAGAAATTACAAAAAGACTTGTTCAACAAGCACAAGCAGAACTATCAGGTAAAACACAGTAATATCGCTAATCTAGCGTAGTTTGTTGAATAAATTATTAGAAAAAGCCATTCCAAATATGGATGGCTTTTTCTAACCTTTTATGCATTGCTTTCCTTTGTTTTAACAGCTTCTTTATTGGAAAAGAAATATCCCCCAATTGCAATTGCTACCAATACAACCCAGAAAATCCCTTTCCATATTTTAGATTCTGGAAAATGTTCATCTAGGAATCCTACTGATGGATGTGCTAAAGTAAATACAGCTAATTTCACACCAACCCAACCAACAATTAAAAATGCTGCTGTTTCAAGAGACGGGCGGGAATGAAGTAACTTGACAAACCAGTTTGCTGCGAAACGCATGATGATTAATCCAATTAAACCACCCATGAACATAACTAAAAATTGTCCTCCATCAATTCCACCAAGCGTAAACCAATTTGTTTTTGGTAAGGTAATTGCAAGCGCAACTGCCGCTAACATCGAATCGATTGCAAAAGCAATATCCGCTAACTCTACTTTTAAAACAGTCATCCAAAAACCAGATTGTTTCTTCGTCTTCTTCTCCTTATCCCCTTCATTCTTCTTCGCATATTTGCCATAAATATTATGCACCGCAATGAAGAGAAGATAAATGGCACCTATCGCTTGAACTTGCCATACGTCTACCAAAAACGAAATCATGAACAATGTAGCAAAACGGAAAACAAACGCACCCAATAGTCCATAAAATAGCGCCTTTTTTTGTTGCTCAGCCGGTAAATGTTTAACCATTACCGCCATAACTACTGCATTATCTGCTGCCAATAACCCCTCTAATACAACTAGAATTAATAAAACCCAGCCATACTCTAATAACATGCTCGCATCCAATAATTTTTCCCCCTTTAGGCATTTATTTGTATACTTCCTATTAGCAGGTTTTGCTACAACTCTAGTTATTATGTACAAAAGTGCGCAAAAAAGACCTTTGCCAAATAGGCAAAGGTCTTGCTAAGCACTAATATGCCAACAAAGCCGATGGCAAATGCCATGAACTGACGACTTTGTTTTAGGTATCAACCTAAAAGCTACTCCCCTTTGAGTAGTATACAAATATTAATATGTATTAATTATATACATAGTTGAGCTATTTTGCCAATAGTTTTTTCTATTTTTTTATTTTACTGATAATTTTTTAAATAAACATAATGAATCCTATGCTTTCACCCTATGTCTAGGATCTAGCATAAGTTTCACAAATGTCTCTTTTTCCTATAATAGATTAAACAATACTTTACTATATGACCGCAAATGATACCAGGTATCAAAAAAACCATCGGTAAAAAAACAGGACCGAACAATACGCCAAATAGCTTCAACTTTGTTGAATAAAAAACGCCCACCGTAACAAAATATGCGCAAAAAACAAATGGCAAAAATGCGTATTCATTGTCTGTATCCATTACTTCTTTATAAGCATCCCACATCGCAAACATATATAAACACGGATAAAACAATATCCATTGAAAGTCCATTACGTCTATCGCTTCTTGGATATTGCCACAAAAACTAAGCATAATTGCCATATTGAAGTTACTTTTCGCATTTATAATAAACTCTAAAATAACAAACAATGTTCCTTTCCAATATTTTTTCAATAACAACTGACTAAAACCTGGAAGTGCAATACTCCACATTATTGCTTCAAGTCTACTTAGGCCCTTCATTGGTATCACCATCTATTTTTCTGTACCTACTTATATAATTATCAAAATAGTGATTTTTTATACAAAATGAATTTCTAAATTTTTACATCATTAAAAAACTTGCTATACTGCACCAATATTCTTATTTATCCACCCCTCTCCTCTTGCTTATGAGAATTGCAGAAAGATAGTTGGTGATGAAGTTGCGTTATATTAAAATAGAATAAACAAAAAAAAGGCCAAATGGCCTTTTTTTAAAGTATCTGAGATAAGAAAGCTTTCGTCCGTTCATGCTTAGGATTGTCAAATAATTCTTCTGGTTTACCCATTTCTACAATTTCTCCTTTATCAAAAAGGATAATACGGTCTGCTACTTGTCTTGCGAATCCCATTTCATGTGTTACGACAAGCATAGTCATACCAGATTCTGCCAGAGTTTTCATAACATCTAATACTTCTTTTACCATTTCTGGATCGAGTGCAGATGTAGGTTCATCAAATAGCATTATCTTAGGCTGCATTGCTAATGCTCTTGCAATTGCAACACGCTGCTGTTGCCCACCTGATAATTGTCCAGGATATTTATTCGCTTGTTCAGGAATACCTACCCTTTCTAGCAAATCCTTTGCAATTTGCTCCGCTTTTGTTTTCTTCCACTTTCTCACCCAGATAGGAGCTAAAGAAATATTTTTCAAAATTGTCATATGTGGAAATAAATTAAAGGATTGAAATACCATTCCCGTTTCTTTACGAATCTCTTCAATATTTTTAACATCATCGGTTAATGCAATATCATCAACAATGATTTCACCTTTTTGAAATTCTTCTAAAGCATTAATCGTACGAATAAAGGTTGATTTGCCTGACCCAGATGGTCCTAAAATAACGATAACCTCTCCTTGCTTAACCGTAAGATCTACATCCTTTAATACATGATGATCTCCATACCATTTATTCAATTTATTTACTTTAATAATATCTTCTCTCTCCGTTAAAGGGGTTGTTAATTTATTTACTCCAAATACACTTTCCATATAATCCGATTCTCCTTTCTATCTCGTTCCTACACCAAGTGATTTTTCGATATGTTTACTTACATGGGACATTAAAAAGCAGAAAATGAAGTATATAAACGCAATGACAATGTATAACTCCATATATTTTCCTAAATATTCAGGGTTGGCAGCGATTTTTTTCCCCATACCAAGGAAATCCGCTAATCCTATCACCGCAACCAATGATGTATCTTTAAAAACAGAAATAAATTGTCCAACCATTGCAGGAATAACGGCTTTTAAGGCTTGTGGCAAAACAACAAAAATCATTACTTTGACATTATTTAACCCAAGTGCCTGTGCTGCTTCGAATTGTCCTCTCGGAATCGATTGTAATCCACCGCGAATATTTTCTGCTAAATATGCGGCACTAAATAGGGTGAATGCAATCATGGCACGAACAACATTGTCTAATTGAATACCTCCAAGAAACATAGGAAGCAATAATTGTGCAATAAATAAAACCATAATGAGAGGCATTCCACGAATTAATTCTATATACAGAATACAGCAATACTTTATTATAGGCAGTTTACTTCGTCTACCTACTGCAAGTAATAAACCTATTGGAAAAGAACAAATAATTGCTACCGACGCAATTACTAAAGTTAATAAGAATCCTCCCCAAACATTTGATTTTACAGGCTCTAATACTCCAAATCCGTTAATGATAGAAAGACAGATTGGAATATATAATATCCATAGTACAAGCATAGGAATTTTTAATTTTGGAACATATTTCCCAACGAAATAAAAAACAACAATCGTAGCAATACATGAAAACAAGTATACTTTGGATTCATTTTCTGTATACGGAAGAATGCCGAATACTAATAATAGAGCACCAAGACTAATTGCTACATGACCGATTATCCCTCTCCAAACTCCCCAAGAAGTACCTAATAACACAGACATAAATAAAAGGGATACCCACAATCTCCAAATTTCTTCTATTGGAAATTGCCCAACAAATAGTAGTCTCAAATTATCAGTGACAACATTCCATTCACTGGCAAATAAAAATTTCCCTATATTTGCAAGTAAATAAATTGTAAACATTAGGGTCACAATCGTTACTATTGCATTTTTCCAGTCTTTAAATAAATTATTTTTAAGCCATAACTGTAGTTTTTTCTGACTATTTAATTTTGTGGTTTCCAAAACTGGTTCCGTGTTTTCTAATTGTATATTATCCAATTCGCTTCCCTACCTTTCTACCAGCTGGAATTTTTTGTTGAAAAGATTCATTAACAGGGATGTAGTTAAGCTAAACAGTAAATATACAGAAATTACAATTAATAGTGTCTCTAACGTATGTCCTGTTTGATTAATGATTGTATTTCCGATTCCAACAATATCTTGATATGCTACCGCCATCGCTAAGCTTGAGTTTTTTATTAAATTTAAATACTGGCTTGTCAACGGCGGGATAATTATTCTGATTGCCTGTGGAAAAATAATTAATCGAAGCGCAGTGCGACTTTTAAAGCCAAGTGCTTTTGCAGCTTCTGTCTGTCCTTTTGGAACACCCATAATTCCAGCACGGACAATTTCTGAAATATAAGTAGATGTATAGATAGTTAGTGCCACGAGCACAGACATAAACCCAATAGATAAAGATGTTCCACCATCAAAAGAATTTCCGTTAAAAACTGGAACAGATAGACCAAACGGGCCATTTCTTAAAACAAGAAAAGTAATAATCGTGCCAATTACTATTAATCCGATACTGGAGATTAGTGGATATGTAGATTTACCTGATTCTAATGATACCTTCGTTAATTTTCTGAATAAAAATACACTACCTACAATGAGGAGAATGAGTACGATTAACCAAATAAGCGTATTATCTTGTAATGTAAACCATGGGATGGATGCCCCTCTATTAGAAAAATAGAAAGAACCGATAGAGAGTGCTTCTTGTATTTTTGGCATCGGTAAAAACACGGCAAAATTCCATATAAATATTTGTACCAAAAGGGGAGTATTTCTAAAAACCTCTACATAAACAGTAGCCACCTTGCTTACTAACCAGTTATCAGATAAACGTGCAACCCCCACTATAACTCCGATAATGCTTGCAAATATAATTCCAAAGATAGAAACCTTAAACGTATTTAATAAACCTACCAATAATGCACGTATATATGGATCATCAGGTGTATAGCTAATAATAGATTCTGAAATCGGAAAAGATGCTTTTAAAGTTAAATAATCTAATCCTAATGTCAATCCTATTTGTTCAAGACCAGATATCACATTATTGACCATAAAAATAATCACTGTTCCTACTATAATGACAAAGAGGATTTGAGCAATAATCGGTATTATTTTTCTATTTCTCCAAAGAGGAGTCGATGTTGTCTTTTTTACTTCCACTCTTTCTCACCTCTCACCTAAAAGAATAGGGGGAACTCAAAAGGGTATGACAATTTGAGAACCCCCTTATTTTTCAACTTAATAATTCATATTAACGGAACGGAATAGAGTACAATAATCCGCCATCGCTATATAATGCATTTTGTGTACGTTCTAATTTGAACACTGTATCAGGACCTAAGTTGCGATCATAAATTTCACCATAGTTACCGACTTGTTTAATTACTTGGTAGGCAAAGTCATTAGATAGTCCTAATTGTTCGCCAAGGTTTCCTTCTACTCCTAATAAACGTTGAATTTCTGGATTTTCACTAGTTAAGAAATCATCTACGTTTTGAGACGTAATACCAAATTCTTCTGCTTGAATTGTTGCAAATACAATCCAAGTTACCGCATCTGCCCATTTTTCATCTCCATCTTTAACAGCTGGAGCTAAAGGTTCTTTTGAAAGTGTTTCTTCCAAAATAATATGTGCATCTGGATCTTGTAATGTAGACTGACGAGAAACTAGTCCTGATTTATCTGTTGTCCATGCATCGATTGAGCCTTGCTCATATGCAGCTATTACCGCATCAGCATTATCAAATGTTTGTGCTGTATAGTTAACGCCTGCCGCTTTCATTTGATCCGCTAAGTTTAATTCAGTTGTTGTTCCTGTTTCTACACCAATTGTTTTTCCTTCTAAATCTTGTAACGTTTTGATATTACTATCTTTCGGTACCATAATTCCTTGCCCATCGTAGAAAATTACTGGAGCAAAGCTTAAGCCTACTTCGGCATCACGGTTTGTTGTCCAAGTTGTGTTACGTACTAACACATCAACTTCACCAGACTGAACAGCGGTGAAACGGTCGGTAGCTGATAATGGTCTAAATTCAATTTTCGTTGCATCTCCAAGTACTCCTGCTGCAACTGCTTTTGCAAAATCAACATCAAAACCAGTATTTTCTCCATCTGATCCTATGTATCCAAAGCCAGGAAGTGCATCATTAATACCAGCTTTTAAAGTTCCTCTTTCTTTTATAGTATCAAGTAGACTGCTAGAATTTGATGTTTCTCCACTGCTACCATCCTCGTCAGATCCTGTCTTACTTGAACAGCCGGCTAAAGCAAGTACAAGCACTAGTAAAATGCTAAGAGTAAGCGAAAAACTTTTTTTCATGCAACATATCCCCCTATTATCTATTTTGTTATCATACTACCTGACATCCATTGAACGAATATTCAATCTTTTTAACTTAATAGAATACTCTTATTGCATCGAAAGATAGTATCATCATTGCTAAATTGCTAACAAGTCAAATATGTTAACATTTGTTTGTTAACTTTTATAACAACTTGTTTTTATTATACCTATTTTTTTTCTAAATACAAATAGTTTTTTGAAAACTTTTAATTTTTATAATTATCGAGTGTTAATTATTTATTTAGACATACAAAAACCTTATATATCAGTAATTCGACTATCGAAAGACTTTTATTCCTACTACTAATACAAATAATTTATTAATTATTTTAATAATTATCAGAAAAAACAAATAGTATTCATTTAAAATATATTATACCAACATAATAAACTCTCTCCTTTTTCAATAAACACTTGTTTTCTTCATCTATTTTCCTTCCTACATTTGTTCAAAAACCTGACATACTCTTTAGACAGATCTCCTCCTTCCTATGATATCTTTTTATTGATTGACCATCCTAATGAATCAATCTAAATAGATTACATAGGGTCCCTTGGAAACAAGAATTATTCCAAATAAAAAAAAGACTGTTCCAGCCATGGAACCCCCCTTAAACAAACAGGGGATATCCATTTGAAACAATCTTATTTCTATCTTATTCTTGTTCATCCATCGGATTAAATAATTTCACTTCTGGATTTTTATCTTGGAACCATCTTAAGGCAAATTCATTTTCAAATAAAAATGCTTTTTTGCCGAAACGATCCTCCACCAATAAGCTTCTTCCACTAGAAAGATTTTCATTCACTTCTTCATCTACCAGCCAACGAGCAATTTTAGAGCCAACATGTTCCATAATTACTTCAACATTGTATTCATTTCTCATGCGGTGCTCAAACACTTCAAATTGCAATTGACCTACTGCTCCAAGAAGATAATCTTCCGTTTTAACAGTCTTATACAGCTGAATTGCTCCTTCTTGAACAAGCTGCTGAATCCCTTTATGAAAATGCTTTTGTTTCATTACATTTTTTGCTGTTACCTTTACAAAAAGCTCTGGTGTAAATTGTGGTAATTTTTCATACTGAAAGGATGTTTTACTAACCGTTAACGTATCTCCAATTTGATAAAACCCTGGGTCATATAATCCAATAATATCCCCACTAACCGCTTCATTTACAGTGCTTCTGTCATCTGCCATAAATTGAGTCGATTGAGCAAGCTTCACTTGTTTTCCAGTTCTCGGTAAATTAACAGTCATTCCTCGTTCGAATTTCCCAGAACAAATCCGTAGGAATGCGATACGATCACGGTGAGCTGGATTCATATTCGCTTGAATCTTAAAAATAAACCCTGAGAATTCCTCAGAAAGCGGATCAATCTCGCCAACAGAAGATTTTCTTGCTTGTGGCGATGGAGCAAATTGCAAGTAGGTTTCTAAAAACGTTTGAACACCAAAGTTGCTTAAGGCACTCCCAAAAAATACTGGCGTTAAATCCCCATTGTTTATTTTCTCCTCAGAGAATTCATTCCCTGCTTCATTTAATAGCATAATCTCTTCTAACGTTTGATCATATAAGGAATCCCGTTTAATTGGATGATCTCCCTCAATTTCGCCATCTTCATTCAGCGGAATATACTTATCAGTATCTTCTACACGGAACTGTTCAATCCGTTTATAAAAACGATCATATATTCCTAGGAATTCTTTTCCCATTCCAATTGGCCAATTCATTGGATAGGACTCTATTCCCATCACTTCTTCCAATTCTGCAAGTAACTCAAGAGGTGCTTTCCCTTGGCGATCCAATTTATTTATAAAAGTAAAAATAGGAATACCCCTCATTTTACAAACTTTAAATAGCTTTAATGTTTGTTCCTCTATCCCTTTTGCAGAATCAATAATCATGACAGCACTATCAACTGCTGTAAGTGTACGATAAGTGTCCTCACTAAAGTCTTGGTGACCTGGTGTATCCAAAATATTTACGCGTGCATCTTGATAATCAAATTGCATCACACTGGAAGTAACAGAGATTCCTCTTTGCTTTTCTATTTCCATCCAGTCACTTGTTGCATATTTCCCTGTCTTCTTCCCTTTAACAGTTCCAGCATCGCGAATAGCGCCACCGAATAGTAATAGTTTTTCCGTTAATGTCGTTTTACCAGCATCCGGATGGGAAATAATCGCAAAGGTGCGACGTGACAGTACATCCTGTTTAAAATTCTTTGACATGTTACTTTCCTCTCTTTTTACGCTTTCAAATTTAGTCCATTCCCTTATATTATCTCGATATATCAAAGTTTGCAATGGGTTTAAATGTATTTAAACTAGTTTTATTTCGACTATTTTCTTCTATATTCTCAAAGAAGCTTTAATTTCTTTTGCTCTCCCCCATACTGTTCATTATAGCTTAGAATTTATTTCCTCTAATACACTGCCAATTGGTTCATGAATAACGATATCTGCAATCCTATCCATTTCTGTTAGTTCTTTGTTTACTATAATTAACTTAGCTCCCGTTTCACTTGCTAGCAATGGAAATTGATTTGCTGGTGATACTGATAAAGAAGAACCTAATACTAAAAAAACATCTGACTTAATGGCAGCTTCTTCTGCCGTTAAAAAAGGCTGTTCTGGGAGCATTTCACCAAAGAGTATAATGGATGGTCTCAATACACCACCACAGCCACATGTATAATTATCATGTAGATATTCTTCACTAAGATAGCTTCTTCCACACGTTTCACAATGAACCTTTTTTAATGTCCCATGTAGTTCAGCGACTTTCTCACTTCCTGCTTCTTGATGAAATCCATCAACATTTTGGGTAATGATTTGTTTTAAATACCCCTTTCTTTCCCATTCAGCCAGAATTTCATGCCCTTTATGTGGCTTGAAGTCATGGATACCTTGTACTCTTTTTCTATAAAAATCGGTGAATTCTTGTAAATGATTATTTAAGGCATTCGTACTGGAAAGATATTGCTTTTGTTCGGTTGTCCATAATCCACGGTTAGCTGACCGAAAATCTGGTAATCCACTTTCTGTTGACATACCTGCACCTGTAAATACAACTAAATGATTTGCAGACTTGATTAATTTTACTAATGAAACCATCTTACACTCCCCCTTACGTACCTCTTATCCCTTCATTTTATCAAATGGATGAAAGTACTCAAAGTCAATGTTCTTTCCTATTAATAATCGATTGGTTTCCTACTCTTTCCTTCTGTTATAATGAATGAAAGAAAATATCCATTATTGGAGACTATAAGTCATTTCTCCAATCTAACATTTAAAGGTGATGAAAGATGAAACAGATAATAGATGCACATATTCATTTAGATCAGTACAACAGAGACGATATACTTCGTTTTGCTATGGAAGAAACAGTGCAATATGCCATCAGTGTTTCAAGTAATTTAGAATCATGTAAAAAAACGAAAAAACTGAGCCAGGATTTCGCTTTTATTAAAGCCGCATATGGTTATCATCCCGAACAATCTATCCCTTCTGATAAATCCTTATCTGCTCTATTTACATGGATGCACGAAAATCAAGAAAGCATGACTGCAATTGGTGAAGTTGGTTTGCCCCATTATATACGGAGAAAATCCCCTTCTTGCATTCCTTTAGAACCTTATATGGAAATTTTGGAGCTATTTATTATATTTGCAAAAAAATTAGAAAAACCCGTTATTCTACATAGTATTTACGAAGAAGCAGATATCGCTATTCATTTACTTGAAAAACACAGCGTCTCAAAGGCACATTTTCACTGGTTTAAGGGAAATCCCAAAACAATTGAACAAATGATATCAAATGGTTATTCTATTTCCATTACTCCTGATTTATTATATAAGGAAAAAACTCGCCAACTTGTAAAACTATACCCAATTGAAAATATAATGGTAGAAACAGATGGCCCTTGGTCACTCGAAGGACCTTATCACCATCAAAAAACTGTTCCAATGATGATTCACGATACCGTTCACTATTTATCGGCAATTAAAAACATTACATTACCAGATATGTACAACCAGCTTTTGAAAAACACGAAAAATTTTTACTCCATTTAATTGATCGCTATAGTAGTAGAGAAAAGGAGACTGATCCCTTCGAATCAGTCTCCACCTTTTCAACATTTTACCATTTGAAACAAGCTGCACCTACAATGATTAAAAGAATGAATAAAACAACGATTAAGGCGAAACCTCCGCCGTAACCTCCACCACCATAGCCATAGCTAGGATATCCACAACCACCATATCCGTACATTCTAGTTCCTCCTTTTACATTCTATTCAGTTACGGATTATTAAAATCCGCCGTAACCCCAAGAAGCACCGATAATCACCAATAAAATAAATAATACTACTAAAAGAGCGAAACCTCCGCCGTAACCTACTCCAACTTCACCCATGAATAAAAACCTCCTTTTTTTGATTCCATATATCCTATTCAGGAATCTAAAATGTGCGATAGACAAATGCACATTTTTTAGGTTTTTTAACCAGTTTTGACTTTGAGCAAATTGTTCTCCCTTAGATTTCCTTTTCTTTTTTACTTTATTTGCGTAAATCCAAAAGGTTTTATTATCGTCAAAAAAACAAAAAAATGTTTTCATATATGGTTTTATATCAAACCGTATATGAAAACACCCTTTTAGTAAAATTTACTTAGACTTATTTTTCGTCTTCTTTTTTTGGTACTAAATGAAATATTTCATGTGATTCCAAACTATCTACAAACCGATCTAGCCAATTATAGTAATTGATTGCATAATTTAATTTTTCTAAGTCATTTTCCGCATCTTTCTTAACATCTTCAGAAATATCATCTTTATTTATTAAGACTCTTAATTCATTAATGGACTTTTCAATGGCATACACATTTTCCGTAATTGCCAATCTCCATTTGATCGTGAAAAAATCGATAAATGATTGATACCAATCTTCTTCCGCCTTATATAAATCTTTTCGAACACCTTTTCGCCAAACTTTGTCCACCATTTTCAATTCAAGTAATGTTCGAACCGATGTACTCATACTGGTTTTACTCATCCCCAGCTCTTCTTTCATTTCGTCAAGAGTCATTGGGTCTTGCTGGAACAATAGCATCCCATATAATCTACCAATTGATTCTGTTACACCATATAAATCCATATTTTGTGCTACAGAATCAATTACTCTCTCTCGAGCAATATTTAACTGCTCCCTATCCGTCATTTATCATTCACATCCATATTTTATGTTTACTTAATCATTTTAATAATGATTATTTCAATAATCAAGGTGAATCAATAATCAAAAACTTAAATGTATATTCTGTTTATAGATTAACATGAATGAAAAAAAAGTAAAGTAACATCAACTATAGGAAAAGGAAGCATTTGGGCGCATTATTAAGAATTAAGCACCTACAGTTCGTTCAGTTTTTTCTGTACGTTCAGAATGAATGATTTCAACTGATTATACCGTTTGAAATACTTGCTAATTATCTCCTATAATAAGTGAGGGCTCGATATACAATAGAGCGGTTAGAATTAAAGAGGTGAAAAAATGGAAAGTATGGCAAAATTAAAAATCGAAAATGTAACAAAAATTTTCGGGAAAAATGCAAAAAAGGCCATTCAGCTATTAAATAATGGTGAATCAAAAAAAGATATTCTTAAAAAAACAGGAGCAACAGTCGGGGTAAATAAGGCTAGTTTTGAAGTGAATCCTGGAGAGATATTTGTAATCATGGGACTTTCAGGAAGTGGTAAATCAACATTAGTTCGTATGTTTAACCGTCTGATTGATCCAACCATCGGGAATATTTATATTGATGGGAAAGACATTGTACGTATGTCTAAAGAAGAGTTACGCAATGTTCGTAGAGAAAAAGTAAGCATGGTCTTTCAGAAATTTGCATTACTTCCCCATCGAACAATCTTAGAAAATGCTGAATTTGGTTTAGAAATTCAAGGTGTAGATAAAGCGACTCGCAAAGAACAAGCCTTAGAAGCTCTTAAACTAGTTGGTTTAACAGGTTACGAAAATCAATATCCAGACCAACTAAGTGGCGGGATGCAACAAAGGGTAGGTCTTGCTCGTGCATTGGCAAATGATCCAGATATTCTTTTAATGGATGAAGCATTTAGCGCACTCGATCCTTTAATTCGTAAAGATATGCAGGACGAGTTATTAGACCTGCAATCAAATATGGAAAAAACAATCATATTTATTACACATGATTTAGATGAAGCATTGCGAATTGGTGATCGAATCGCATTAATGAAGGATGGGTCTATTGTCCAAGTAGGAACGCCTGAAGAAATTTTAATGAATCCTTCCAATGATTATGTAGAACGATTTGTCGAAGATGTTGATTTATCGAAAGTTTTAACGGCAAATCACATAATGAAACGTGCAGAGGCAGTCAATATAGAAAAAGGTCCTCGTGTTGCATTACAAATGATGAAGAAACTCGGAATCTCAAGTATCTATGTTGTAAATAAACGTAGAGAGCTTCTTGGAGCAATTACTGCCGATGATGCACGTATAGCCAGCGAAAAAAATGAAGGAATCGAAGCCATCTTACAAAAAGATGTTATTACGGTAACAGGTGATACATTATTATCTGACCTATTCGATAAAGTTTCCACTGCAATCATTCCAGTTGCTGTTATAGATGATCAAAATAGATTAAAAGGAATTCTTGTAAGAGGTGCAGTTATTGGTGCTCTTGCTGGTAATAATGAACTTATTAATGCACCTACACCGACAGAAGCCGTACCAGTTGGGGGGGAAAATAATGAATAATCTATTTCCTAAACTGCCTGTCGCAGATTGGATCGATTCCTTTGTTGACTGGCTTACAACTACTTTTGAAGTATTATTTGATGGAATTACAGCAGTACTAGAATTTGTAGTTAATATTATAGTTTCTTTCTTTGGATTCATTCCTCCTATTCTATTAATCATTTTATTAGCATTACTGGCTTGGAAATTAGCGAATAAGAAGATTGCACTATTTACGCTTATAGGCTTATTACTTGTTGATAATTTAGGCTACTGGGAACCAATGATTGATACATTAGCCCTTGTTCTTTCAGCTGTATTTATCTCGATTGTTATTGGTATTCCGCTAGGCATTTGGGCTTCTCAAAACAATACAGTCCGCAATATCGTAATCCCGATATTAGACTTTATGCAGACAATGCCAGCTTTTGTATATTTAATACCGGCCATTTTCTTCTTTAGTATCGGGGTAGTGCCAGGAGTAGTTGCTTCTGTAATTTTTGCAATGCCACCTACTATACGCTTAACAATTCTTGGTATCCAACAGGTACCAAGCGATATTACAGAAGCTACCGAAAGTTTTGGTAGTACTACATCTCAAAAATTATTAAAAGTTCAATTACCACTTGCAATGCCAACTATATTAGCTGGTATTAATCAAAGTATCATGCTTGCGCTATCAATGGTAGTAATTGCTGCAATGGTTGGTGCGCCTGGATTAGGTGCAGATGTCTATCGTGCTGTAACTCAGATTCAAATTGGTCGTGGGTTTGAAGCCGGTATTTCTATTGTAGTACTTGCAATCATTTTAGATAGAATTACCCAAAATGTGGGCACAAAAAAAAAGGGGGCAAATTAATATGAAAAAAATGACAAGCTTACTAGGAGCAATCACGCTTACTCTAGGGTTAGCTGCCTGTGGTTCTGACAGTGCAGATAACGAAAATGCTACAATTGGTGAAAAGGTCGATTATGAAATTATCGGAATTGACCCTGGAGCAGGATTAATGAAAGCAACAAATCAAGCAATTAGTGACTATGAATTAAGCGATTGGACTTTAGTAGAAGGATCAAGTGCGGCTATGACTGCAGCGCTAAAAAAAGCATATGATAAAGAAGAACCTATCATTGTAACAGGCTGGACTCCGCACTGGATGTTTACTGCCTATGATTTGAAATACTTAGAAGATCCAAAAGGCTCATATGGTGAAGATGAAAACATTCATTCCATTGTACGTAATGGCTTAAAAGAAGATATGCCTGAAGCATATGAAGTATTAGATAATTTCCATTGGACAACAGAAGATATGGGAGTTGTTATGATGGATATTTATGAAGGAGAATCACCTGAAAAAGCAGCCGAAAGCTGGGTTGAAGAAAATACTGATAAAGTTAGTGAATGGACTGACGGTGTTGAAAGCGTTGATGGTGACAAAATTAAAATTGGTTACGTTGCATGGGATAGCGAAATTGCAAGTACAAATGTTGTTGGCCAGGTATTAACAGATTTAGGCTATGATGTAACATTAAGTCAAGTAGAAGCAGGTCCTATGTGGACTGGTGTTGCTGACGGCAGCTTAGACGCACATATCGCTGGCTGGTTACCAATTACACATGAAGACTATGCAAGCAAATATGAAGGCCAATTCGAAGATTTAGGCGCTAACCTAGAAGGAACAAAATTAGGACTAGTCGTACCAAGCTATATGGATATTGATTCCATTGAAGATTTGAAAGAATAATAGCATATTGAAAAAGGGTCAGATTATAAATCTGACCCTTTTTCTTCCTTATTCTGATTTATTACTTAAATTATCATTCAATTCATTAATACTTTGACGAATATTCCCTTTACCAGATAAATTCTCCAATAATTCTTTAACATCAATCCCAGCTGAAGCCTTTAAAGATTCCTGCATTGTTGACATGAGATTTGTCGCATAGCCTGTTACTTTATTTGCTCCACCATTACTGCCATCACTTCCTGTATCAACAACTGTAATCTTATCAATATTCGCTAATGGGCTAGCCACTTGTTTTGCATATTCCGGTAACATGTCAAGCACCATATCTAAGATTGCCGCTTGGCCGTATTGTGCATATGCTTCTGCAATCTTGCGTTTCGCTTCCGCTTCTGCCAAACCTTTTAAGCGAATGATTTCTGCTTCTGTTTCCCCTTTTGCTTTTTCCGCTTCCGCTTTCGCTAAACCGTCTACACGGACTTTTTCTGCCTCGGCTTTCGCTTGTGACTCAATACGATATTGATTAGCATCTGCTTCTGCAATTTCACGACGTTTATTTGCCTCAGCTGCCTGTTCCATTGCATAACGATCTGCATCAGCTTTCTTTTTAACCTCTGAATCATATTGCTTTTCTCTTCTTAAAATTTCTTTTTCTTCTAATTCAATTTGTTTCTGTCTTTCAATGATTTTAATTTGCATTTCATGTTCGGTAACTTCTTGCTTAGAACGAGCACTTTCTAAATCATACGCTTGGTCAGCACGCGCTTTTGCAATATCTTGATCTCTTCTATAATCAGCAATTTTCATTTGATTTTCTTTTTCTGCTTCGGCAATTTCCGTAGCTCTTTCTAATTCAGCCTTTTTAGCATCCTTATCTGCTTCTGCCTTTTTAATTCTTGTTTCTTTATCTGCTTCTGCAGTTGCTATGTCTGCATCTCTTTTTACTTGTGCAATACGCGGTTTACCAAGGGATTCTAAGTATCCATTTTTATCTCTTACATCTTTAATGGTAAAAGAGACAATGACCAGACCCATTTTTGCCAAGTCATGTGAAGCGACTCTTTGCACTTCTTGTGAAAACTTATCTCTATTTTTATAAATTTCCTCTACTGTCATACTACCAAGGATAGAACGCAAATGTCCTTCTAATACTTCTCTTGCTTCGTTTTCACGATCTTGTTTGGTTTTTCCCAAAAACTGTTCAGCAGCTGTTGCGATTTCACCAATAGAACCACCAATTTTAATAATTGCTGTACCATCTGCCATTACTGGAACACCTTGCTCTGTATATACTTCAGGTGTCGAAACATCTAATTTGCTAGATAATAAGCTTAAAGGCTCTGATTGTTGGAAAACAGGGAGAATAAATGCCCCTCCGCCTCTAATAATCTTAATTTTATTTCCAGATTCATCAACATGAACATTTTTTGATCCTAAATAGCTTCCTGTTACAATTAGCGCTTCGTCAGGTCCTGCTGTTTTATACTTTGCCATAAATATACTAATAAGTGCGATTAGTAAAATTGCTACAATTCCTATTACAATCCAAATCTCCATTTGCATCCAGTTTTCCTCCTCTTATTAACTTTCCTAAATTCCGTTATTACGGACTACATAAGCAACATTCTCTTTAATCTCTACTACAACCGTTTCCTCACCAAAGCCAATTTCTTCATTATAAAAGCTTGCTGCGGTCTTTGAAATATTACCACTAATACTCTCAATTAAAATTTCTCCATATCCATCTTTCGGAATAGCAGTAATCACTCTGCCAATTCTCCCTTTTAATGATTCATCATTGTAAACCAATGACTCCTCTGCATTTGCAAGTGGGATAAATACAAAAAAATGTAAACAACTTGAAACAATGAGTGCAATCACTGCTGAGAGGGATAGAATCATAACACTATTGATATTGGAATACTTTTCCATCAAATAGCCACTTGCTGCTAATATTGTAAAAAAAGCAAGGATTAAAGTGGGATTGAATACACCAATATCTCCGCCAAATAAATCTGATAGTAATAATGTTAAAATGACACATATTCCCGATCCTATTAATACGGTTAAATAAATGGTGGGAAGATCAAAGCCGAATATTTCCATATACATCATTCACTTTCCATTTTATAAATTTTATTATGTGGTCACCTGATCATTCCTCCTTCATATTATTTCTTATCAAATATACGATTAGAAATAAAAAAGGTTTCAGGAATATTTATAAAAAACAAAATCGTCCTATTCATTTTTCCTTTCCATATCCACTATGCCACATATGTTGTAAGAATCGATTTTTCTCGCAGTTCCCCTAGAGATGCTACGATTATTCAAGCGGTTCCGTTATTCTCATTAATTACTTTTCCTATAAAAAGCAACATTCTTTTAGATAACACCTTTCCTAACAATAAACTACATCAAAAGAGGGAAAACGATATTACATTCAAATTTTCGTCATCTTTATGATTTTGTTTCATATCATAATTTAGAGGGAATTTCATATATATCAACCTATTATTACATCTGCCATTGATACCGTTTTAGCAATTATCTTTAACGAAAAGGTGATATTGTGGAGGCGCATATGAAAAGTACGGAAAAACACGACGAAAAGAAAAATAGTATTAGCAAAAAAATCATCTATTTTTTAGGTTCCATCTTACTCTTAACTACCCTATTTGGAGGCTATATTTTCTCAGATAAATATTTTGCTAGTGAGCCCAGAACAGGAAAAGAAGAATTCGGAGAAAAAGTAGTTATCACCTTACCAAATGGAAAGAAGGTATTTACCTACGAAAACCTAATCGTGAAAGAAGATGGCAAACTTCTTTATAAAGGGGAACGTAATACCATCGATTTATCAGGTGGAGTTGTAGTGTATGAAGATTGGAAAGACTAGATTATCTTTTTCATCCTAAGCTGTCAAAAGACTAAAAACTAACTTTTGACAGCTTTTCTTCTATGTTATTAAAAATGCCTCGTACTAGATTAAACCAATTTCTTTCAAACCATAAGAGAGACCGCCTTCATTCACATGTTTTGTGACCATTTTCGCAAATGGTTTAACTTCTTCATGAGCATTTCCCATCGCTATCCCCATACCTACATACGAGAGCATTTCTTTATCATTTAACCCATCTCCAAATGCCACAGCCTCCTGAGGATCGATATTTAATCTATTTAAAATTTCCGCTATTCCTGCTGCCTTTGACCCACCAGTCGGGATAACATCCATTGATAAAGGATGCCAACGTACAAAGTGAATCATTGAAAAAGTTTCTTCATATAAATTTTCATCTTTTTCTTCACAGAAAAGCAAGCATTGATAAATATCCGCCTCCTTCCAAAAATCTTTTCGATAGGATGGCGCATTTAATTTCAATGACTGAAAGGATTCAATAATATGAGCATGCTCTTGATGATTTGCACAGCATTCCTTACTTCCTTGAAATACTAACGGATGATCATTTTTTAAAGCAATTTGTTCTAATTTCTCTAGCGTCTCTATCGGAATCGGTTTTTTATATACCTCCTCTTTCTCATGAACAACGTACGAGCCGTTAAAAGAGATATATGATGTTAAATTTAATTCAGCTAATATATCTGAAAAGAAATATGGTGCTCTTCCTGTTGCTAAAACGATGGGAATATTGCGTTTCTTTAACTCATTAATTGCTAATTTTGCATCATGAGGTATTTTCTTCTCCTCATTCACTAACGTTCCATCTATATCTATAAAGACAATTTTATAAGCCACAATCTATTCTCCCTTTCCTAATTATCGATCAGTGAGCTCTTTTTTCTAGCCAAAAGCGGACGTTCGTTATTCCAAATAACTTCAACTGGTAACGAAAAAAAGCTACTCATATTTTTGCTCGTTAATATATCCTTTGTATAGCCAGAGGAAAATTCCTTACCTTCTTTCAAGAGAAAAGAGTGGGAAAAAACTGGCAATACCTCTTCCACATGATGTGTAACATAAATGATGCTTGTGTCCTCGTTTACTATCTTTGAAATGGTGTCCAATAATTGTTCCCTTGCCAAAAAATCCAAGCCAGTTGCTGGTTCATCCAAAATAATAAGCTCCGGATCCAGCATTAATGCTCTTCCAATAAGAACCTTTTGTCTCTCACCTTGCGATAAGCTATTATATGGTCTGTCAGCATATTCCAAACTACCTAACTGCTTCATAATAGCAATAGCTCGATTTCTGATTTCAGTTGTCGGTGACTCATATAAACCAATAGACGCATAAGCACCACTTAGCACGATTTCAAATGCACTGTCAGATTCATATAATTTTTGTTGCAGACGATTTGATACCAATCCAATTCTTCTTCTCAGTGCTCCCCCTAATTCAGATTTCCCAAAAACCTTTCCTAGAACTTCCATCTTACCTTCTGTTGGATGATAATAGGCACAAATCATATTTAATAAAGCTGTCTTACCGGCACCATTAAGACCATATAAAATCCAATTCTCCCCTTTTTTAATCTCCCAATTAATATGTTGTAGAATCCACTGTCCATTTCTTTTTAAGCCAACATCATCTAATTTTACAATCATGCCAATCCTCCTATTCCCTTTTCATTTTACTAAAAATTCTCATATTATGTACAGAGAGAAATGGAGATAGCGAATATATAGAAACGAACGCATCCATCAAATGCGCTATTTTATCATTGAAAAAAAACAAAAAAAGATCTAGCTTTTGTAATGTATAGACAACAAAAGTCAGATCTTTTTTTGTTAATACCAAAATGTAAACGCTTTAATAAAACTACAAAAAAATAAATGAGAGTGACCCCCATTTCAGAGGGCCATTGAAGCATATAGATTAACCAACTAATCCTTCTTTTTTAAGGACAGTTTCTACACCTTCTACTGCTTCTACTTCATCTTCGCCAGTTGCAGAAATAGTAATTTCTCCACCCTTTGGTACACCTAGTGACATTACACCCATAATAGACTTTAAGTTTACAGATTTACCTTTGAAAGAGATTTGCATATCAGATTTGTATTTACTAGCAGTGCTTACTAATAATGTTGCTGGTCTTGCATGAATCCCAGTTTCATCAATTACCGTAAATGTTTTTTCGCTCATTGTTATGCCTCCTAAGAAAAAATTGTCTTACCTTATTATTTTAGCTGATTTTAGGAGTTAATACTAACTTTTTTTTCATCTTTTTCTTTTTTTGCCTTTATCTTTATCTTCATGACTGTTTTTTCTTATGACTTCATTTTATGTAACATGTTCACTTTTTCTAGTTTGCTCTCTTTATAAATTCAGCAAAAATTTGGTTCATCTTTTCATTGGTAGATGCCATAGATTCAGGATGCCATTGTACTCCCAACAAAAAATTTTGATAACTCTTATGCTCGACCGCTTCAATGATGCCATCCTTACTTCTTGCAACCTCCACTAAATCCTTTGCTAACATATCAATCGCTTGATGGTGAATGCTATTTACCCTTGTTTTCGTTTCTCCTATTATAGATGCTAATTGACTATCTTCTTTTATGGTTACAAAATGAGTATCCCAGCTTCTTTTCACAGATTGAGTATGTTTAATACTATCTTTCACTTGAGAAGGAATATCTTGAATTAGTGTTCCCCCTAAAGCAACATTTAATATTTGAATCCCTCTGCATATTGCTAGTATTGGTTTATTTGTCTCCATCGCTCTGTTAATTACATTTATTTCCACTTTATCCCGCAGGAGAATGGTATCCCCGATATTTTGATGTGGATCTTCTCCAAATGTAATAGGATCTATATCCTCTCCACCACTTAGAATAACGGCATCACATAAATCTACCATTTCTACTGCAAGATTCTCTTCCACAAACGGAAGAATGATCGGCAACCCACCATTGGCCGCAATTGATTTTTGATAATCATGATGAACGTATGTACCTTCCATGAATTTATTTTTAAATATATAAGCACCTGTTATCCCTATTATCGGTTTACTCAACATCTTCATCCCCTGACGCTTCTTTTTTTAAATATTAACAATATTAAAAATGAAATAAAAGGGCATGTCAATAAACTTGTCTAAAAGAATAATAAAAAATCAGCTATTATCGATAGACCCACATATATTCTCTCTACAATAGCTGACTATTTTACCCTATAGACTTGTTTTCAGCCCTAAATATAATCACCAAATAACTTTCCAATTATGATTACAAGTGGCGGGCACAATTTTTCGCTCCATTATATAATTTGCAAGTAATTCTGAAGCATCAAATTGAATCTCTCGGACAACAGGTTTATTCTTAAACATAAAGAAATCACCGCCACCCCCAGCTCGATAATTATTCATTACCACTTCATAAATAGCTTCCTCATTTATTGGTTTGCCTTCAAAATCTAGCTGAATGACTCTTTGTCCATGAGGTTTTGTTATATCAAGTGTATATTCAATACCCTCCCACATATCATAGTTATAATGCTGTGGTTTAGGATAAACAAAGGAAGGATTTACTATTGGTTCACCTTCCTCATTCAAAGCAAAATATTTGGCGCTTTGCTCAAGTGCTGCACGAATATCTTTCCCAGTTAAAGCTAGTACTTTGAATGTATTAGGATAGATATAATTGGAAACAATGTCTCTCATTGTCACATTTGGTTTAAATCCTGGGGATTCATTATTAAAGAGTGCGGTATTACTGATTTTTACATTCGCAGCTTCCATTTGCACTTTATTAATAAATTCAATGAGCGGACTATCTGCTAAGCGAATCTCCATTGGATCTTTTACAAGCATATCTCCATCAATATGTCCTATTGGCGTATCCAGCCATTTTTGTGTACTATCTTCATATTCTTTTGCTAACATAAGGATTTCTTCATCTGCATCCACATCTGCTACTGATAATAATTCGGAGTCTTTCTTTATTACCTCCCCGTTTTCATCAAGCACCAATGTTATTTTGCCCACAAATTTTCCATTATTACTTGGCTGTATAATTTCTGTGCCATTTATATTACCAGTTAATTCTCGATGTTGATGGCCAGTTAATAGCACATCAACACCATCTATCTGTTTGCAAATGCTATATCCCTGATTCTCCTTAGTCAATACTTCCGTTGGCTCTCCCGTTTCCAGATTCCGTTCAAATCCACCATGATAGGAAATGACAAGAACATCTGGCTGTTCTTCTTTATTAATAAAATCTACCCATTTTTTTGCACTATCGAATGCATCATTAAATTGAAGTCCTTTGATATTCTTAGGGTTTTCCCAATTCGGAATATAGTGCGTTGTCAAGCCAAGAATTGCAATTTTAAAGCCATTAATTCTTTTAATCAAATAAGGGGTACCTAAAAACGGCTGATTTGTTTTTTCTTCGACAATATTCCCACAAAGCCAAGGGAAATTTGATTCTTTTACAGCACTTTTTAAAATAGTTAAACCGTAATTAAATTCATGATTTCCAATAACAGCCCCATCATATTTTAATTGATTTAAGATTGTTATCATTGGATTTTTTTTATCTGCTAAAAAATTCACATAATGGTATGTTAATGGTGTACCTTGTATTAAATCACCATTGTCTATTATAATCGTATTTGGATTCTTTGCTCTTTCCTTTGCTATAATAGTAGCAACTTTTCCTAGGCCCACATCAGATGGAGCATTATTGCCATAGTTCACTGGAAATATATTTCCATGTACATCACTTGTTAATAAAATAGTTACTTCTGTATTCAAGATTTCATCTCCTGTTACTTTATTTCATCATCTACTTCCATTCATTAACTTCCACGTACTTACTCATTAATAGCATTTTCATTATAGCAAGTTCATCCTTCAATAACTACTTATAATTCTTTATATTTCAGCTAAAATAGTAATTCCTCCAAATAGAAAGCATAGAATCATTTTAAATAAGCAAAATAGTTCCAATTATCTTATAATTTGTTACAATAGTAATAATACAATCAAATAATAAAGGAGTGTCCCCCATATGAATAGCAGAAAAATATTAATTACCCACCCCCTCCATCCTTCTCTTTTGGAAAAAGTTAAGTCCCAATTCTCTGCATGGCAAATTATTCATGCATCAAAACAGGATGAATGGCAAGAGCATTTGATTGATTCTGAAATAATTGTTGGTTGGAGAAATAGTTTTGATATGCAGAGCATTAACCAAAATGACCAGCTCAAATGGATTCAAACATGGAGCGCTGGTGTTAATAGCCTTCCATTAGATCAATTAAGTAAAAAAAATATTTTTATTACAAGCGCAAATGGAGTACATAGCTATCCAATTTCTGAAACGATTTTCGCTCTCCTACTAGGATTAACAAGAAATATTCATACATATGTTCGAAATCAGCAAACAAAAAAGTGGGATGGTACCGATATCAAGTTGGAAGCTCATAAAAAAACGATTGGTATTATTGGCGTAGGGGCAATCGGGCTAGAAACAGCTAAAATTGCGAAAGCATTTGATATGCATGTCATCGGTGTACGAAACTCGCTGAAACCGACAGACTATGTGGATAAATTATACACTTCCAATCAACTAGCTGAAGTACTTCCAATCTGTGATTATGTTGTTGTCACTCTTCCATTAACTGATGATACATACCATTTATTCCAAAAAGAACAATTTCAGCAAATGAAAAAGTCAGCGTTCTTTATTAACATCGGACGTGGAGAAATTGTGAAAGAAGATGATCTAGTTGAAGCATTAACAAGTGGAGAAATATTAGGTGCGGGATTAGACGTCTTTGAAACAGAACCATTACAGCAATCAAGTCCATTATGGGATTTAGAAAATGTCATTATTACTCCTCACACATCTGGTTCTACAGAGCATTATAGCAGTAGAGTGATAGAAGAAATATTTCTACAGAATGCAAATTACTATCTAAACGGAGAACCACTCCCGATTAATTTAGTAGACTACCATAAAGGATATTAACTAAATAGATAAAAAGAGGAGCCAGCTATTAATAGCACTGACTCCTCTTTTTTTACCCTACTTTTTTATAATTTTTCTGGCTTGATGCACGACGAACTATCATATAAACCTTTTGACTTAAGAAACCTATAAGCAAGATAACTACCAATAATAACGTTATCGTTGCTCCAGGAGGAGTTCCTAAATGATAGGATGAAAATAAACCAGTAAAAATACTAACTGCCGCTACTAAAATGGCAACAATAAACACCCATTTAAAACCTTTTACTAATTTAATGGAAAAAGCAGAAGGTAGTACCAACAGGGCAGAAACTAATAATACTCCAATAGTTGGTATAATAACAGAAATTGCAATACCCGTTAAAATGCTAAATGCAATAGATAGCATACTTGTATTAATCCCACTAGTTGTAGCAGTATCTTGATCAAAGGTCATAATATACATCTGTCTCGTAAAGAAAAGAAAAAATAAAAGAATAATTCCAGTTACAATTGCTAACACATTTACTTGCTGTTTACTTATCGTAATAATACTCCCAAATAAATACTGATCCATGCTTGCCGTCATTCCACCACTTGATAAGCTCATAAGAAATAACGCAAATGATAGACCAGCAGCCATCAAAATAGCTATCGATACTTCTGAATAAGTATGATATGCACGACGCATATATTCAATCCCAATCGCCCCAGCGACAACGACTAGTAGACTAGAGAGTGTCACATTTGTTTGAAAGAAAAAACCAATCGCAACACCAGCTAATGAGATATGGGACAAAGTATCGGCCATTAACGCCTGTCTTCTTAAGACTAAATAAATCCCTATGATTGGTGCAATTATTGCAATGAGCCCACCTGCCCAAAATGCTCTTTGCATGAATTCAAGCTCAAACATCTCCATCCACCTTTTTCTCCTTTCTCTATATGAATAATCTTATCTAAATAACCTTCTACTTCATCTTGATCATGGGTTACCATGACTACCGTTCTATTATGTTCTCTAACCTGATGCTTCATAAATTCATAAAATCCTTTTCTACTATCCGCATCCATGCCTGTTGTCGGTTCATCTAAAACAAGTAAATCCGGTTCTGACGCTAGTATTCGGGCAATCACAATCTTCTGTTTTTGTCCTCCAGATAACTCTCCTATTTTCTTATTTCGATACTCCCACATTCCAACCATTTCTAAAGACTTCTTCACTGCCTCATGGTCAACTTCCTTCAGTCTCTCATAAAACTTTTTACGCTGATATCTACCTGAACGAACAAGTTCTATCACCGTGCTCGGGAATCCAACATTAAAAGAAGAGATTTGCTGCGGAACATAACCAACTGTTAATTTTTTTCCCTTCGAATTAAGCTTACTTATTTTCACACTTCCTGACCAAGGTTTAAGCAAGCCCAATAATAACTTTAAGAGTGTAGATTTACTTGCACCATTTGGGCCAGTAATCCCAACAAACTCACCACTTTCTAATTCAAAAGAGACATTTTCAAGAGAAGGGACATGCTCATATCCAAAGGTAATATTTGATACTGTCGCCAGTTTCATAGTAATTACTCCTTTCCATTTGTAATTCACGTCATCGATTCATTATTTAAATAAAAGCCGATTAATCTAAGATATAAAACCATACCATGTCAAAGATGCTAGCTGGTTATACCGATTTTTATATCAATTTGATAGAAAAAAGCCAATTTAATATATCCCCCGTATCCATCCATTGTCTAGACACATCTAAACTTTAATAATTTTTGCCATTTCCTACAGGTATATACTCTATAACATATATTGAGTAGCTTACTTTCCTAGTTTGAGAAAGTAAATCTAACCTTTAACCATTTCGTATTCATTACGATTTAAAGAGGAAATGGAATGCACCTAGTTATTCATTTATTTAGATTAATCATAAATGAAAGCTACTCCTACCTTTTTCGTTTATATACTTATTAAACATGACACTTAATAATAGACTTTTCCCATAAAGCTGTCAACATAAATCCAAACGATTCCGATTAAATATTTTATAATGAACTTTTTAATTGGTCAAGAATTTTACCTTCTTAAGAATACTCGCTATTTTATCTTCCATCATATTATCCATTTAATAATAGAGGGAAACATCTTACTATTACAAGAATAATAAAAATGTCGTCAACAATCCTTTTAGGGAAATTTGGGGTCCTTCATCCTTCACTAAAGGTTAGTTATAGCTTAGAAACCCTTTAAGGACTATTACTCTCCCACCTATCCTTCTTAAACGCTCACAAGCTTGTAATTAATGTCTAACTGAAGTTGGGAGATAAATAAAAAATTTACGCATATTTCAAAAAAAAAGGCATATTTTTTTTACTAATGGGTATTATATAAGTAAACAGAACAAAAGCATTACCAGATAAAACTCACTAGTAATGCTTTCCTGAAATGATTCTATTAGAAACGAACAACTCTTCCATTAAATACAGATTTCCAATACCCGCTATTCATAGATGCTATTGCAACACCAGTAGAGCTTTGTGAACCGATAAACTTACCTCCACCAATATAGATTCCAACATGACCATCTGTTTTATATGTGTTAAAGAACACTAAATCACCTGGTTGCATATCACTTGTAGACACGCGCGTTCCGGAGTTCTTTAAAGCATCCGTACTTGCAGGAATGCTATATCCAGCTTGTGAATAAGCCCAGCTAACAAATCCAGAACAATCAAACAATCCGTTTGCTACATCGGAAGCAGTTCTTCCACCGCCAAATTTATAAGTTGAATTCCCAATGTATTTATAACCAGCAGTAATTGCTTTTGATTTACCACCGCTTGCTTTTTCACTTGAACTCTTACTAGCACTCCCACTGTCATTCGTTCCAACTGTCGAAGCAACCAATTGATTTAAGTTATCTTCTTCTTTTTGTTGAATCATTTTTTTAATTTGTGGCTCTACAGATTGTAAAGAACCGTATTTCTGTTCCAATTCTGCTTTACGTTCTTTATTTTCAGCTTCTTTACCCTTTAAATCTTTTTTGGATTGCTCATTTTTCTTCTGTTGATCTTCATTTTGCTTTTGCATTTCTTCAAGATCTAACTTCGTATTATTCAACTCATCATATTTATCTTTTATTTCATTTTGCTTTGTTTCTAAATCTTCTTTATCTTTCTCATTGCTTGCAATTAAATCTTGATCTGCTTCCATAATTGTAGCAACTGCACCTACACGGTCAACAAATTCCTTAAAACTAGCAGCACCGAATAATACTTCAATATAATCAACACTTCCTCCATTTTCTTGGAAAGAACGTGCTCTTTCTTTTAATACATCATTACGCTTTTCAATTCTATCTTCTAATTCTTTTATTTTTTTCTCAAGAGAGTCAATTTCTTTCTCCGTAGCTTTCATTTTAGTCTTTGTTTCCTCAATAAGACTTTTATTTTCCTCAATTGCTTTATCTACTCTTTTAATTTGAGCCTCTAATTTTTTTAACTCTTCTTGCGTTTCTACAATTTTAATTTGAGCGTCAGAAATTTGGCTTTTTAAAGATGCTTGTTGTTGCGTAATGCTAGTTGGTTGAATCGCATGAGCATTTATTCCTGGGATCGCTAAGCTAGTACCCAATCCAAGTAATATCGTCGTATTTAGTACCACTAGTTTCTTTTTTAACATTCCATTTTCCCCCTGCACAGTTATCTAATGTAGAATTCTTCTAATTTATTTATCTATGTATCTTCTTTATGTTTATGATGTAATTGGTAGAGAGACTCTTATAATATAGTATTCTCTACAGTGTAAATCAAACAATAACCCTGTTTTCGACGAAAGTTCTTTATATAAAACATCTTTCGCCACAAATAGAAGTATAACATCATAATTTGTCATTTAAGTAATAGAAATATTACAATTATATTTCAATTGTCATTTTTCTTCGTTTGTTCACAATTTTTTCAAACTTTTTTCCTATATATCACTCTAAAAAATGGAAGCAACTAAATAATATTTAAATAATGAACCGTTCTTAATAGAAGTATTTTATCGATTTATTTCGACACAACTCAACATTTTTCTTTTTTGTTAAATAATGCAAATTTCTTTCTATTTGAACCACTATGTTATATTAGAAATAGCTTTTTACCTTGGCTGTTTTTCAATAGTTGGTTTTTTGAAAGAAAATTAATACATGACAAGAAGGCACTATAGGGATAAATCAAAGGCTAGCCTCCCTTTGCAAACAATAGGGTAAACCTTCCCATAATTTATGATGACAATATACTTTCAAATTACGACCAACAAACTTTGAAACCAGTCCTAACTTAATATATAGAAGGAATTGATTAATACATGAAAAAAGTAATTGTAGTAGGCGGAGGTATACTTGGCGCCTCTATTACATTTGAATTAGCAAAGCGTGGAGCAGAGGTTATAGTCATTGATCGAGAAGATCAAGGACAAGCAACAAAGGCAGCAGCTGGCATCATTTGCCCTTGGAATTCCCAGCGTAGAAACAAAAAATGGTATGTATTAGCAAGAGAAGGTGCGAAATACTATCCATCCCTTGTTGAAGATTTAAATAGCTATCATCAATTACATACTGGTTATAAAAAAGTTGGTGCTCTAAGCCTTCATTCCGATCTTACAAAACTAGAAGCTATGGAAGAGAGAACATTAAAAAGAAAATTAGAAGCACCAGAAATTGGAGATGTAAATATCCTTACCTCATCAGAAGCAAAGGCATTGTTCCCGTTATTAGCTCCAGGATACGGCGCTTTACATATTAGTGGAGCAGCAAGAGTAAATGGCTGGGCACTACGAAATGCTCTTATAGAGGCTAGCAAACAATTAGGTGCAACCTTTATTCACTCAAATAGTACGCTTATCAAAGAAAAAGACGAAATTATTGGCGTAAAACTTAGTGATAACACTACTATTTATGCGGATGAAGTAGTCATTGCTGCGGGGGTATGGGCAAATGAGTTACTTAAGCCATTACAATTATCCTTTGATGTGAAAGCACAAAAAGGACAGATTTTGCATGTAAAGCTAAAAGATGTAACATGTTCTGATTGGCCTGTTGTCATGCCACCACATGATCAGTATATATTAACTTTAGAAGATAACAGTATTGTTATAGGCGCAACACACGATAATACGACTGAGTTAGCTGCTGACATAACGGTTGCGGGAATAAAAGAGATTATCGATAAAGCTTTACTATTCGCTCCAGGCTTATCCGATGGAATCTGGGGAGAAGCAAAAGTTGGCTTCCGTCCATTTACAAATGACTTTCTTCCAGTATTCGGAAGACTGACACAGTATAAAGGATTAACGATTGCGAATGGTTTAGGAGCATCAGGCTTAACGATGGGTCCATTTATCGGCAAACAACTGGCCAAATTTGTCCTTGGATTTGCATATGATATCGATTTTTCTCCATATTCTATCGATAGTTCCGTTCAAGAGATATAATTGCCTTTTTTTAAATACGCTGCTCGATTATATTTTGTTTATTTAATTAATACCATCCGAAAAAAAGGATGCCTGATCCCAGCTACCTTTTGGGAGATTCAAGCATCCTTTTTCTTTTATAAGGATTACCCTTACTTAAAATAAATTTTTTCAGATACAATATTAGGTAATTGTCCTTATTTTATTTCGTTCACAGCTAATTATATATGCTCTGTTCCAAATAAAGTGAGCCCATTAGCCGTCACTCTTCACTAGGCTTTTTTCCTATTACCCATCCAAAACTCTTACAAATAGAACTCCCTCCCCTACATTAGGTTGGAATTCAATAGAATAGATAGTATTTTCTACATATGGTTCTTCTCCAATTTTCATATTAAAATTGTTCTATATTACGTTCACTTTCATTCTATTAAACGTTCTTTGTTCATTATTATTTTGGGAATAATCTAGTTAACTGCAATTAGTGATTTATTGTTCGTTCAATAATTGATCGTATGACGAACTTACTGTTGAGAGACTTCCCTCTTTCATCAGCCTTTTTACATTTTAGGGGGATTAAAAAATGAGTCGAATAATTACTATTACTTCCGGGAAAGGTGGGGTTGGGAAAACTACAGTTACTGCTAACATCGGTATTTCCCTTGCATTAAAAGGCTATAAAGTGTGCTTAATTGATGCAGATTTTGGTTTACGAAACCTTGATATTCCATTAGGCTTGTCTAATCGAATTATTCTAGATATTTCGGATTATTTGCAAAAGCTATGTTCCTTTAATCATATAGTCGTTAAACACCGTACATTAAAGAACCTTCATTTAGTACCCGGTAGTAAAAAGCAAGTGACAGAGGTAGAATTTCTCTCGTTTGTTGAGATGCTCCAAGAAATTGATTCACTGTATGATTTTATCTTAATTGATTCTCCCTCAGGATTGGAAAGTGGATTTTTCTATGCAATAAACGGAGCCGATGAAGTTATTATTGTAGCTACACCTGATAAAACTGCATTACAGGATGCAGACAGGGTAATTGGTATACTGGAATCACAAAATAAACAGCCATTATCTCTCCTTGTAAATGGTTATAAACATAACCAGGAAGTTGAAAATATCTTGCAATTATTGAATATAAATATTCTAGGAGCCGTTCCTTCTGATGCAGATATTATCGCAGCTAATAACAAAGGCAATCCGATTGCATTAAACCCAAGTTTACAATCTGGAGTGATGTTTAGAAAGATTGCAAGTAATCTTTCCAAACACCATTATAACCAGAGAATTGATTTACCTTCTTATAACCAGAACTTTATTACACATAGAAATTTAAAGCTGTCTATTTAAAAACATTTATGATTGAAAGAACTTATAGTCTCTTACTTAGCGTTTACTTGATAGGTTGGAATTTCATAGTTTAATGTATATGTACTTATTAAACTATATAAATTATAAATTTGATTTACCTGTTTTGTTGCCCAGCCTATATCGGAAGCATACTGATGTGTTGCTGTCCCTGTTTTTTCAGCTGCATCAGGATTCCATCTCATTTTATATAAAGTATCTTGTCCAGCATTGATATAGCCTTGCGCAATAAATTTTGCACCACCTATAATCGCAGCTTCAGGTGTAAACCAGCCAGCATTATAAGCATATTCGGCACCACTTGAAATAGCAGATCCATCATAGGCACCAATACCATACATGTTATAAACCATTTTACCATTAACTTCAACACCATTTGCCAAAGTAGAAGTACCATTTCCAGTCTCTAAAAGAGCATGAGAAATCAAGTATAGTTCATTAATTCCGTAAGCATTAGCCGCAGTGACAAAAGCAGATGCTTTACCAGCTAATATACCTTTACCAGCTAATATCTTACTATCTACTTCTTTATCATCCACATTTGCTTTTGCAGACAATTTAAGAAATTGCAAAGATTGGATATCACTATTAATAAAGTTATCGGGGTTTAGATAATAGGCAGTATCTTCTTTACTAGCACTAACCCAAGCCTGTGAATAATCTACTTTATACCAGTAGTATCCATCCGTTCCTTTTACTTTGGAAACAACCGTTAATACCTGTCCACTCGTTAATGTACTAACAACAGAATAATCGGTTCCAGCACCTCCACGCAATCTCCAGCCACTACCAAGTACAGTTCCTTTTGTGGAATCAGATGTTTTGAATACAATCGCATCTTCTCTGATATATGTATCATATTTTGTATCCGTTTGTGGATTGACTTTTAATTGAATATTAGTCATGTCTTCTAAAGTCAGATTGTAATTAACATAACTCTTATTTATTGTTACATTAGTGCTTCCATTATCTTTAGCCGTTAAATATTCTGTACTAACATACCCTTCCAGATTATTCACTTTTATTTTGGACCAACCATTTTCTTCTGATTGAACAGTTACTACTGTTCCTGCTGCAAGCTTGCTTAAGATTGTTCCACTCGTTGATGGTGTAGCTCTCATATTTAAGCTAGAACCCGCTTGGACATTAACAATTTTTTCCACTGTGGTTGGTGCTTCCTCTGACTGCTTGTCTTCCTCTGGATCTGTTTGGTCATCCGTTCCTTTTTCAGGGGTAGTAATACTTGTCAAGTACTCACTGCTTACATACCCTTCCAGATTATTCGTCTTAATTTGTGACCAGCCATTTTTCTCTGATATTACTGTTACTATCGTTCCTGCTGTAAGCTTTCCTTTTATTGTTCCACTTGTTGATGCTGTGGATCTCACGTTCAAGCTTGATCCTGCTTGAACATTGACTTTCTTTTCTACCGCTGTTGGTGCTTCTTCTGGCTG
>Ga0182738_1001170_pt1 | contig 33536 bp, 23 predicted proteins | sample eDN5th30CBELigMG_FD_128876 | JGI IMG/M metagenome (GOLD analysis project Ga0182738, IMG submission 128876) | Enriched Miracle-Growth compost microbial communities from Emeryville, California, USA - eDNA 5th pass 30_C BE-Lig MG (version 2)... ...
AAAGAATAAATCCTCTTTGTTGCGAAATTCAATGCATCTGTCCATGAGATATTCCTTGATGTCAAATGCTCCGAATCCTACGGAATTTAGAGATCGGCCTCCTCCAATCTCATTTACCTTATGAGAAGTATCGTATAATCTTTCAAATTGAGCATAGTAGATACTAGAGTAAAGCATCAACAAAGGATTATTCAAATTCATCGCATGAGAAATAGCATGTTCAGTTAACATCATTTCCTATTCAAAATTAACTTGACATCCAAATCCCTCTCCTACATCTTTATATAATCCGAGCACTCCAGCAATGTTGTAGAGATAAACCAAGCAATAGTTTATACTCTCCTCATCAGCATTATTCTGAGCAATTCTTAAAGATTCAGCGATACCCCTCAAAGCTTCATCATAATGTCCATGTCTCAAGTTCACATTTGTCAAATTCAAAATAGCTTGACCAATTCTATTCGATGTTGATTCAGTCTGCCATATAATTAGATCCCAAAAGAATTCGGTTGGCTACTTTTTCTAAGGAGATGAGATGACGGAGATTTTGGTCAAAGAATTTATGTAAATTTTCAATGGCAATGTCAGTTTTGTTGTGTTGAGAAGCATTGAGATAAGTCAAATAAGAGATTTTGACACTATTCGAATCTGTGCTTAATTTTGAAATTTGCTGTGCTAAATCATCAAAGCCCATACAATGATTGATATCTATTTATTCCCTCTTAGTCAATAGTTCACTATCTCACTTACTCTCAATCTTTGCGGCCATTTCAAGGAAAACTTTGTCACTTGGTTGAATACTTTTAACAGGAGGACGAGTTTGAGCATTTGTCGAATAAAAAAAAATTTGCTAATAAGTTATTTGACATATTCCTAAAGCCTTACACAGTCATTGTAGAAGTTGACGAGATCAGAGAAGTTCATTCTATTCAAACTGAGCCAAGTTCTTCTGACGAAAATATCAATAATATTGCCCTGACAAATTTTGGGTTTTTCCATATCTTCGGATTTAAAGTTCCACATCTTGAGGTTTTTCAATGCTAAAAATCGTTCATTCTTTCAATATTAAAGATGATTTAGTACATGTATTCATAAAGACATTGAGATCATTAAAATCTCTAAGTTGGCCAATCTATAAAATAAGCTCAATGAAATTCAAAGTTGCTCCAACCTTTTCGTTCAAAAGTCGTAAGAGAAGAGGGTTCTTGGTTTCTTTGTTAAGATCAGCAATGAATTCATTATAAGTGTTCCAAACAGTTTTGTTCTAAGCAGCATTTCACAAAAATATTTTTGATTATTATTTACCAAGATCCTGTCAATCACAAATCTATTCAAATTCTGGTTGAAATCAGATTCGCTGAGTTCATTCAGCTCGTTCAATAACAGCACAAGCAAGACAGTATTTGGAGTCAGTCTTTCGACAGCCATATTTTTGAGGGAATTGAGGGAAATTGATAGATTTCTTTATTTAAAAGATTTAAATTTGTCTCTCTAAACTGCTGCGAAAAAAACGATTTTGTACAGTTTTCATTATTCAAATATTTCTTTATACAAAGTAAGACAATCAAATCACTTAATAATAGTACATCATATAAAACATTATGAAGTTAGTATTGAAGAATATCGTCATCGAAATCCAATCCAGCAGTGACTTTAAGCTTCACATATTCCTCATTAAATTGTTTCTTCATCGCATCCACTGAATGTTTAATCTTTCAAGAAATTAATACAAAGCCCTTCTAAAAATCCCTCTTACGTTCTCATTCTCTTTGACCATATTCATAAGGTTCTTGCTGATAGGATAATGAATACCCTCTTTGAAATTGACCCTAAACAATTCAATACACCCTCCCAATATTCTTATTTTACATATTTCCTGAGATAGGAATCCAGGTTTGATATGGTTCTTCCAAGTCATTCTCAATAATCCTATCAACCTTCTTTACTGCTCTTATGCTCTCTTCTAATATCATTTTCAAGTCAGGGTCTGCTAATGCCGCCTTGTAAGCCACCTCTTTCTTTACATAGCCCAATCTCTTTCGATCCAAATCATAAAAGATATCCGTCAATGTTCTTTTCAATTTTTCCTTATCCAAATCACTGATAATATTCCTCTTGAGGACATCATAAACTGCTTTTTTAGTAACAACTCCAGTATTATCAAGGTCACTAATGTCAAAAAAGACTAGAAAATATTCACTTTTATTGTCACAAATATCTCTTTACCTTTTAACTTTTCATCAACGCTTGAATCTTTAAAGTATTCAAGCCCTGTAATCAACTCTCTATAATCAATATCGCCACTGCTATCCTCATCAAGCACACTATAAATAATTAATATCTTTGAAAACTCTTCGAAAATCTTACAAGAAGAGTTTCTCGACGACTGGCTTTTCAGCTCCCAAACCAATATAACTCATCAATTCATAAAAATCTTCCTTTGTCAATGATGTTCCCTGTTGTGAGATTTAGATTTTCTTATTCACTTCACAAAAATACTCTTTCGTTGATGAACTTGATCAAAAAGTCATAATTGCTGCATAATCGATAAATTGCTTCTATTCACAAAATGTTAGTTTTTCTATTTCTCTCTCTCAATACCTTGTTTATAATCCATCAGCCATTGGATGGTTTTCCACTTGATCTTAAATCTTGATTTCTTGCTAACTTTAGACTTGAAATCAGGAAGAGCAATTTCATCTTCCTTTTTCTTCACATTTAACATCATAGAAATTGTTCCTTTAGAAACTGGCAAAGCTTGGTTATTTATTCTGCTCTTTTCTGTATATTTAACTGGGTTCATCACTTTCTATTCTCAATCAATAATCCATTCCTCCATATTTCTCTTACTTTCTTATGAATGAATTCCGTCATTTTTTCGCCGTTTGTCACCATTCTATTATCCATTATGTCAGTAAAATCTATCACCATTTGCTTAGTTTTTCCCAGAAATCAAAGATTTTACGCTTCATTTGTTTATCATAAGCCATCTGTACTTCGATTGAAGTTGGTTTATCTCGATTTTTCCTTGACTTGCTTTCTGAAGCCTTTGAACCCACCGAAGCCATTGAGTTTGAATGGTGGAATGCGATGCCCCTTTTATTCTCAGGCTGAGAAAAGTCACTCCGCGTAGCTTGTCTTTGCATTTATATGTGAACAGAAATAATAAAATTATTTAGTTTTTCTTCGTTGTCTAAATTCTGTAACCTTCAGCCCGCTTTTCTTAATTTATTCCAACTGCTAATTGTATGTGTTGTAATCACCTGTGAAATTGTGGATTTGCAGATAAATAATAATCTATCGAATCTTTGTGAGGGTTATAGATAGTGTGAACAATTTAGGTCAATCTTTTCCCTCCCTCTTGATTTTCTCCCCTTTCCAGTGCATTGAATTTTTTTTCAAATTTTTTGCTTTTTTTTCCTTGCATCTAAAATGGCTTTTGTTGAAATTTCTTTCAGCATAATTTGATGGGAATTCGAGCTTTAATCGGGTACCAAAACGAGACTCTAAGTTGTTTTGATAGAGATATTTAGAGCAGAGGGAAAAAAGAGCCAAAATTCTTCTAGACATGAGGATCTCAGAAAAAATTATTTTTGAAAAAAACTCTTCCCTTATTCTCACTTGTTCGTCCCAAAAAAAATTTCTGATCCAAATCAGATCTCTTGGATTTTTTTTGTGAAGTTTAAGACAGAAGAAAGAAAGGATTTTTTTTTCCTATTTTTGTATTCGGACAATCTCCAAAGGCAGAGAAATTCCCTGTCCCTTGCACAATTCTTGAAGGCAAACCCATTCTGAGGGAAACTTTATCACATAACACTTTTGCGACTATTTCTTCATTCTTTCTCTGTAAAGCTGAATTTTCTAGGAACTAAGGTTTTTCAAAGAAGAAACAAACAAATTTTTGATTATTTTTTCAAAAAGTTTCAATGCAAGTCTCCGAACTTTCAAAGAAGTCAGAGACAAAAACCATTTTTCCGCGAATATAAAAAATTCTCGTTTCCTTTGATTATTTGGTCCTAATCAAGTTTTAGGAGCAAAATAAGATCATTTTAAGAAAAAAGAAATAAACAAAACAAATCAGAATCGACTCCTATTTTAGGAAGTCGAGATTAAGTTCTCTCTTTTTGCCAGTCCTTATCAATAAAAACTTGTTAATTGACCCAAACGCATCTCATATATTTTGTAATATTCCTTTATTTCTGAATTTCTGATAGATTGAAAACTTTAAAAATTCTAGCGGCATTATTTTTTCCCTTTGAAAATCCTCAATCTATAACCATTCTATGAGTTTCTATGTCCTTCAGGCTTTATTCTCAATGATTTAAGCCTCTTTGAGAGGCTTGATTAAAATAGATTATCTACAATCTCATGAAGGTTTAAAAATTGAAATTTTCTTTTAGCGAGTGATCAAAATTGCGTCAAAATAAGAGCTCAATTTTCGGCTCACAATGCGCCTGTTTAATGAGCATTCTCGCTCACCTCAAACTCATATTTCTCATATCAATTATTCCCCAAAGATACAAAGAGGTTTTTCTCAAAAATATTAAATTTATTTATCGAATACAGCCAACACTCTATGAAAGCTACTTTGCTTTGTAGAAATGATATACGCATTCATTCACTTGAATAAAACCTTCCCTTTATTCTAAACCTAAACCGTATTATCTTACTTTGAGATCGAGCACATTTTACAAGTCTCCTTCTTAAGATTATTCGATGTAAATTTTTGTTTTCACGAGTTTTCGCCTCCTTCAGAGAATAAAAAAGCAAAGAAAGAGATTCAAACAAGAATATGAAATAGTGATACCTTCCCAGTCTTTTCAAATTTCATAAAATGTGCAACTAGACTCTTCTCCGTCTCATTAAAATCTCTTCATTTTCACCCTTTCTGAGAAAAAAAAACGAAGTTGACAATAAAAAGTTCTGAAGCTTGTTAAACCCTTTCAAACAACCAAAAGAACTCCTCTGACCTCATCAACGAGACAAAAGTAAGTTGAAAGGCAAATTTGTCCCACTTTGTGAATTAAAATTCGATTTTTTTTTTTTCAAATCAAATCAAAACAAAACTTTACAGACCGTTTGGCTCAAACAGAATTTCGAATCTAGAAAATACCATGCCCCCTCAAAAAACCTCAAATGATAAACTTCTCAAAATATTCTCTAATCGTCTTCAATCCATTCCATTCTCTTTCAGAGGCTTTTAATAACCCTGAGTCGCCAGTTATTAAACTTGTTCGCCATAATTTAGGCAAGACCGTTTCGTTTTACAAAATAAAGAGACCGAAGGATTCCTCTGCATTTTGGATAATTATTCGAGTAAGTTTTACAATCCAAAGCCGTTTGAATGTACATCAAGGACCGAACAAAACAGCAAATTTATATTCGATTAAAAAGCCAAAATTTCGAAATTAATTTTTTCAGTTTTGATAGTATCTTTCCTTCACAATGTATGAAATAGTCAAAATACTTTTTTTGCCTTGCATATTAAGGACCCTTCTTGGGTTTATTTATTCACAAGATTTAATCTCGTAGCGTTAGCTTCTCTCTAGAAAATACCAAATTCATCCATCTATTTATCCAGTTTCAACTTGGGCTCATCATCATTTGGTCTTGGAATATTGTTCAAATTTGCACTAGCCATCAAATAATTCAGGGGTCGCCCATCTCTACATATAGCGAGAAATTACTAAGTGACGCCTACCGTTTTAGAGGAGCATTCTAGTGCTGTTTGATGTTGACGTTTTCAATGCCTTCCTTCTCAATATCAACACCCTCCATAGATTCCCATAACAATAATATCAAGTCCCAAAACCTGTGCTATTGCAATTTAATAAAAACAACCCCAAACCATGGACACTCCCTGGGGATAAAATTAATTTGGACTAAATAGAGTTTGAGTTTATATTATTAATATTCAAAGGAAAATTAAGATCTTTCTTTCAAGATTACCTCCAACGGCATTGATAAAACCCTTGATTCAAACCCTAACCATATGTTCATCCTTGTTACCCACTTTATTCAAATTAATCAATTCATTTTTGAAAAGATGGACCAAGTACTTCTCATTTGAAAAAAAAATAATCAGTTACACTGGCCAACTCCAATTTTTGACAAGAAATTCAAACAGAGGAATTTCTGTGGCTCCTAGGGATATTCTATTAAGGTCTGACTAACATATTAGGAGTGATCGTATAGTTTAATCAAAATTTAAATTTAAACCATTAATTAAATAAGAGTTTCTGATTGCTTTTGATTCTCTGCGTTTCTGCGTTTTGCTGATCTAAGATATATAGTGCCCTCTCATTGTAAAATCCAAAAAATAATTCAATTAATAACTCTCTACTAAAAATGCAAATCAACAATCAATTAAATCCCTCTCCTCTTTTCGAACCAAATCTTATGAACGGCCATTCTATCTTTGGAAATGCCAAAAATATCCCTTCTTCCCTCCCTTCTTCCGCCAATGCCTTAACAACTTCCACCGGCATCGAATTTGAAAACGAATCACTCATCCCAAACCACGACGAATCAAACGAAAACCAGGATCCCAACATGAAATCAGTCGCTTCCCAAAATAACACAATCTTCCTTGAGGATTATATCACAAATGAACCTGTAGATTTCAATAGTAAAAACTCACCTTAAAATTTCTCTTTATAATATTTTTTGTAGAATTATGTTTATCTAATGATCAACTTGAAGATCCTGATACAAGCTCATCACTTAGTAGAGGCTCTAAAAAAATCGCCAAATTCTCTCCCAAACAAGATTCCCCCAAAAGAAAAATAACCAAAACTTCCCCCAAAACTGACGAAAGAAACAAAGGAAAAAAGCACCCTTGGCAGCCTGCTGAAGACGCGAAAGTCCTCGAACTCGTCAATCAATACGGACAAAGCTGGGCTATTATTGCTTCAAGCCTCGGAAACAGAACTGGCAAACAAGTTAGAGACAGATACCTCAATTATCTTCGCCCTGATATTAATGAAGAAGATTTTACTCATCAAGAGGATCAGCTTTTGCTTTCTCTTTATTATCAACTCGGACACAGATGGAGCAAAATCGCTTCTTTCATGCCTGGAAGAACTGAATGTCAAGTCAAAAATCGTTATTATACAGTCATCAAAAAGAAGCTTGTCTCACCAGAATCCAACGAGAAAAAAACCGTTTACAATCAAGTTGTTCCCAATGAAACTTTATATAAATACAGCAAGATCAGTTATGAAATTAACGAAGAGGATCTTTTCAGAGAAGAGGAAAATACAATTACTCGCGAATCAAGTGCTGGTCTCGCTGCTGGCCAAATGGCTTGGAGCGATCCAACTGATGTCATATCTTATGAAAACCCTTTATTTAATCAAACAACTGTCCAAAATTATCCTGTTATCAACTTTACAGAAAACCACTTCCAACAGAGTTCCTTTATTGGAGGAGGTCAGAAAACAAATTTGAATGGCATTTTATTTGATGAGTTTGGTAATCATGATGAAATTGCTCATAAAAAGGCCTTATCAAAATTAGAAAATGAGCTTCATAATAGAGAAAAACTTCAAAGATATGAAGAGTTGCTTAGAAGAAAACAAGCTTTGGAATTTTTCTATAGAAAAACTCTTCAGGAAATGAACAACTTGGAAGATAAAGAGTTCCCTGGACATAAAATGATTTGAATTCGTTTTTGAAAATTTAGTAAGAAACATCTTTTTAGTTTTGTTCTCTATTGTTGTGTTGTATAACATAAAATTGTCTTGTATTATAGTCAGAATTTCTTGTCTTTTGTCTTTGAATAAGTACTTTATCTTATTCTTCCAAATCTTAAGTCTCTTTCTCGTAAAATCTCTCTCTTCTCTTTATTAAGCAGAATTCGAATTTTTCAAAAAGGAAAATTGTTTTAATCGATTCAATAGCGTTGCATCGCTTATCAAACAAATAAAATTGTTTCATCTCTTGAGACATGATTTCTATTTCTTTCTTCACGACCTAAAAATCTTTCGAAACAAGAAAGAGCTTTGTGAAATCTTCTTGGAAAAATTGAATGTTATGAGAGAGAAAAAATAAATTTGCCAGAGCAATAAAAAGAATTGAAACTGGACAGATCCTCCGAATTTCCGTATTCTCGTGCACAGTGATATAAATAGTAGAACAAATTTCAGGTAGAGAAGATAAAATAGCTTATTCCCTTTTTTAAACCATAGTTGAAATATTGTTATTTATAGTATACTTACATGATCCCAACTCCATTTCAATCTCTCTACGAAAAAAAATTTTCAACAGTCTCATTTCTGGTCAACTTATTTTTTATCACGTTAGTTGAAGAAAAAATGTCTTTTGGGTCAAAAAAGCTCTCTTCGAATATCTGAAAAATGTAAGATGAATTTCAAAGGTGTGTAAGGAATATTATCAATTCAAAAAATCTTACTAAGTTTCTATTGAAGAATTCCCAGTGGGGCTTCTGAAACGTTTGGCATAAAATAAAGAGCTTTTCTTGAGAAAACATCGCAGAATATTTCAGAATGCCAATTCTTTTAATTTAGATATCAGAACGATATCGAGAGACTTGAAATATATGCAAGGAGTGCTCCTAAAAATAGAAGGAGAGACTGATCATTTCGGTCATCAAGGCAACTTCCATACTTCAAAATCACCTTTACAAATTTCACAGCGTGTGAAAATCAAATTTGAATCAAATTATAAATTTTTTCAACGGTACCAACTGTCATAAATTAAACCTTCTGATCATCAAATATATTAATTTTTTTCATAGAAAGACTTCATTTCTATATCTTTCAATGAAGAAAACCTTTTTCGATGGAATCCGAACTTTAATGTTAGGGTGGATCCCAATAAGAATCAAAACTTTGCCAATCTCTTTCATCATGAACCGAAAGTCTCAACATTTTTTTTTTCATATAGAAGAGGTCTTTGAGCTAAATATCCACTTTAAATGGACTTTTCAATATCATTGACTTACCAAAATGGTTTCAATGAACCCTCCTTTACAAAAGATTTGAAAAAATAAAAGCGGCTGAAATTTCAAAAATAAATCATCTAATAAACTCGAAAAACAAATATTCCAATGCCTAAGAAATTTATTGTAAATAGGCACAGTAAGAGGTTCTTATTTTTAAATTGTTCGATTTTGTTGAAAGATCATTCAAAAAGGATTTATAAAAATAAATATCTTGAAAGAATATATCATTAGTGTTCTTAAAATAAACCTTCAAAATTATTTTTATCAAAAAGACCTAAGGCTGAGATGCACCCATCTCAAATCTTCTCACGAAAACTCACTCCTGACATCTCCTCCTTGGAAGACTACGCAAAATGAGAGAATCACAAAAGATAATGGTATTTTTCAAAAGATTTTCTTCTGATACAAATGTTTTCTCTTCTCAGATAAACAGGCTTTAAGTTTTCTCTTAATCGTTTGATTAAATACGAATTGTGCGGTAATAAAATTGCTCCAAATAAAAATACAGACTCCACTCTAATCAATAGAAGTCAGGCGAAAGAGTTCCTAGAAAATTAATAATTTCTGAACATTCAAAATGCTTTCTCGAATGGAAACAACTCCTTGACTTCTTACAGGATTCAGGAAAGCCTGATTTTTAATTTTAAAACCCATATTCGCAGAAGAACGAGAATAATATTATTAAATCGCTTCTAAATTAATTAAAATGAGCCTATCTCTCTGAATGTTCAAAGTTAAAATTTTAGTCTTAAAATTATCCTTTCGATGGAGAAATGAATACCTTGGTCTTTTTATGTATTATCTCTCTGCCTTCAAAGATAGCTTCTCATTTCTTCCTCCTTTTCTTCACCTTACAAGCCATTCTCTATGATTGATTGTAATTTTTCCTTCAAAAGATCAATCCCATTCTCCACATTTGTCAATCCGATGTCATGATTGTTTGAAAATCTTTGAATGACCTAGTTTATCTTCAAGTCTCTCAGATTTCATGTATGTAGAGAGTTCATATGAAAGTGTTCAATGGGCTCTAAGCAATTTTTACAACCTGCTAAAAGCAATTTGACAAGAACATCACAGTTGGAATGGAGGCCTTTTATAAATGCTCTGCAACATAAAGCTTCAATTTTCTGCATGAATGACTTAACTCTTCAAAGGAAAAGTTGGACAAATATAAATCCTTGCGACCACTGCTCTTCCCATCATATATATAACGTAGAAGAAAAATACTTTTTAAAAACACTGTGCGTTCTTATCGCGAATATTTTAAATAATCGGTTCATTTATCTATCAGCCAAACTCACCACTAATACAAAAGAGGCGTTCAAGAAATTGCATAAAGGTCCTTCATAAAAAAAATCTTTGATCCAAAAATTTGAAAAAAAAGGATCCCTGATTTATTTATCCAGAGGATTTTTTGTTTAAACGCCTGTTGTGTTTATAAAATTTGAGGCAAATAATTGAGGCTTTCTGATAGCAACTTTATGCATTTATAGCCTTCAACGTGCTTTATTAATAATTTCATTTATCAAGTGTTTAGGTTCAAAAAATTTGAGTGATTTGGTTATTTACTATCACAAATATTATTTAATCACATTTTCTTACAAATTCTTTGTTCCTAACTTTGTAAGCTTTCTAGCTTGTGGAAACAAAAAAGCTCGTTCAGTCCAATATATCGTGATCCTAGCAACTATCCTGTATTGGTTTTCTATGTTGTCGAAAATTTTTGAACCTTAAATTTTTTAAGAATAAAAAAGTACAAGTCATTCATAGTTTATTTTAATTCTTTTGCCACCTAAATTTCACTCATATAAAAGTATAAAGCTTTTCTTCACAGACTCTCAATATGTTTCTCCCATATCACCCCTTTCTTTCAAATCGAAAAGTTCGATCTTTTGGTTCCTGAAAGATAAACCGACAATTTTCGTATCGGCTTTAAACTAAAATCAAAACAAAAGCCACCTAGTTTTTGGGATTTTGTAATAATATTGACATTTCATTACATTAATTAAAAGCTACAATAATCGAAATATAATTTTGATTATGGGATAAAACAAATATCATAACAACTTGAATTTCCTTGTTTTTCCTTCACAATTAAAGCATAAAAATATTTTAAATAGACTTTGCATATGTTTTGATAGCTTAATTAAAATAATTAAAATTTCTGGTGGCTTCTCAAGATGGCCTTTTGCTCATTCCCCCTTCTCGCATTAAAAAACCAATTCACCATAATAAACATTCAAGACCTTGTGAAAGCTCAGCAATTTCCCATTCAAAACGGAGGAACCAATAATGTATGATAATCTCATACAGATATTTTGAAGACAGTATTCATTGTAATGTTGACAGATTTCGGGCTTAAAGCCTAAAAGAATTTCCCTCAGGAGAGGTTCTATGAAGGCAAGTTTATGTGACAAATTTCAAGGATTAATTTTTAAATAGTTTTGGGACTCAAAAAACATCCTTTTAATAAAACCCAAAATCATTTCAAAATTAATAAAATAACAAAAAATATTGCTTGAAACCACTCAACTACTAGTCTTCATTAAAGCCTTCAGGCAAATATCTGAGCATCCTCCTTCCCATTTAACAGCGCTGAGCTAGCTCTTAAACATCGTTTTCTTTTGGAGGGGGGACCTGGGAGGAAGGAAATTTCCTTATTCCATCTCCAAATTAATGAAAAAATAAATAATGTTTGAAAGAGCCTTTAGTCACAAAATAGAGCACAATTAATGCAGTCGCAATCCATAATTCGAGTCAAATCTCAGAAAGTGTCCTTTAAGGGTGGTCTAAAAGTGAATAAGAATCGCAAAGGCGCACCAGGAAAAATGGTATATATCTCTATAAGTCTTTGATTACTTTGAATCTTTAACAGGAGCAAGCCTGAATAAAGGAGATTGTTTATTTAAGTGTTTCATCGTTCGATTTTTCGATTTAATCGCTTCTAAAATTGCGTTTAGAATGAGAATAACATGATTCATTGTACAAGACCAGTTTTTTCAGAGAGAAAGATTTCTACTATTCAACAAGTTAATCTAGTTTTACCTTGCTCTTTCAAGGAAAAACCCAATTATTAAAGTAAGACTTTGAGATATCGAAATAACATGTTTGCATCATCATCAATATAAAAATAAACAAATATATTATTAACTAATTTTGTTTTAGATTTTCCCAAAAGGACTGAAATTTTACAACCTGGTGAAATTTAAGCTCAAAAATTCGAAAATTATTTTCTTTCCCTCGATTTTGAGGACCACAAAAAATTTATTTTTTGTCAAATTATAGGTTTGATAAAAGATGAATTATTTCTCGTAGCTTTAATTCAACGAACTCTAATCTTGCTGCTGAATGCCCTCCTTTTTCTTCACAACCAGTCAGTACAACTCTTTCATGAATTTACCTTGCTATTCTGCGAGCTAACCAAGCTCCCTTCCAACAAACCAAAACGTCTACATAACCAAACTTTGTTTAAAAATATCTCTTCACATTCAGCTGAAACAAAAAATTTGTACATTCGTTTAGGGCTTAGTCTTCGGTACAAGATTGGATCCTCTTTACTTATCCTTGTATCTCCAGTTTTGAGCAGGAATGACAAGCAGTTTTATGGCCAAAACTATATTTCATTAATTATTTAAACTTGTAAAACTACCGATTAGTTTATACGAGAAAAACTTTCTAATTATCAACAATTCACGCGCAATGTCCTTAAAATTTCAATCTCCTATATAAAGCACCTTTCATAACGTTCATTCAATTACAAAGAAAAGAAAAACTTCTCTCAGACTTATCCTCTAGTTATTTCCTACAAAAATAATTTAAAAACAAGTTTTGCAGCAAAAATGAAAAATCAAAATATTAGAATTCGAATAAAATGAGAGGCTTATATGACCAAAGTTAAATTGCAAAATTTTGTTGTAAATCAGCTTCTTATTGCTCTCATATTTTGGTAAGCAACCTTCTTCCTTTCTCTACTTCTAAAATCACTTGAATCCCATTCTCTCCAATTATAATTTACTGTCTTCATTAAACCCGCCACAACAAAATCCCTACTTTAAATTCCACACCCTTAGTCGAATTTGCATTAAATCAACACAGCACAATACAAATTATCTCCATTTTGCAAAGCTACACATAAAAGGGGAGATGTGTATGAAGAACTTGTCATCCTCTTGCTTCATTCACCAATTTCATAAGAGAGATTGCTTTAAAAAGGCAAAAAATACAGTGTTTACGTTTTAATATTTTGTATATTTCCAGTCAAACCTTTGAATAAAAGTCACATGACAAATGGCAAGACTTTTGTGTTATATTAGGGTAAATTAATATCTCATTCTGACAGGCAAACTCCATGCTGTCAAACTTCAAGGTTAAAGTGTAACCTTTCAGTGGCATAAATCATTTTCAAGTATTTCACAATTCACCTCAAGTCTGATTTCGTATTCTTTCCTCACAGCAAACAATGGCAATGAAACATTCTCTTGGCATTTTATTTGTCCCGCTCTTTTCAGTTAAAATTATTGTTGCTCTTCTCTAATAAAAATTCAATTGGTCAAAATATTTCTATTTTTAAGTTTACAATTAACATGCTCTAATTTACTCGGCCATCCAATAAAAACTCTGTTAAAATCTCTCATTATTAATACCTAAACTCTCTCTTCAAAATTATAATCATTTCATTATTGAATTAATACATAATTCAATTCTGAAGTTATCACTTCAAGCCTTTCCTCTACAAGGACTTGGCTTGATAATTCCCTTCACTTTCAATTCAAACTTCAGTCGTCCTTCAACTTATGGCACCACCAACTGTTGTTTGACAACTATCCTGTTTCAATATGGTCAGATACAGAGTATAAACATTACTTTTCTGTTCTTTCCATTCGACTTTTCAATTGAATAGTTCATTCTGTACTCGTTACGGAACTCTCTATTTATCACTTTCAAAAGCAATCCTATTGCTCGCTTCCCATTTTTAAAACCAATCGACTCAGATCTCATCTCTTCTTGGTTCCTTCATCGAGGAGAGGCTGAGGAATACTGATGAAGATGAGAACTTTCTTCAAAAGAATAGTTTTAATCTCTCCAGCTGCTGGGTCCAAACGTGCTCATTTCAAAGTTTTGTTTCAAATCTAATGTTCTTCACCTCATGAACTAGACTAGAGCTCATTAGAAATCCTCAATAAACTTTGATTCTTCTATGCTTTTTGCTGCCACGAAGAAAGAAGAGCATAACTTTATTTTATACTTTTCAAAAAAAAAAAACTTCATAAATTATTCATTAAACTACTTTCGTTATCAGATATATATATATATGAGATAAACTTTATATAAACAAGTAACAGTGTACTTCAATATTAAAAGTTAAAAAATGAGCCAATATTTTTCGCAAACATTGGCAAACAAAACAAAAAAAATCTCAAAAGTCCAGTTCTAATTACTGATAAAATTTAACCACAAAACTTTCAACCTGATGACTATTTTTGGGCTAAATGGCAATCATTGATTATAGCTACTTTTAAACCTTAAAACCTTGTACATTTTAGAGGACAAATTTATTAATTTATTGTAAATTATATTCTTAAAATATAAATTCAGAAAAAACTTTTCCATCAATATCATCACACCAAAACCAAGACATCGGTCATACCACTTTTGTTGTTCATCAACAAATTGAGACATTTAATATAATTTTTCAAGCTCCACAGTGAAATTCAAGGAGAGGCAGTCTTTAGATGATTCTAAATTTCCAAATTTACTTTTGTGATAAAAAGTTTTTTTGTCAATTAAATAGTTTATTAATGATGACAGAATAAACATTGATTTCATGCTATCCCATAACAATGAAAAACAAAAACTGGTCGAAAAACTGGTTAAACCTTCTCAAGGAAAATGAGGAGTGAGAAGAAGCTCTTGGAGTTTGAATTATCATACAGAGTTAGAGTTCGAGTTTTTCTCGTAAAATAATGCATCCGCGGGTTTTTAAGTCGATATATTTTTCAAATCTAATTAGTCCCATGAAAAAATTTGTTGACAGGCGAGAATGTAGTCCAAGTTCTTTGCTTGGTCAGATGAATGCAATTCCTATTTTTCTGATTGTAAAAGGCTTGATTTTACTTGCCATATAAAATACTTTGAGGTTTTTTTTTTTGCCAGGCAAATTAATTGGAAGACAAGTAATCAGACATTTTTGTTTCTGAGACCATTAAAAGTGAAGACTGAAGACTTGTGAACTTTTTTCATTAAAATCAAGCTCGATACTGTTTCTTAAGTGAGTTCCATTGCAATGTTTCTTAAAAGCTTGTATCCCTTTGAAATTTCTTCATTGTTTAGAAAGTGAGAAATTGACAAATCAAATTGAGGAAAAATACGGATAATTCAGCAATTTTGATTACAAAGCTTCTTAAATTTTTAATCAGGAGGGAAAAGTGATCAAAAGGCACACTTTGTTCAATCCATCTTTGGGATGTCTCTTTCGAGTCAAAATCACTTGGAAAAATTCTAATTCTTCCCAACCACCAAAATCTAAAGGATTTCTGCATACATAATGATTGACCTTGATAAATTCCTTCTCTTTTCCACTCATTTAGACATACCTTTGTGCTAAAACAAGAAAAAGGGCCTGAGAGATAGGAAGATTCCTTTCCTCTCTCAAATATTCCTTCAAGTATCAAGTTTCATGAATGACAATAAAAATTATACAAAATTGAAAACGCGATCAAGCACTGAAACTGAATAAATAAAATCTCTGGCCAAAAAATATGTATTTCATCTCGCTGATGCTTCTATGGAACTCTCATAAACTCTTTTATGATCTAAACTCACCAACTATGTTGTTTCGTATTCATCTATTCTCTTTCAGGAATTGAATACTTCATCTATTTTCTCCAGAAACAAAGTTTCTTCTGATAAGTTTTTTCTCATGACCTCTGAGCAATCAAAATGAGAAAAACAAGCTTAATATAAGGTTAGCTTTCCAGGAACAACATTTCTTGCAAAGTTTCTTCATCTTGATTCTGAAAAAAATTTATTGTCCATTCTTTTGTAACTTTCATTTTCTGAAATTTCTTTTCCAATATTTGGCTTCTTAGCTTTAAATGTCTTCCTCGCTTTCCCTTTCTGAAAGATTCAAAGAACTTTTACTCTCTTCTGGCTCTCTTCAACTCATCAGCAACATCATTTTTATTTTTGTAATTTTTGTTCATTTACTCATCATAACAAAAACTTTTTCTGAGATTTTAAGAAATATTTTTCTTTCCTTGAAGGCTCGTCTGATTGTACTCTCAGGTGGGCATGCCTTCCAAATTCTACAATCTTAATATCACTATATCTTTCGATATTAATTCGCAAAAAATAAATTGGTATTTTTGATCAAAATAATAATCTTAATTTTAACTTTTTTATTTGATGAAAACTATGCAGAAGCAGCCGAAATTTGTACGGAGAGAAAATTTGTCAGAAAAGCTTCAAGAAAATGCCAATCAATATGATGCATTCATCAGAAAAGCTTTTCGTGTCTTCTTTCAGCTTGAAAAGGACACTTCTGAAAAAGTCGAATTGTTGAAAGATTATTATTTCGAAATTTGTAGCCAGGAGGTCGAGAGAAACGAACTTTTCATCAGTCGGCTGAAAAAGGTTAAGGTTGAGATTGATATGGAAAAATCAAGCATGGGCCAGCATTTCCTCCAGGTTATCAAATTATTGAAAACTGCAAATATTATTGACCCCTCCACATTCAACGAATTAGCTTCAGAAGGTCTTGCAGACAAGGAGCCTGATCTAGCTAATTATGTTCAAAGGAGAAAAGAGCTTGCAACTGACAAGAGATTCATCAACTTATTGCTCCAGCAAAAAATGGGGCAGCAGGCAAGATCAGCAAAAGCTCTAAAAGTTCACGAAATACTTGAGCAATTTGGAAAAATTGACTACAGCGCTCTTGACCCCAACAAGGAGCTCAAAGTTGAATTTGAGCATTATGGATCCTCTCAAAATGGCTTGGGCCTCCTCAGCTCAGACTTTGACATTTCTCTCACCACTCTGAAGCAAGTTGACGGACGAAAGCTTCTTGATTACTTTGCAAAAGAAGCGAAACCGATCTTAAACTCCATAGTTGGCAAGGAGAATTATTACCTTGATAAGCTTACTAGTGAAAGAATGAGGATTCCAGTTGTCAACCTGTACCTCAAAAAAGGAGATATTTCCATCAGTTTCACTGTCAACAATATCCTTGGAGTTTATAACAGCAAACTCCTCAAAGCCTATGCACAATTTGACACAAGATGTCATAGCCTTTGTTTACTTGTGAAAATCTGGGCAAGAGTGCATAAAGTCCTTTCAGTTCAGAGAGGTTTCCTCTCATCCTATGCCTTGAACCTGATGGTCATCAATTTCTTGCAGTGCATGGAGAACCCGATCCTTCCAAGCCTCCAAAAAGAAAGCAAAAAAGACGAAATTATCGAAGTTTATCGCAAAGTCAATTATGATAACCTCGAACTGTTTAATGCAAATGTTAAATTTGAGACTGATCCTCAAATTATCCAGACCTTACAGAAACAATATTCCGAAAATAAACTTACTGATATCGAATTACTTAAAGAGTTTTTCGCATTTTATAGCCACCGTGAAAATTTCAACACTATCAAACTTTCTATTAAAGAAGGTAACCACGAAAAAAGATCCCATAAAGAAGAGGGATTCCTCTATTCTATTCAAGATCCTTTTGACATTCATCATAACCCAGGCTCCTCATTAAAAAAAGACTCTACTCAAGCTCAAGAATTCTTGGACAGAATGCAGAAATCTCACAAATTATTAGAACAAGGGAGATTCAAAGAAGTGTTCCAATTCTTCATGCTTTAATAGCTGATAAAGATTAAAAGACTTTATATGAACTAATAATATGAACTTATATGAACGATCTATATATAATATGATTATTGTTAAAAAATCAAATCGTAATAATTCACATTGAGTTTATGCTCTTTATGCTTTAAACGAACCATAATGTTGAGTTAGGATTCCTTCAATTTATTAAAAGATTAGTTTGATACAGATTAAATTAATTTGACCCCTTCTGCACCGATCCAACTTGTCAAAGCAAATCAAGCTTTTCACTTTCAAAATTCTTTTTATTTTTTAGGCGACTCATTTCCCATAAATTTCTTTATTGATTCATAAATTCTCATGTCCCAGGATGACTTCATCTCAGTTATTTCTTTCATCATTCATCCAGTTAATTTTGTTAAACAAATCGTCAGATTAAAATTGTGATGCGTCACATAACCATCAGCCAACCATAACTATGACTTGCCCGACAAATATTATTAAACATCTGTTAGATCTCTCCCTCCACTATTCATAAAAGATATTAAATTGATTAAACTGGATTCAGGATTTTCCGTGGCTATTTAAATTCTTCGAGAAAACTCTTAATATCATAATTCTCACAAAATTCTACAATCGTCCAAGGTTAAAATTCATGGCAAACTCTGTATCCGGACGTAAAGGCTCTGTTACCCTTTCTGCTTCACAAAAACAATTAATTGGATATCTTTTGGGCCTCCTTGCTCATTTGGCCTTCTGCTCTCAGAATTACTTCACCAAGAAAGTCAGAAACAATCTTTCATCTGGTCAGGTCCAGTATTTCGTCTTCTTACAGCTCGGGGTCTATTCCTACTTTATTGCTCCTTGTAGAAACGCCCCTGTAGTGTATAAAAACCCTAAAGCCACAGTCCTTCTGATCTTCAGATCACTTTTGGGAATGTTCAACACCTACCTTGTCTTTTACAGCTTGAAGCTTATCCCTCTCTCTGAATCCACAGTTATCAGTATGATCAGTCCTGTCATTACAGCTGCTTTATCAACGTTCTTTTTCAGTGAAAAGTTTGAAAGAGTCATTACCATTAATGCTATTTTGAGTATCATTGGAGTTATTCTCATTGCCAAGCCTGCTTTCCTTTTTGGTGGAGTTGTTTCTGCACAACTTGAAGGAAGTGTAGGAGAGAGAACTCTGGGAATCATTCTCTGTGTTTCAACCGCAACCATTGGAAGCTTCATCCAAATTTTGATCAAGAAATGTGGAGCACTCGCTCAACCCTTATCCATGACTTTTTATTTCGGAATCCTTTCTGCTTTCATTATCCCTCTCACAAGTATCTTTGAAGCAGATTTCCGTGCTCTCACCCTTGGCGATATGTTCCATTTGCTCTTTGCCGGATGCTTTGGAGTTCTCGCTCACGTTTCTTTAAGTATGGCTTATACATATGGTGAAGCAGGAAAAATTGCTCTTCTCATGTATTCTCAGATCATCTTTGCTTTCATGTATGAAATCATCATTGATAATCGTAAACCTGACGATTATTCAATCATGGGAACAGGATTTATCTTGGTCGGATTCTTTGTTTTAGTCGTCAAAACTATGAGAAAACAAGCTGCTACTCCTGCTCCTGTTATTCACCTCAAGCAAGTCGAAAATGAAAAACCCTTAATTGATCTTAAAGCTTAGATTTTGTAGTATTATTTATTGTTGATGAAAATTCTTTGTGGCATTTCCCTTTTTTTATTCATGTTATGTTTCTTTCAAATATGAAATTACCAAAAGATAATCATCATTTTCTCAAAATGTTGATATTCAAAATAAGGTTTCCCTCACAATATGAAATTTTCGCACAAAGAGACTTGGGTTTTTCGAAAAGGGAGATTGAGAGATCAGCATAAAACACTGAGAACAACAAAGCATCAAGCAGATGGAAAGAAAGAATACAATAAAATTGATCCAAATAATAGAGATAGACAGCATCATATAATCTTCACTTGAATAGAATATGATATGATTATGGATATATAATAAATATTTAAAATAAAAATTAGATCTTTTACAAATAAAATTTGTATTTTTGTGCGTGTGTGTGTGTATGTGAACCCAAATAATTTCAGAGTCTTTCTCTCTTTAAAGTTTAAATATTCACATTGCAATTTGGTGTCTTAATTCAAATAATGTCACAGTCAAAAAGTTGAGGGAGAGGTGTCGAAAACCCCGCAAAAAATCGCCGAATTAAAGCACTACCGTAGTGTCCTTTATTTTCTTTGAAAGCTCGTCTTTAAATATATTTTCATCGTCATCATCCACTACAATATGCCGAACCAACGCTCTTTTGCCAGTCTTTTCAGATTTCTTCTTTTCGCTAGAATCTCTCTTCTTTCTTCTCGTCTTTTCTTCTTTCTTTATATTAGGCTTTGTAGTCTTACGTCTACGAGATCCTCTTTTATTATTTTTATTTTCTACATTAGAAAACAAAGTTTCGTCACTATTTTCATCAATTACAATCTCACTTCCTTGTGCTACAAATAGTTGTTAAGACTTTGTTAATTCCACAAAATCGAAATACCAGTGCTGAAATGACTCATTCCTCCACGTGAAAACTCTCCAAAATAACTGCCCAAAATTTCCAGCCCACAATTTTTATCTTTCAGCTCAAAACCCTGCCAGCCTTTAAATCACGTTAGTTCCCTCAAAAACCCAAGGTAACAAAACTTACGTTCGGCAAAAACTTTATACATTGGGCACTTGTGGTAGTATTCTTCCAAAAAATAGGGAAATCCTATAGGGACAAGAGGTGCTTGCATATGAGGACCGAATGGCGGCTCCATACGAATTAGCCAAGGAGTTTCTGCAGTTTTGTTCAAGGAAAAGCCAAAGTTTTTTTCGAGGGGAATACAAACATTATCTTCCTCAATTTGAATATAGTTTTGGTTTTGATTCAGCCATTCTGGATTTTTTGTAAAGGAGCATTCGGAGTTGTAGTGTTTATTCAAGTTTTTGAGTTTATCTTTCCATGTGCACTCAGAATTCGGGCAAAATACTTCCAGATCATCAATTATACTATTTGTTTTTGTATCTCTCTCCATTCCGGATTCTTCAGTATGCTTTCTGCAAACAGGACAGGATTTCTTATCGTGCAGCCAGTGAGTGATGCACTTTCGACAAAAAATATGCCTAATAGTCAAATTATTACCTCATCTTCATAAACAATCACATACCCGCAGCCTAATCTGGTAGGATCCAAGAAGACGTCAGAACAGATTGAACAAGAGAGCTGGGAGTCGATTTGGTCTGAATTTACGAAACGACGCTCGAGTCTTTTACTCATTATGGACTGTGAGTGAAGTATTAAATTGATTGATTTTTGATTATTATAAACACAATGATGTATGATTGATTCTCCTAAAATTAAGAAATCACACACACCTTCTATCAACGACAAACCACTCCAATTTTTCAAGCTCTTAAATTTCCGGTAGCTGCTTTAGCGTGTTTTTACAGAGAAAAATTATTTGATTGTCCCACCAAGGAATTGGGGAAAAAACGGACTTATTTCTCTATTGATTTATTGTGGAGGGATCTTTTCAAATATTTTCGACCATTAATGCCGCTCAATCTGTACAACCCTCTCAACCATTTCTTCATAAATATACATTCCCGGCAGTCCGTGTGGGATAAAATTATTTTATTGAGTCATGCAGATTTTAATATAAGAGAATAATGATGATGTTTCTTCACTATGAGGATGAAGTGGCACAAAGATTTCAAGGAGAATTTTCTCAAATGAAACGACAGGAAAAAATCGCCACAATGATGTCACTAAAATTGATGATGAAGTTATTCAATTGTTGTTCCAAAAATTAAAATCGGTCCTGATTGAATAAGTCTCATAACTGATTTGTAATTTTATTTTTCCACCATCTTTTTTGTTTTCTATATTGATTTATTTGTCGAACTCCTGAAGCTAATGAGCCTCGTTTCCTCCCAGCCAAAGCTTTTTTTTTTATAACGTTTTCATTTTTCCTTGTCCGTCATTCACATCAGAACAAAAATTAACCATGAGCTTTTCGTTATCATCACCCAATAACTTTATTTGTGGACAGATTCTTGTTTCTCATTTTTTAAGAGAAGATAGACTCATTCAAATCTTTTACCCATCCGAAATCGACAAAATGTGAGTTCGTTAGCTGCCCTCAAAATTTCATTCAATAAAACGTGAAAATTAAACTCAAACCAACCTACTGACTTTTTAAAAGATTATAAATTTATTTTAATCAAATCTCACACGCTTTAATTTTAAGCTTATTCGAGTTTAATCAAAAGTAGCTCATTTTATTCGTATCAACCTTACCTTTTCGAATTTTTCCTCGCTCAGTGATCTAATCATTCTGAAAATAAGAAGGCTCTGTCAAAAAACGGAGTTTTGAGAGATGACTCATTCTTTTATTCACTTTAAAGAAATTAATCTCACAACTGAAAAGCCAAAATTATAAGTAACTAACTCTTCACAAGTAAAATACAATGTCGAAATTCTAACTTCTTGAAGTTAAATACTTGAAATACTTTTCTGAACAAGTAGTTTAGAGTTCAATTCATACTTCTGAATTTTCTTATTGAAAAAACTCTTCAGTTTAATATCAAAAGAGGAGTGCTTCTAAAATTTATCCCATGAAAAAACTCTTTTATCATTTTATGCTTTTTATTTACTTCTCTTCGGAAAAGCGCCTTGCTTTATTCATTTCCCTTCTTATTCTGAAGTAAAATGAGAAATATTTATAAAAACAAAAGGACAAGCAAACAATAACAAAGAACTTTAGAACCAAATTCCTTCATTAATAATTCTATTCTTTTTCACTTATTAAACAAAACAATCACAGGGTAGCATCCACCTATTCACAGATCGATGTTTTTCTTTCAAAAAAATTTTTTTTACTTTTTCAGATTTCTCCTTATTGACATAAAATTTAATGGGATACTATTCTCCCAATAATTTCTAATTAAAAGACTAATTGTATAATATCAACAAAAACAATGGGAACTTGCCAGTCAGTTGTTCTTACTGACAAAGTCGATGTTGCAATTAGCCTTCCCAACTATGAAAAAGACAAAAAACATTTTTACGTCATCTCTGTGGTCCAAAACCCTGCCAGATCAAGATCATTAATGAAGAATTACCTCAAATTCCAAAGACAAATGAAGCACTACGGCATCAAACTCATTACAGTTGAATGCGTTTATGACAGTGCACCATTTGCAGTCACCCAAATGAATAACGAGCCTCATCACATCCAGATCCAGTCTCCTGATGTCCTTTTCCATGAAGAAAACCTTGTGAATATTGCGATTGCAAAACTTCCTCCTGATGCAAAATACGTTGCATGGTGCAGTTGTGATATCACGTTTACCAATCCACATTGGGTTGAGGACACCATAAATTCGCTCAAGACCTTCAAAGCTGTCCAACTTTTTGAAAGAATCTTTTATGCTGATGATCAAGGAAATGAAGTCGAACAATCAAAAGGCTTCGCAGCAAAGCTTTTTGGGAGAAAAAAGGAAACTGACTCTGTTGAAAAAATTCTTACAGAAAATACTGTCGAGTCAAAATACGCCTGGGGCTTCAGATATAAAGCCTTGAAAGACCTTGGAGGCTTAATTGACTTTTCTCCGATTGGAAATAATCACAAAATAATGGCTTATTGTCTTGCGAATATGGCTGAACAGTATGTTCCTGCTGGGGTTAGTTGGCCTTTTAGAGGGGCAGTTGAAGAATGGCAGAGCAATGCCCGAACTATTTTGAATAATAGTATTGGATATGTCTTGGGAGCCATTCAGGTGCCTCTCATAAAGGCTAGAAAAGAGAGTGAGGTCTATGATAATTGGGTGCTTTTGAAAGAGCATAAATTTAATCATATTAATGATTTGTATAAAAACAAAGAAGGCCTATATTGCCTTGAGAAAAGTCGAAAAAGGCTTGCTGAAGATCTGAAAACTTATTTTAATGCTGTACATAATGAGCTTCATCAATAAATATTAATATTTTTTATAAAATTGAATGCGTCTTTTCTCTTGTCTTATCTTATATATTTTTTTTATTAAAAAATTTATTTCCACTTTGATGCCAGACGTCCTGAAAAAAATTAATATTTCTGTCTGTTTGTTCATCAAGAAGCCCTTCACAATGTATGTTCAAAAACGTCTCATCATCTCACCAGCTTCAAAAACTGAACAAGAAAAGCGAAATCAAAGAGGAAAATTTGTTGAATTAAGCTGTTTTGCAGGAAAGAACTTGTCCGAAAAAACGAGAATCTTTATTGGATCAGAAAAATCTCAACTAGGAAAATTCAATGATTTTTAGAAAAAATCTGTTGAGGTCTCTAAAACTTGGTGGTGCTATTGTATCTCTGACCCCCAGTTTACTCTTTTGGATTGAGTTTTTTCACATTCTGCCCAATATACTGATTGCTCAGGGCCTCTTTTGGATCCAACTTCAGATCCATAAGAAGACTCTTAAAAACATTTCTTGTTAAACTGAAGAGAAAGCATTTTTCGCATAGATTTTTTATCAAAAGAACAGTCTCAAACAAAACTCTCACATCTCGACATTTTTAGACAAGAGCTAATAAAATCCAATTCCAATCAAAGGAATTTTCTCTCAAGGCGTTGATTAATTAATCATAATAAAACTCTCCTATTATCATGCTTTGGGCCTTCATCACTCCTCTTCTCGAAGGAAAATTTTTTCATTCCATCTTATCACAATTTTTCCAACTCTCTAAGGCCCTTTAATTATGTACGAAACGACAATTATAATATTTTCAAACATACACATACGTGTGGATTAAACTTGTATCCTATTAATATAAAGTTTTCACCCTTATTTATACTAACTAGTTCACTAAAGATTCATAATAAAATTAATTTTTAGATTCCTTTCAAAATGTACACTGCCATCAAGAGATCCTTCTCCTCTATCACCTTGAAGAGAAACACCAACCAAGCTCTCGAAATCGGTAAATATGCCATCGATTTCGTTAAGAACGGTAAGCCCTCTGCTGCCGTCATCGACAGAGTCAAGCTCTTCCACACTGATTCCGTCATCTGCGGTCTCTCTGCTTTGGCTCTCAAGACCAATGCCCCCACTATCCTCAGAGCTGAAGCTCTCAACTACTCCAACCTCGGAGGCGCTGGCAACATTGGTTTCGCTAGAGTTTTCGGTTCTGATAAGCTCGTCGTTGCTGAAAAAGCCATCTGCGCCAACTCCTCTGCCGTCAGAGAATGGGATTCCAACGGTACTGTATTTGGTTATAATAAAGACCTTCCCGGCCATCAAGCTGGTGAATTCGGTCACAACGATTTCTACCCCGTTGTTATCGCTGCTGCTCAACAAAACACCAGCATCAACGGTGAACAAGCTGCCAGAGCTTTGATCCTTGTCGATGAAATCAGAGGCAGACTTGCTGAAGTCTTCTCCCTCAAGACCTACAAGATCGATCACGTTGTCCACGGTGCTATCGCTTCTGCTGCCACTTATGGTGCTTTGTTGGGTGCCACCCCCGAACAAATCGAAAGCGCCATTGGTATGTTCGTTGCTCACTACATTCCTTTCAGAGCCATCAGAGCTGGTAAACAACTCTCTGACTCCAAGGGTGCCTCCGCTGCCATCTCCACTGAAGCCGCCATCGTCTGCATGAAGAGAGCTATGCAAGGATTCATTGGTCCCAAGGATATCTTCAGAAACCCTGAAGCTATCTGGAGACTCAACCAACCCACCAAGGGAGACTCTCCTTTCGATATTGTCCTCTCCAACTCTGGCGATGATTTCAGCGTTATGGGCATGCATTTCAAGCTTGGTCTCTATGAACATCAATCTGCTGGTGCCATCGAAGGTGTCTTGAAGTTGTTGCAACAAAACAAATTCGCTGACAGAACTGCTGATGCCATCGAAAGCATCAAGATCGTTGCTTACGAACCCGCTTTCGGTATCATCGGTGATCCCGCCAAGAAGAACCCCACCACCAGACAATCTGCTGATCACTCCATGGTGTATATTAGTAAATTTACCATCATATTCTCTTTTTGAACCCTTCTAGTCTCCACCCTCATCAGAAAGGCCCTCCAATCTAACGAATTCCAATCCAAGGAATTCAAGAACCTCGACGAAGTCTGGAAGTTGCTCATGTTGGAACCTAAGGATTACGGTTATGAAGCCATCAAGGATCCCTTCACCAGAAAACTTATGGACAAGATCAACTTCGAACACGGTGGTAAGGAATATGATGAAAAGTACCCCGATGGTATCCCCACTTCCGTTGTCATCAAGACTAAGGGTAAAAATCTTTATAAAAGAGCTCTCTTCTCAAGTTTTATGAATAGACGGCAAGACCCTCGACAGTAAATTGGTCATGTATCCTTCTGGTCACGCTAGAAACACCACCGCCAACCTTAAGGACATCCTTAACCACAAGTTCAACCTTCTCGGTAGCCTCGCCTTGAAGTCTGGAACCCTCAGCCAGTAAGCTTTGTTATTGAAATTCTCGTTAAATGAATATTAGATGCCTCGAAAAGTTCAACAACTTCGAAAACTTGTCCAACAAGGATCTCCAAAACATTTACAACTACGAAATCAACTATGCTGCCAAGTGTGTTGATGACGCATAAATCAATTAACCATAAATTTTGCATAAAGATGACCTCCTGGGTATAGTCTTTTCAAGTGCTGTTTATTTAAAATTAAATAAAACCCCTCATTTCATTATCTAAGCTATCCCTATCTTTATCTTTATAAAGTCAGTAATATCCAATCAAAGAACTTTACTCCCATCCCAATGTGATAATTTGACAAAGAAATTGAAAAAGTAAAAATATGGATAATTTTTTTATTCAGTAGAAAAGTTTACATTGCAGTATAAATTTTTTGAAATTATTTATTCTTTTTCTCAATAAAATCTCCGACCAACTCTTTTATGTTCTGATCGAGATTTTCGAAGAGTAGGAGAGTCAAATTCAGAAGGAGAAGGAGTTTCAGGATCGAGCAAATCAGCAGTTTTTGGTTCACTTGCAGAAGATTTCTCTCCATCTTTATCAAAAATGTTCAGTTTAAAAAGGCTCTTGAACAAACTTGGTCTTTTATGAGCACTCAAACTACTTTGATTTCTGGCATTGGGACTTGCTGAGCTGCCGCTATCTTTGACGCTTTCAATGCTATTTGATCTTCCTCTTGTCTTGGGACTCAGAACACTGATATCAAGAGGATTCAGACTGAACAAACTTTTGAATAAACTTGGTTTAGTTGCAGAGGCTGGAGCTGGACCATAATCTCTACTATCGCTTCTGCTACGGTCAGAACGAGGACTATTATTGTTAGTATCGCCTCCAGAAGGACTTTGACTGAATAAACTCCTGAATAAACCTCGCCTCTTTTTAAAGCTAAACCCACTTCCGCTGTTATCTCTGCTGTCATCCAAGCAGCTTCTATCATCAGGACTTCTATGAAGGCGCTTTTTAAAGGCAAATCTTGCCAACATAAGGCTGATTTCCAGGTCTTCTGTGACTTCAAGATTTTCTTTTTGCTCGCCAATGAAATATCCTCGAGCAGGTTCCAAGATCTTATTGCATTCTTTCGTTTTTCGGAGAGGACCAACAAAAGTCGTATTTTTGTACCTAAAGCTTTTCAATGTGTTGTTAATGCCTTGGCTGCAAATATCAAGTGTTTGACGCTTGTGATTCCTGTTTACAGTTGGAGACAAACCATCTTCCTCTTCTTGAAGACTCTCGAGAAAATGTCTTGCTTTCATTGCATCTCTTCCTCTTTTCCATAGCTCAAGCCTTTGCTTTCTCTTCGTTTGTCCTTTTGCCTCTTCATGTTTCTCAACCCGGAGCTTGTTGAAAAAATTCCAGCTTTCAGAGATTGTTACTGGCACATCAGCTAATCTGCTCATATTTTTTACGGGACAATGATGGAACTCTTCAGTGTCTTGTCTAACCAAAGGCTTTTTATTCTCTTTTTCAGTTCGATTGATATCAAGACCGTGTGCATCTTCGAAATGCTTTTGAATTGTTTGTTTCTTATCCCCAAAGATCTTTGTCAAAAAGTCTTGCCGTCTCTCATTCTGGAACTTCTTTTGATAACAATATCCTTGCTTTTCTCTTCTTCTTTCTCTCAGCATCGTTTCCTTTTCTTTTTCAGCTTTAAATAACTCTGTTGTTCTCCTTGGAGATCTGCTTGACCTTGCAATTATAGATGTGCTGTTTCTTCTCTTGATCCGCCTTACAAAACCATTATTTCTCGATTGAATACCGCTCTTCTTTCGGTGTGCTGTTGGGGAATCATCTTCATTGACTTCCTGAATCTCTTCAGGTTTAAAGATAAATCTTCCTTTTACTGGAGATGGAGAAGGTGAAATCCAAGGACTTTCACCTTCTTCAAATTCAGTATTTTCAAACATTGTCTTTCCTCTCTGGAAATTCAATCTTCTTGGTACAGCCTCTTCCTCCTCTTGTTGATTTTGTTCCACTTGTTCTCCTCCTTCTTCGAGATTTAAAATTCTAGGAGGACTGACTGTCGACTCAGGTTCAGCAGCCATAGTTATCAGTTTAAGTCTTTTATCAGTAACTCTCTTTGCTGGTTTATCTTCTGCATCAATCTCACTTTGATCATCTCCTCCTGCTTTCATAAAAAGAATTTGTGTCATGCTTCTTTGATTTCGTTCAACTTTCACACCATCTTCTTCTTCTACCATCACCTTGGAAGGTAACTCCAAACTGTCAACTTTCGCCAATGATGCTCCTCCTACTCCTGTGCTTTTAGTCTCACCAACCATTTCCCATAAATCTCTTGTTTTTCGGATTTCTCGATCTAGGTAATTTCTTGCTCTCTTTGGACTTCCATTCTCAATGCTGCTATCCAACTCACTCACGTCTTCAAGTCCTCCTGTCTCTCTTCCTGTTATTCCAGTAACTTTCTTTTCTTGAATTGAGTTTGATCTTTTGAGTCCACCTCCGCCAGCTTCATGTGAACTTTTAATGTCTTTGCTTATTCCCACAGGTCGATCATTGTTATCTGCAGTTCTTCTTCTTTCAATATTCACCATGCTTGGACGAGTGGAACTTGTTCCTCGAGATAAACCGCTCAATTCATTAATACTTCCATTATAAGAAATTCGAGCTGAAGGCTGTGATTCATCATTATTTGAGCCTTTACGCCTGACCAAAACATCATTCAAAGAAGCCAAATCAGAAACTGTATTCATACTGCCATTTTGAGGAAAATTCAATTTCTTGACAAGCTCGCGCTTTTGGAGGACTGGAGAAACTGATGACCCTCCATTCTCAACCTGCTTCACTGAGGAATCCATTAATGACCAGATATCATGAGTCTTCCCATCATAAAAAGACATTCCTGAAGAACTTTTTTCCACAAAAATTTTATGGTCATTGTATTTTGTGAAATTCCAAAGCAATTTCACCAGTTGAAGAAATTGTGCAATCAGCATCTCTCGCACCTCACTGCTCGTTGCATGATCACCAAACTCAAAGCCTCCATTATAGTAAATTTGAGTAAACCTTTCGCATCTTTCTCTCATGGCTCTTATCAAGTCTCTCAAAATTCGTCTTATGTCATTCAATTCAGGCTGACCCTTGTCTTTACAGTATTTGCATAAAAGATGAAGATCTTTTGTAAGTCTGACAAGTCTTTGGATAATAAAGCAAAAGCTTGGAGAAGCATGCACGTTTGGGCCCTCAGCTGGGGCTGCCCTCAAATAATAACCTTCAATTTTCACATACTCAAGAATATTGTCTATGACTTTTGCAACTTTGGGGTAAAGAACCCAAGGCCGCTCCTTTTTCGAAAGCTCATCCTTTAGAAGCTTGAGGAGTGAATCGAGAGTCATTTGAAACTCACTGTGGAAAGTTGGAGGTGAGGAGCTTTTTATTTCAGGGAGAGATATGGGAATCTTTTTAGGAAATGACAAGCCGCATTTCTCAGCAATTTGTTTGTAGTCAACCTCGTAGATACTCTTGGTTCCAGTAGCAGAATCGTAATAACTGGGCCAATTGAAAAGCATAATTCTCACCCAGAAACTTAGTCTTTATTTTTAAAACTACTGATTGTTGTTGCCTTGCTAATTTTATCAACAATAACTAAATATACTACTGAGATTATCACCTCATGTAGAAATAATTTATAAACCCTGGCTTACCGTTAATAACTCTTGAAATCATCCTAATTCAAGGCCTCTCTATTCTATAAAATAGTTTCAATGAGGTTGTTTGTTTCTTTATGTAGAGAGATTCAATGGTTTTTCTCTTGTCTTAGAAAATCAAAACAAACAAACAAAAATTTTCACAAAAGAAAAAAAAAACATTTCAACTTTGTTAGAATGAAGACACCTTTTTAGAAGACAGAAAAAAACCACAATCAAGATGATTTGCTTTTCCGTTGTTGATTTTTTTCAAGTTAAAATCCTCAATTTTGTTAACGAAATCTATTTTAAATAAGACATCCTCCTCTCAATATTTTCGAATTTTTCGTTCAATCTCCTTTTTTCCTCCTGTTTTCTCTGAAAAAATTTTCCAAAATATGTGATTTTTCTCAATGGAAATTCTAATTGCTGAGAAAACGGTTCAAAACCTCTCTATTGAACTCTCACTTTTTTAAAAAATAGATAAAAAGCTAAATATCAAAAATACAATAATATAAATTGACTCCTAAACCAATTTTTTGTAATTTATCTCAACAAGAAATGGAACCAAAAGCAACCAATATCTACTTGGCCTTTCGCCCAAATCTTGATGGCTATTATTCAGCTTTAAACGCCTTCCTCTTCTTTAGAGATATTCAGAAAGCACATATATCAGCTGCAGATTTTATCAACTACATTTCTCAATTTAATAGTTTTGAAGGCATCAACCAAAACATTTATGAATTCACCGAGAAGAGTCAGCCAAAGCCAAGTTCTTCAGTACAAGGAAAGAAAGGAAAGGATCCCAAATCTAAGCAAGAAAACTTGTCTATATCTGCTGTCAAAGATGTACTTTATCTATCAATAAAACATATCCCAGATTCAGACTTTTACTTTCCTTATGAATATCACAATCCAGAAAAACTCAAGAATTCCATCCTCATTTTCATTGGAGGATTTCCAAATACATTGGGGGCGCTTCAAGATATTTCCCAAAGTTTCCACAAAGTCATTTTTATTGACTTTCATCATGCTTCTCAGAAAAACATAAAGAAATTTACTAAAGTAAATTTTTGAGAAAATACCTTTGCTCAAGAAAATTCTTCAATTTAGAAAATGGACTATCCTTCAAACATTATACACTTGTACAACACAGAAAAAAGTGGAGCCACTTTGAGCTTGGAATTTTTTGAAAAACTCAAAGGAACTCCCTTGCTTTTAGACCTTTCAAATCAAGCCAAACTGAAAGAAGTCATTAGAAATTCTTTGACATAACATTTAATCATGATAGATATTGAATTATATTGAAGATAGATACTGCAAGGGAAAGAGGCTTGAAGACAGTCAAAATTTTGTTTCAGGGCTGAAATGTTTGTAATAAATTCGTGGCTTCTTCAGTTTTTAACCTCAATGATTAGGAACAATAAAGCTGATTATAATCCTTGGCATAACCAAGGAGCATTCAAGCTTCTATTTGACATCAAAATTGATCATGTAATTAATGTGGGAAAAGGTCAAGCTGATGAAATTGTAAGAGAAGAATGAAAATTTCCACAGTACAAATCATTAAATTTAGACTGAGAAAGTTCAGAAGCTCATCTTTAAAGAAAAATGTGAGATTGATGTTGGAGGCAGAATGCCAAATGGCACACCAAAATATGGACGATGCTATGCGGTTAAGACTTATGATCTGAGTTTTAAACATCAGGTAACAAGCAACAATTGCCATTTTGTCTCAAAGAGAAATAGTTACTTGAGCAATTAGCATTGAAAAGTTCGCAAAAAGAAGGATTTGAGGAAATTGGCATGATCTTTGGAAAGAGCAAATCTACTCAAGAAGATGATTTATGGATAGTCGACCTTTTCTTTCCCAAAAAAGGAAGTGTCTACAAAGCCTTTGTCAAGGAGTTTCCTGATAGAGTTTCCAATAACTCTGTAGAACTCATCATAAAATTCCAAGATCTGAAAAATTGGACTCCAAAAGATTATTTTCCAAAGATAAAAATTCACTGATTTTTGTTAGAATTCCGAAATGATCAGAATTTCACACAAGGGGGGAAAAAAAAAGAGTGAGGATAAATAATATAAACTTCTTCCAAAATCAAAGAAAAAAAAATAACTCTCGACAAAAAGCATACTAAAATAAGTCACATACCCAACAAAAAAAAGAAAAAAAAAGGAACAAACCCCAAGAAAAAAGAAAAAGAAATTAAATGAATAAATAATTCAATCAAATCACAAATCCCCTGAAGGCCCAAATCAACATGACTCATTATCAGAGGTTGACACTTAGAGTCCTCTTCCTCTAAGCTGACTCATTTGAAGAAAGGACTTTCATTATATTTATCCTAACTTTACAAGATGGCCTTTATACACTACATACTGTAGTATCATAATTTGTACCATTATGAATACTGTATCTTATCTGCCTTGAGGACGTGGGAAATTAACTATCCTCTGAAAAAAAAAACTTCACACAAAAAATTCTTTTCCATTCAAAAAAGAATATTTTTGACCAAAATATTCGAAATTTTTTTCAAGGTCCGAAAATGTCTTTTAATCTTTTTATAACATCGCAAGCACTTTTCAAACCAAAATAAAAAGAAATTGAGAAATTTTGAAACATGAAATTTGCTCCAAATCTCTCTTATTTGTCAAAATTAATTTTTATCAAAACCTCTCAGCCAAACTGGAAATTATCTCGGCATAAATGAGCATTTTTCTTGCCTACCATTGCCCCTGCACTGATGGAGCCTATTCACTCTTTAACGCCTTCGTCTTCTTTCGAGAAATTCAAAAACTAAACATCTCTGTTGATGATTTTAGGGACTATATCTCCCAATTCAATGATTATCAAAACATAAATCAAACCATTATTGAACACAAACAAAGTAAAGATGCAAATTTCAAGATACAACCGGAGGAAGAGCAGAAACTAGATCCTTCTAAAAGGTACTCTGATGAATATTCTCCTTCATATGTTGACAAAATTATCTACACTCCTATCAAATTAACGGCTGATGGAAGCTTTCCTTTTCCTTATCGAAACTACCGCCCTGAGTTTTTGAAAAGATCAATACTGATCATTATGGATTACAGTGGCAGCACAGTAGAAATTGTCAAAGATATTTCGGAAACGTTTGCTCAGCTTCTCATTATTGATCATCATTTGAGCTTTGAACATATTGTTAATGAACTCAAAACAGTAAAAAGATTTTGAAATAATATATTTATCTTGAATAGAAACAAGAGTATCCTCAGAATATGTTGCATCATTATCGTAAAGAGAATAGTGGAGCTGTCATCACTTTGGAGTTTTTTGAAAAAATCAAAGGATCCCCTCTCTATTTAGATGAGAAAAGTCAAAATAAACTCCTTGAGGTCCATTCGAAGTTCTCTTGAAAATTATAAAATCTGCGTTTAGATAATGAGGTATGTTGAGGATCACGATCTTCGTGCAGAAAAGGTTGAAAATAGTGAACAATTTATCTCAGGATTCATTTCTCAGTAAACCAAATTTTATCCCATAGTGTCTCTAATCTGCTTCCATAGGAGAATATTTATGGATCCT
>Ga0182738_1001171_pt1 | contig 33520 bp, 33 predicted proteins | sample eDN5th30CBELigMG_FD_128876 | JGI IMG/M metagenome (GOLD analysis project Ga0182738, IMG submission 128876) | Enriched Miracle-Growth compost microbial communities from Emeryville, California, USA - eDNA 5th pass 30_C BE-Lig MG (version 2)... ...
GCACTGCGACGGCCCGCTTTTCAAAGGCAAGGACGTGGCAGTGATCGGCGGTGGTAACTCCGGCGTTGAGGCGGCCATTGACTTGGCTGGTGTGGTCAAACATGTGACGCTGCTTGAGTTCGCAGGCGAACTCAAGGCGGATGCCGTCTTGCAGAAAAAACTGCGCAGCCTGCCCAACGTGACCATCGTCCTGAACGCAATGACCACCGCGGTCAATGGCGACGGCAAAAAGGTCACCGGCATCACGTACAAGGATCGCACCACTGACGAGGAGCACCAAGTCGCATTGGACGGCATCTTTGTGCAGATCGGCTTGCTGCCCAATACTGACTGGCTCAAGGATACTGTGGAGCTGACCAAGTTCGGCGAAATCGTGATCGATGCCAAGGGCCAAACCAATGTGCCAGGTGTGTTCGGCGCAGGTGATTGCACCAACGTGCCGTACAAGCAGATCATCATCGCTGCAGGTGCAGGTTCGACGGCAGCTCTGTCGGCCTTTGATTATCTGATCCGCCATTGATAGGGCGGGATATGCCGATACGACTATCGGCATATCGATGCGCCAAATGAAAAATCCCGAACCAATGGCTCGGGATTTTTTTTATGCTGCTTTGAGTTTGAGTTGTCTGCTTTCCTGCCCAAGCAGCTCGCGGTCACCTTGAGCGTCACGTATGCGTGTGGGCAGGCCCATGGTGTCCATCAACTGTAACCAGGGGCGTGGAGAAAGCTCTTCGATGTTGTTCATCTTACAGTTATCCCAGATGCCGTTGGCGATCAGCAATGCGGTCGCAGCAGCAGGAACGCCTGCCGTATAAGAAATCGCCTGGCTGCCGAGTTCGCGATACGTTTCTTCATGATCACAGACGTTGTAGATCAAGACTTCTTTTGGCTTGCCGTCTCTCATACCCTGCACCAGGCTGCCGATGCAGGTCTGGCCTGTGTAAGTGCTCGCCAGAGACGCAGGGTCGGGCAGGACTGCTTTTACGACTTTCAAAGGTACGACTTCTTGACCCTCGGCGGTGAGTATTGGTTTCTCCGATAGCAAACCCAGGGAATTCAGCACCGTGAATACATTGATGTAATGATCGCTGAACCCCATCCAGAAACGGATATTCGGAATATCCAAGTGGTGCGAAAGCGAGTGGATTTCATCGTGTCCCGTCAGATACGTCGTTTGCATGCCGACGACCGGCAGATCCCATTCTTGACGGTGCTCGAACATCTTGTTCTGCCGCCAGGCGTTGTCCTGCCATGACCAGACGCGGCCGGTAAATTCACGGAAATTGATCTCGGGATCGAAATTCGTCGCGAAATACTTTCCATGTGAACCCGCGTTTGTGTCGATGATGTCTAGCGAGTGAACCTCGTCAAACAATTCGTCCACGGCCAGACGGGCATAAGCATTAACGACCCCGGGGTCAAAACCTGCACCGAGAATAGCGGTCACGCCCGCATCGGCGCAGGCCTGTGCCTGCTTCCATTCATAATTCGCGTACCAAGGCGGAGTCTCGCAGGTTTTACTGGGATCTTCGTGGATAGCAGTGTCGATGTAGGCCGCACCGGTCTCGATACAAGCCGCCAACACGGACATGTTCAGAAATGATGTTCCAGCCTGAATGACGATCTGCGAATCAGTTGCCCGAATCAGGGTTGCAGTCGCCTGAATGTCCAGGGCATCCAGCGCGTGGGCTTGCAGCGCACCGTGATTCGTTGTTCCCTTCAGATCCTGTATGGAATGAACGATGCTCTGTGCTTTCGTCAGGGTTCGTGAGGCGATATGAATATCGCCGAGCGCGGCTTGATGTTGCACGCATTTATGTGCCACCACATGCGCCACACCGCCGGCGCCAATGATCAGGACATTTCGTTTCACCATTGACCTCTTTCAATCAAAACAGTGCAGTCAATTTCAAGACAGACTGTCTACGTAATCCTGGTAGCCGAATTCACGCACCAGCCGAATATCGCCATTCAGATCACGAATCGCGATGGCGGGCATACGCACGCCGTTGAACCAGTTCTTTTTCACCATGGTGTATCCCGCGGCGTCCTGGATAGAGATGCGAGAGCCAGGTTCCAGAGGCGAGTCAAAGTTGAACTCGCCAAAAATATCGCCTGCCAGACAGGTATTGCCGCAGACCAGATAGCGATGCGGCCCTGTGTTGGGCTTGATCTTGGCGTTCATCTGATAGATCAACAGATCGAGCATATGAGCTTCTGTTGCGGCGTCCACAATCGCCAGATTTTTCTCGTTGTGCAGCACGTCCAACACCGAGACTTCGAGAGTAGCCGTCTCGGAAATCACGGCTTCGCCGGGCTCGAGGTAGACTTGTACGCCGTATCGTTCAGCGAATTGACGTAAGCGTTCGCAAAATGTCTCAACCGGGTAATGGGGGTCGGTGAAGTGGATGCCTCCGCCCAAACTTACCCAATTTACCTGCTCCAACAATTCACCGTAGCGTGTTTCGACCTCTGCCAGCAGGGCGTCAAACCGCGCATAATCGCGATTGTCGCAGTTGTTGTGAATCATGAACCCGTCGATCAACGGCAAGACTTCCGCAATACGCTTGGGGTCGCTTTCCCCGAGTCGGCTAAAGGGCCGTGCCGGATCTGCCAGGTCATAGCCGGATACGCTGATGCGTGGATTCAGGCGTAATCCTTTCGGGGTGTCGGTCGCTTGGGTCGCGTAACGCGTCAGCTGAGATATTGAGTTAAAGATGATCTTGTCGGCATTTGCAAGGACGGCGGCGATTTCATGATCGGCATAGGCAACGCTGTAGGCATGCGCTTCACCGCCAAATTTCTCACGACCTAGACGCACCTCGAACAACGACGATGAGGTCGTGCCGTCCATATACTCGCGCATCAGATCGAAAACGCTCCAAGTGGCAAAGCATTTCAACGCGAGCAATACCTTGGCGCCAGACTGAGCTCGCACCCGCTGAATGATTTCCAGGTTTTGCAGCAAAGCAGGTTGGTCGATGAGGTAATAAGGCGTTTTGAGCATGGCAAGGCAATGCTGCGCGTACTCCGATAGGAGTGCGCAGATAGTAGTTTTTGGGAGCGGACACCGTACCCGGGGCGCGGATTGAACGGAGCTACACCGAGACTGACGTCAAACGAAGCAGACAGTCTTAGGCCGATGATCGACCATAGACCGTCGATGCAGCGCGCACCCGGCATCCATGGGTCTCTGAGGGCAGAAACGATGTACCTGTACTCGATACGCTGCGTGTGTGTGCAACGATCTCGGTGGTTATTCTGTCTTCCGTTTGGGTTGTGTTCAGTGATACTGGAACGATCCCCAATTGGAAGAGGGCGTCACGACTCATAGCGTCCTCTCCAACCAGTGACGGACCTGGAAAAATCCCGGTCTAGATGTTTTATGGCATTACGCCAGCGGCTCGATGCGAAATGGCGTCGCTGAGAACAGTCCCCATCAGCCGCCATACACGAAAAATGGAATCCGCTAAGATTCCATTAATTTGTCATCGTATCACAACAAAACGCATTTTGTGACGCCGCTGATTGCTACCTGGGCCAAACAGAGCGAGGCAGCATGCTGCGCGGATTCATGATGTTTTGTGGATCGAGCGCTTGTTTGATAGCGCGCATCATGTTCAGCGCGACAGGGGACTGATAGTCGGGCAGCGAATCGGCCTTCAGGGTGCCGATACCGTGTTCGGCAGAAATTGACCCGCCAAACTCAGTCACCGCATCGTAGACGATGTGGTTGATCTCGTGCTCGCGTTCATCGACAAAGGCTTTCGGATCTACGCCGTCTGGCGCCTGGACATTAAAGTGCAGATTGCCGTCACCCATGTGACCGAAGTTAACCAGACGCATGCCGGGTACTTTCTCGGCGAGCATGGCGGTGGTGTGTTCCACAAAGGCCGGAATGCGCGAGATCGGTACTGATATGTCGTGTTTGACGTTCGAGCCCTCTTCGACTTGAGCCAGCGGGATGCTTTCGCGGATATGCCACAGATTGTGTGCCTGACTCAGGTTTTCGGCCACCACGGCGTCCAGTACCAGCCCCTGATCGAATCCGGCCTCCATCAAGGCTTCAAACCGGGCCCGGGCATGAGCCTCGGACTCACTGTCGGAGTTTTCCAGCACGACCGCGTACGGGAAATCCGGGTTATCGATAAACGGCACGCGCAGCTGCGGCATGTGCTTGTCCACGAGGGTCAAGGCAAATCGATTCATCACTTCGAATCCGGTCAGGCCCGCTCCAAGATATTGGTGAGCCAGCCCCAACAATTGCACTGCCGCGTCAAACGAGGGCAGAGCTGCCCACGCGGTCAGTTGGCTGGCTGGCATGGGATAGATCTTCATTGTTGCGGCAGTGATCACACCGAGTGTGCCCTCGCTGCCAATGAAGAGATTACGCAGATCATAGCCTGTATTGTCTTTGCGCAGACCCTTCAGGCTACTCCAGATATCGCCCTGTGCATTGACGACTTCCAGGCCTAGACACAGCTCACGCGTATTGCCATATCGCACCACTTGTGTGCCGCCGGCGTTCGTGCCCAGATTGCCGCCGATAGTGCAACTGCCTTCGGCAGCCAGTGAGAGAGGAAAGAGAAAACCTTCTTGCTCACAGCGCTCTTGCACGGCTTGCAGGATGCAACCCGCCTCGACCGTGATGGTCAGGTTGTCTTTGTCCAACGCGCGCACGTGATTCATGCGGCCCAGGCTCAGGACGATTTGCGTGCCCGATGTATCGGGGGTAGAGCCCATGACGAGGCCGGTATTGCCTCCTTGAGGGACGATAGCCACACCGTTTGCGGCACAGGCTTTGACGATCGCGGCGACCTCTTCGGCGGTGGCGGGGCGAACGACCGCTAAAGCCTTACCGTGTACGCGGCGACGCCAGTCTTGCTCGTAGGCGGTCAGATCGCCGTCGGTCAGTACGTGGGCATCGCCAACAATCTGGCGCAAACCGGCAATCAAGTCGGTCATCGGGATAGTCTCAACAGTCGTCACAGTTAGTACTGCCTTCGCTCAAAATCTATAGAGATTCGCGGAAAATTATCCAAGAGGAATTCTCGCAAGGAGCAGAGAGCTTAACTCAAGTACTAAGGTCGTCTGGTTTGCAATGTGGCGCCGGCCGGAGCGGATAGGTTCTTTTCGTGCAGACGCCGGTCTCTAGCTGCGCGTAGTGCCGGGCGCGGCCAGAGGCTGGACCACGCCGTCATCCCCTGATGAGACCACCGCATAGTTATATCCTTGCCCCGACCAATAACGAGCGAGCAAGTCTCCGTCTCGGCGGCTGCCTTGCGGTAGGAATTTTCCGCCTGGACCTGGTGGGCGGATATAGAACGTTGCGCGCTCATTGGCGTTTTCGTAGATCACTACGGCAGCGGGACCTTGATCCGTTGCCAATAGCCGAGCGGCAATGGGCTTGAAACCGCTGGCACTCAGATTGGGCAGGCGCTCGGCATGAGCGAAATGAGTATCCAGCCAGCGTTGCAGATCGCTAGCGCCGGCGCTGACATCCGGTTGTGGCGCATCGGCTGAGGCAAACAAGCGATAGGCTTGCATTGCGTCCTGCATGGGCAGAACGTGATTCGCAACAACCGTATCGTGTGCGCTCCAGCCCGCGAGTCCGCCTACTGCTAACGTCATCACGAAACTGGCGGCCATCGCCAGGCGCTGGCGCGAGCGAGCACGCAAGCGAGCACGTATGGCGTCGGGGTCCAGATTGGGATTGGGATGCAGCGTTTCTTGGGATGCCACGTCCCGCAGGCGCTGCGCATCGCTTTGCCAACTGGCGAGTTTCTGCGCTTCGTCCGGGTTCGCCCGTAAATAGGCATGCATGGCTTGCCGTTGCTCTGGGCTCAACCGCCCATCGACAAATGCGTGGCGCGTCAGATCATCGATAGCGCGTTCAGTCATTTCAGAATCCTCAAGCACGGTTCATTTCCCTTGCCTTCACTCAAGTCGCGCAGCGCGCTGCGCGCGCGGGATAACCGCGACATTACCGTGCCCAGTGGCACGTCAAGCAAATCGGCCACTGCTTTGTAGCTCATGTCTTCAACGCTTACCAACCACAGCAACGTGCGTTGCGATTCCGGCAGGCGTCCAAAGGCACCTAGCGCAGAGCGTGCGATGGCCTCTCGTTCCGCGGACGGTGCTGTCGCCTCAGATCCCGCAAACCAATCCCGCAGACGGGAATAACGGCGCGTTTGACGTTGCGAGTCGAGAAACTGGCGATACAAAATCGTAAATAACCATGCCCGTACATTTCCCTCTGGGCGTCGGCCGGGCCAGCGTGTCAAGGCGCGTTCCAGAGTGGACTGCACCAGGTCATCTGCCGACTCGGACTCGCGCGTCAAATGCAGGGCAAACCGTCGCAGGCGCGGCAAGAGCTGACGCACGACAGCATCTGACAGATCGTCGGCATCTACTGCATCGTCTTCGGAGGGTACCGCGTCATCTGTCGGCATGCGTACCGGTTCAAGCATGTGGAGGTTCCTGTGCGGGGCCTGGGCCTGCAAAGCCATTGCCTAACGGGCTAATACAGTAAGACGCCGCTCAAACAAGTTTATTCCATTAGTGAATAAAGTATTTTTTCGGGCGTCTTACGAAGGTATCTAGGCGCCCCTGTGGGGCAAGGAAACTCATGCCATATGAACCCAAAAGCGATGCCCGGCCGCTTGATGCTCGGCAAATCTGTCTACGACTGGGCGCGATCGGTGCCATCGTCCTTTTCTCCGGCGCTGCCTTCGCCTACGTCGGCGGCTGGTTAGACCCAAACCGCTTGACACCTGACCGGGTCGTCGACGCCCTCGAAACCAACAGTGGTGTTCATGCTGGTTATCGGCGCAATCACGCAAAAGGTGTTTGTGTCGCTGGTCATTTTGAAAGCAGTGGTGCAGCGCACGCGCTGTCGATGGCGGCAGTCTTTGCGCCGGGAGACACTCAGGTGATCGGAAGGCTGGCCTTGCCGGGGGGAAACCCGTATGCGCCAGACTCCAGTGTGCCGATACGTAGCTTTGCGTTGCAATTCACCTCGCCCAACGGAGAGCAATGGCGCACGGGGATGAACAGCATGCCGGTGTTTCCTTTGGCAACACCGCAGGCGTTCTACGATCAGCAAGTCGCGGCTCGCCCTGATCCGCAGACACACAAGCCCGATCCGCAGCGTATGAAAGCCTTCTTTGGCGCGCATCCGGAGGCAGAGGCATTTCTGAGATGGGTCAGGACCGCTAAACCATCGGCTAGCTATGCAACCGAAAGCTACTACGGCTTGAATGCGTTTTATTTTGTGGACTCAGAGGGAAAGCGACACCCCGTGCGCTGGCGTCTGGTGCCCGAGGGCGCCGCTGCCGCACCTGCCGCCCAACCCCAGCACGACGCAAACTACTTACAAGCGGATTTGGAGCAACGTCTGGCAACGGGACCTTTGCGCTGGCATTTATGGGTGACACTGGGGCAGGCAGATGATTCCACCAACGACGCGACGAAACAGTGGCCAGACGATCGGCCTGCCGTGGATGCCGGAACCGTCGTGATTACGAGCAGTGCCTCACAAGACGAGGGGCCGTGCCGCGACGTGAACTACGACCCGACGATATTGCCGCGCGGTATTGCGATTTCCGATGACCCGCTGTTGCCAGCACGCTCGGCTGCCTATGCCGCATCGTATGAGCGCCGCACCAGTGAGGGGCCGCCTCACAACACGATGTCGTCATCGCCCTCAAATCAATCGGAGCACGCACAATGAGTTTGTCTGCTTATTCAAAAGCGTCTTCTCCAGCCCATTTCAGTCTGTTTGCACGCACGTTGCATTGGTTGATGGCCGCCGGCATTATTGCGATGCTATTTATCGGCGTCGGCATGGTTGCTTCGGTTTCCGAACGGCATCAGTGGTTGATACAGATTCACAAGCCCCTGGGCGTTGCGCTGCTGGTGCTGGTGTGCCTGCGGCTGGTCAGGCGTTTGGCCGGTGGTGTGCCTACCTTGCCGCTCGACATTCCGAGTTGGCAGCGCTTGGCGGCGTTAGGTTCGCATATTTTGTTATACGTGTTGATGTTTGCGATGCCGTTGATCGGCTGGGCAATGGTATCGGCAGGCGGATATCCGGTGACGGTGGGCAGCTGGCAGTTGCCGGCCATTGCCCCCACTAATGCGGCCCTCTTTGCATGGCTGCGTGGCGCACATCGCTACCTCGCCTTCCTGTTGTTTGCTACGGTATTGCTACACCTGGCCGCAGCGTTGTTTCATGGGTGGATACGACGCGATGGTGTTTTGGCCTCGATGGTGCGAGGTCGCTGAGGTCGTCACCGTCACTGTCAGCAACGTGTCACGGTCGAGTATGGTGAGATATCGCCTGCTTGATCCTTGCCAATTAAAACAATCGCGCCAGCCCTTTTTAAGTCGGGCTGGCGCGTCGTTTTAGGATCTGGCCAGTATCGTCAGAGGATAGGGGGAAGCGACAGGCTATTGCATGGGGTCCGGTGGTTGGCCGATCGCTTAGCCGCTAGATACCTAGTCAGGCTCGTGGCATGATCGTGCTCTGCGGTCTGGATGGTACGTTAAGGGGTAGAAGCGTCCTTGGGCCGTTGTCAATGATCTTTCTGTTTGTCACTTCGAAGCTGATCATTTTTGCCTGGGTGCCGACAGGAAGCGCCTTGAGATCGCTCGTCACGTCAGCATCATTGTGTTCAATCCAAGCGTTTTGGTTGTCCCGGGTGTACATGTAATAGTGCGATAGCCTGCTGTCGTGAACGATGATGTCTTTGGGCTCCAGGGTGAGCTGCCACTGCGTACCGCCGCGTTCTTTCTCGATGACGGTGATCGTTACGGGCGTGGTGAAATCCGCCTTGAGGAAAAGCCGCTCCTCTTTACTGGTTTCCCGATTAAAGCCCAGGGCATTGATGTGCAGGTTGAATCGCTTCAATTTGTGAACATCCGACGTTGCCCACTCGTTCTGGACCTTAACGTACGTATTTTCGCTGTCGTCGTCATTCCATCGGATTTCACGCTCGGTCTCAGAGGTGAGGATCTTGTTCATGATCCCCTGGAGGTCCAGGTTTGCATCCTCGTTGCTGGCAAGGTTGACGTCCGTAGCAAAGTTCGGAGCGCTGATTTTCGGGTCGCGTTTCTGCTCGCCATTGATCAACGTGGTTTGCATCATTAGGGGGCTTTCATTCAAACTGTCGAGATCAAAGCATTCGCTGAGCTTTACCAGAAACTCCTGCGTATCGTTTTGCTTTCCAATGATCGTGAAATTTTGCTTACTGAAGTTGGGGTGTCGCTGCAGACTATTAAAGAGGGCTTCGAGCTCGTCTTGTATCGGCTCGTCACTGCCGTAGGCGGCATTGATCAGGGTAATAAATTTCTCGGCACTTTCCTTCTTTATTTCGTCGGGGCTGGTGTTCTTAAGCTCCTCCAGATGTTTCAGGAGCGAGTCCTTGCCAATGGAATGCACCAAAAATTTCAATCCCGTGTTGGCATAGCAGGTATTGCCGAGATTCGAGAATCCGCACATTTGCGGTTCTGCCCTTGCCACATTGATAAGTTGATCGAAAACATGTCGTTGCAGTGGCGTCGCTCCCGCACGATCCAGGATTTGACGTGCGGCGTTTTCTAGATGTCTTGCTGCGTTTTCGTCTTGCAGAATGTACGAGTGTGTTGACAAGGATTGAAGAAATAGCTCAAGAACGTCGGCGTTCTTGTCTTTGATGTCTTCGATAAATGCGGATATAGGTTTCCATTGATTGATAATGGGGACGTAACTCAGCGCATAGAGAAGTAAGTCGCTTAGGGTCCGTTCGATGGCTTGCAGCGCCAGGTTTCCATTTTCATCGTCGCAGACTTCGAGACATCCCGTGTCTGCAAGAGCAGAGAATCGATCTGGATGCATGTCGTCCAGGGGAATTGGAGGTATGTCATTCTGTGGAATGGCGGGATGCGGCAAAACTTGCATGGTCTTTCCGTGTATAGAGATTTGTCGAAGGCGGGGCAGGCTGCGCCATGGTATGTGCGCAGTTGCACCCCCGCAGTCGCACACATTCCGTTAGTGACAATTTCTACCCAGACCGTTCCATTTCTACCCACACTGTTCCATCGCGAGCGATATCTAAACGGTATCGGAACCTAAATTCTTAATATTAGACAGCGATGGCTTTGGGGCATAGAGTTTTCCTGCTAACTACTATGACAAATAAGGCAGAAAGCGCTATTTGCATTGCAACTGCTACTACCCAAGGAGACATGTTATGCATCATCGGAGGCGATTGCTGTCAGTTGCCCTGAGCTTCGCCGTGGTCAGCCTGGCAGGCTACATTTCCGTCGCTCAGGCGCGACGCTTTCCAGATCAGCCCATTAAATTTGTGGTGCCTTTCGGGCCTGGCAGTGGCACCGATACGTCGGCGCGATATTTCGCACGTCAGTTGCAGCAGATAACAGGGCAACCCGTCGTAGTCGAAAATCGTCCCGGTGCCAACGGGTTTATTGCAGTGAAAAGCGTACTTTCGGCCGCCCCGGATGGGTATACGGTATTTATCGGCAGTAACTCGACACTGGCGGTGAACGCGGCGCTCTTTAAAGCCCTGCCCTATGACCCGGTCAAGGATTTCTCACCGCTGACAATGATGATGCGTTCTCCAGCTATGCTTGCCGCCAGTCCCAAGGCGCCGTATGACACAGTCCAGGAGCTAATCGCCTATGCACGGGCCAATCCCGGCAAGGTGAATTTCGGTGCGGGCTCCGCGGGCTATCAGCTGATGGGGGAGTTGTTCAATGATGTGGCGGGCATCAAGACCGTGCATGTGCCATTCAAAGGCGCAGGCGATACCATGACCGCCGTGGCGTCGGACACGGTGGGGTATACCTTTGCCGAGGTCACGGCCGTCCAAGAGCTGGCCAAGAGTGGCAGGGTCAAGGCGTTGGGCGTAGCCTCCGATAAGCGTGTCGGGACATCCCCCGAAGTGCCGACAATGGCTGAGGCGGGCCTGCCTGACTTTCAGGCTTATACCTGGGTAGGTGCAATGGTTAGCGCCAAGACGCCCGCAGCCGAAACCGCCAAGCTCGCAGAATTATTCACAAAAATCTCAAAAATGGATGAAACCCGGGCGTTTTATGAGCGGTTGGGGGCGACACCGATGACGGGAGGGCCCACCCAAATGCGAGAATTTCAGGAAAGTGAGATCGCGTTATGGAAACGCATCGTAAAAAAAGCGAATGTGCCGCAGCAATGAATCAGGCCGCACACAAAACCTCTCGGGTGCTCCAGCATGTAAAAGTGCTGGGTCAGTCACGCGCGCCGGCCCGCTATCTAGGGTCGACTGAAGCGGCCCTGCAAAGTTATCGAGCTAATGGAGTGCCTGGATGAGTAGTCTGAATTCGTTGACCTTAGCGTTGACCCGTATTCCGGACGAAGATGAAGCGTTACGGACGGAAGTGCGATCCTTTTTACAGGATGCCATCCGTGATATGCCCGCGCATGTGCGCGCGCGGTCCTGGGGCGGTTATGACACCGCATTCAGCCGCAAGCTGGGTGAAAAGGGATGGATTGGCCTGACACTGCCTCGCGAGTATGGCGGAGCGGGGCGTAGTGCTTTCGCACGTTATGTCCTGGTCGAAGAGTTCCTGAATACGGGCGCGCCGGTTGGTTCGCATTGGATCGCTGACCGCCAGAGCGCGCCGCTAATTTTGAAATACGGCACTGAGGAGCAAAAGCGTTTTCACGTTCCGCGGATCTGCCGTGGCGAGTCTTTTTTTTGCATCGGCATGAGCGAGCCCAATTCAGGCTCAGACCTGGCCAGTGTGCGTACTCGTGCAGAGCCGAACGAACACGGCTGGCTGTTAAACGGTCAGAAGATCTGGACGACGAATGCCCATCATTGTCAGTACATGATTGCGCTGGTTCGCACATCGGGTACGTCTGAGGACAGGCACAAAGGCTTGTCGCAGGTGATCGTGGATTTATCCTTGCCGGGGGTAACCGTTCGTCCAATTGAGGATCTTTCCGGCGATCGGCATTTTTGCGAGGTCTTTTTCGAGGATGTGCAGCTAGGGCATGACGCGCTGATCGGCAATGAGGGGCAGGGCTGGGAACAAGTCACAGCAGAGTTGGCCTTTGAGCGCAGCGGCCCCGAGCGGCTGTTTTCCAGCATCGTATTGTTTGATCAATGGCTGGACTATGTGCGGTTGCCCGGGAACGCAACGCCCTCGTCCACACGCTTGGCGGGCAAGGTGCTGACCCAACTCGCGCCGTTGCGAGCGATGTCTGTATCGGTGCAGGAAAGATTGATGCAGGGGGGCAGTCCTATTGTTGAGGCGGCCTTGGTCAAGGAACTCGGTACGACGCTCGAGCAATCCATTCCGGCCGACATCGCTCAAGACCTGTTTTCCCGGCAAGATGATGACGTGCCGGTTGAATTGCTCATGACGCTCAAATATGTGACCGAGGCTTCCCCGTCGTTCTCATTGCGCGGCGGCACACGTGAAATCCTGCGCGGCATGATCGCGCGTGGTTTGGGCCTGCGTTGAGTACAAAGGAACATGATGACGAACGATAGTGATTTGTTTGCTGATGCCGCGCGGCAAGTGTTGGCCGATCAATGTACGCCCCAGGTAGTGCGTGCGATCGAGGCAGGAGACTCCTGCTCGGCCCAGTCTTTGTGGGAGCAGTTGGAGGCGGCGGGGTTGACTGACGCGTTGGTGCCCGAATCCGAAGGGGGCTCGCAGTTGGGGTTAGGGCAGGTGTTCGGCGTGCTCGAACAATGCGGGGCGCATGCCTTGCCGCTACTGTTAGGTGAAACGATGATAGCGCATGCCGCATTGCCGCCGTCTATGCGTCCAAGTGGCGCGATGGCATTGGCGCGGGGCCAACGCGAGGCCGATGGTACGGTGCGTTGTGCTCTGGTTCGCAGTGCCAAAGTGGCAGAGCATGTGCTTGTCCAGGCCGATGACACCATGTGGTTATTGTTGCCTATCGCCGCGGCTCAGTCATCAGATCATGCCTTAGCATTAGATGCGACGCTGGTTTGGCCTGCCGCGCAAGTGACGGCGGCTGCCCAACTAAGCATGGAAAGCGGTGTTGACCTCTGGACCCTGCAGGCGTGCGTCGTAGCGGCGCAGATGGCCGGCGCCCTAGGAACGGTATTGGCATGTACGCTGCAGTATGCCAACGACCGAAAGCAATTCGGCAGACCGATTGGCAAGTTCCAAGCAATACAACATCAGCTTGCCGTGATGAGTGAACACGTATGCGCGGCTCGCATGGCGGCACAATTAGGGTGCAGTGGCGCGGGAGCAGTGCCTGACCGGCTGCGTGTGGCGACCGCCAAGGCACGGTGCAGTCAGGCCGCGCTAGTGGTATCGGAAATGGCTCACGCGGTTCATGGCGCCATCGGGTTCACCGAAGAGTTCGATCTGCAGCTATACACCCGCCGCCTACACGCCTGGCGTCAGACCGCTGGCAGCGAGGCCTATTGGCACGACGTCGCCGGTCAGGCATTGATAGCACAGGAGGGTGGATCACTCGACGTGATTCGCCGCATCACTGACGTCGCGATTTAAACACAAGGAATTTCCGAGGATTTTCTATGTCATTTCTCGATATCCAGCGAGACGGCGGTATTGTGACCGTCACAATGAATCAACCAGAAACGCGTAATGCGCTGACTGGCAATACGGCGGTAGAAGAGTTCGTGCAGTTATGCGCGAACATACAAGCCGACGTGAATGTAAAGGTAGTCATTTTGACGGCATCCGGGACGATTTTCAGCTCGGGCGGTAACGTCAAGGACATGCGCCGCTTTTTCGATGATGCGCTCACCCCTGAGCGTATCTGCGAAGAGTATCGCCAAGGTATTCAGCGGATTCCTCTCGCGATGCAAGGGTTGGACGTGCCGGTGATCTGCGCGGTAAACGGGCCTGCTATCGGCGCCGGGCTGGATCTGGCCTGCATGTGCGATATCCGCATCGCAGCCGAGACGGCTACGTTCGCCGAGAGTTTTGTGCGCGTGGGAATTGTCCCCGGTGACGGTGGGGCATGGTTGTTGCCTCGTGCTGTCGGGATGGCAAAAGCCAGTGAAATGGCTTTCACAGGAGAGGCGATCTCTGCACAGGATGCATTGACTTGCGGACTGGTCAGTCGGGTGGTGGCCAACGACGATTTGATGCCGACCGCTCGCGTGCTGGCTGCCAAGATCGCTGCCAATCCCAGTAAGGTCGTACGTATGACAAAGCGTCTGTTGCGCGAGGGTCAGCAATCCACTCTCGCATCGCTGCTCGAAATCTCTGCGAGCTACCAAGCCCTCGCACACAAGACCACCGAACACCGCGAGGCCGTGACGGCATTCATTGAGAAGCGTCCACCGAAGTTTTAATCCATGGGCCCTTGCCGTTGTTATCGACGCAAGAAGAAAGCAGTATTCTCGAGGCTGCGATCTTTTTCACTCACATCGGCGAGGAGTCAAAGATGTTTTCCCACGTATTTTTGGGCGTTACCGATTTTGATCGGGCCTTGCAGTTCTACGACAGCCTGTTCGACGTCTTAGGCTTGGAGCGTCGTTTTTTTGATAAAAACGTGCCTTGGGTGGGGTGGTGTCCCGCTGGCGGTGGGCGGCCTTATTTTGTGATCAGTAAACCCTTTAACGGCGAGCCCCACGACCCAGGCAATGGTCAGATGTCAGCTTTTCTGGCGGCGACGCGCGAGCAGGTTCGTCAAGCGCATGCTGCGGCATTGGCGGCCGGCGGCACCAGCGAAGGCGAACCAGGGTTACGGCCTCAGTATCATCCGAACTATTATGGGGCGTATTTCCGCGACCCGGATGGAAATAAGCTGTGCGTCGTGTGTCATCAGCCTGAATAAAGCGCCGCTGCTATTGCAGCACGGCGCTTTATCAGAGGCGATGGCTGGAACGCGCGATCCTAGATCTGGATAGGACTGAACGACTTCACCAGTTCGTCCAATTGTTTGATCTGTGTCAGGAATGGTTCCAGTTTGTCCAGGGGAAGGGCGCTGGGGCCGTCGCATTTCGCCTGAGCAGGATCCGGGTGGGCCTCCAGAAACAAGCCCGCGAGGCCCAGTGCCATGCCTGCACGCGCCAGTTCGGCGGTCTGTTCACGACGGCCGCCGGAGGCGAGGTCATTCGCGGAACGTTGTTGCAGCGCATGCGTTACGTCAAAAATCACCGGGCGATTGTCGCAGACCTTGCGCATGACGCCAAAGCCCAGCATATCGACGACCAGATTATCGTAGCCAAAGCAACTGCCTCGATCGCACAGGATCAATTGCTCGTTGCCAGCTTCCACAAATTTGTCGACGATATTGCGCACTTGCGTCGGGCTGAGGAATTGCGGCTTCTTGATATTGATCACACGGCCGGTGCGGGCCAGCGCTACGACCAAGTCCGTTTGTCGTGCGAGAAAGGCCGGTAGCTGCAGCACGTCGGCGACCTCGGCGACGACGTCGGCCTGCCAGGGTTCGTGCACATCGGTAATGACGGGGACGCCGAACTCGGTTTTTACCGATTCGAAGATCTTCATCCCTTCTTCCAACCCCGGTCCACGATACGAGTGAATGGAGGATCGGTTCGCCTTGTCGAACGAGGCTTTGAACACGTAAGGGATACCGAGCTTGCTCGTGACCCGCACATATTCCTCGCAGGAGCGTAACGCCAAATCCTTTGATTCGAGCACATTGATCCCGCCAAAGAGGACAAATGGCCGATCATTGGCACAAGAGAGGGTGGACGCAATGGTAACGGCGGGTGTGTTCATTAATTCAGTTCCAAAAGTCGCAAAAACCGCTATCGCGAAAAGGCATAGACTGGACAACCAGTAAACCATGCTTCCTCATGGGAATTGGCACTATTTTACGGTGCGTCCGCCTCCGGACAAAAGCGGGTTTTCGTAGCGGCGCTATATTATTGGATTCATTCGAACTCCCGCTCGCTCCGTCCGATGACCGCTCTGCAGACAATCTTGGCCGCGTTCCCCTCTCTTAGTCCAACGCTTCAAGCGGCTGCGCGCTTCATCGTTGACCACCCTAATGAGGTTGTCATTGCTTCGATGCGGACGCTGGCAGAGCGTGCACAGGCTCAGCCAGCGACCTTTGTGCGTTTGGCGCGACAGTTGGGATACACGGGTTGGCCCGATCTGAAAGCGGCCTTTGCGACGGATTTAGGGCTGAGTCCCGAAGGCTATGGTGAAAAGGCGCGTACGCTTGCCACGCGTGGCCCCGAGCAGGGTATGGCAGACGAGATGTTTGGCGTGTTGCGTACCAATCTGGACCATACGTTGAGCCATGCGTCGGAAGTCTTGCCAAAGATTGCCGCGGCGCTAGCTAAGGCTACACATGTGCATATCGCCGGTTTTCGTGCGAGTACGCCGATCGCTTATGCGCTGTTTTATGGCTATCGGCTGTTTCGGCAATCGGTTTCGCTTCTGGATGGCCAATACGGTTCCCTCGAAATGCAAAGCCGCTCTATAGGGAAATCCGATGTCGTGGTCGTCGTGAGTTTTGCGCCGTATTCACGAGAGGCCTTGGAAGTCATGGACATGGCAACGAAAGCCGGTGCGAAAATCGTTGCCCTGACAGACAGCAGTGCATCCCCTCTCGCGCTCAATGCCTCACTGGCTGCGTTGTTCTCCGTGAGTAGTCCGTCATTCTTTCCTTCTGTGGCCGCTGGGGTGGGTCTGGCCGAGACGTTGCTAGAGCTGCTCGTGGCCGCCGGCGGGCCAGGTGTTGCCAAAAAAATCAATCAGGCCGAACGCAATCTTTTTGATTCCGGTGCGTACCATCCACGGCCAACTGCCACATTCGCTTCCAAGATCTAAGGGGCACTCAGCCTTCCGTTGCTTTATTCTGGTAGTCCCAATGGCCTTTCTCTGCGGCCGGCTATGGTCTCCCTTTCTGATGGGGTCTGGCGCATAGCGCATCATCGACACAGTATTCTCACATTGGATTACCGGAATGCATCGAATCCGCATGGATTCCCGCATTCCCCTTATGCGGGATCTAGCATGGTTTGTGATCTTCGGCCGGTTGCCGTGGGCAATATTTTCCAGTGCGTGGCAACAATGGCACTATGGTTGTTGCGCCGTCGTCTGACGAGGTCGTAGCTTTTTCATAAGCGTCACATCCAAGGCGCGTTCGCTCGCTCCTCTCCCGCAATTTGCATGCCCGCCAATCTCGGGTACGCCAATTGCTATGTACACACTAGCCCGGTATCGCGGGGCGAACTGATATGGGAGATTCCTGATGAACAGAGAGAAGTCACGTGCCAGCGAACATCTTATGGATTGGCTAAGAGATGCGCACGCCATGGAAGAACAAGCCGAGACAATGCTGAAAAGTATGGCGTCACGGATTGAGAGTTACCCGGATCTGCATCAGCGTGTCCAGCAGCATATTGAAGAAACACGCGAACAGCAACGTCTCGTGCGCAGTTGTATAGAGCGCCGCGGTGGAGACATTTCTTTGTTGAAAAATCTCGCCGCGAAGACGATGGCTACCTTTCAAGGCTTTTCTGGGGCATTTGCTTCAGATGAAGTAGTCAAGGGCGGGATGTTCAGTTTCGCGTTTGAAAACCTTGAGATCGCAGCATATAGGCAGTTGCAAGAAGGTGCCACGTACGTGGGGGACGCGGAAACTGCAGAAATTTGTGGCCGCATCCTGCTAGAGGAACGCGCAATGGCCCAATGGTTGGAGGATAACTCTCCTGCATTGGTCCGCCACTTTCTCGCTCGAGCGGACAATCCTGAGGCTCAGGAAAAACGCTAAGTCGATTTTTATCAACCCGGGCACAGCGTACGTGATAAAGGGCGCTGTGTTATGCACTCGCCCGGATATGCGGAGATGATGATGTTTGCACACAACAAACGCTTGCAATACACGGTTCGCGTCGCAGAGACGAACCCTGGCCTTGCCAATTTGCTATTAGAGCAATTCGGTGGGCCGCAGGGCGAGCTCGCGGCCGCCTGTCGTTACTTTACTCAGGCTTTGGCTGAGGATGACTCAGGCCGAAAAGACATGCTCTACGACATCGCGACTGAGGAACTCAGTCATCTAGAGATCATCGGAACGCTGGTCGCCATGTTGAACAAAGGCGCGAAAGGGGCGCTGGCTGAGGCTACGGAGTCTGAGGCCGAAATCTATCGCCGCCTCAATGGCCCCGGTAACGATTCGCATGTCACACAGGTGTTGTACGGTGGAGGTCCTGCCTTGGTCAATTCCGGCGGCCAGTTATGGAGCGCCGGGTATATCGACACCATCGGCGATCCTTCCGCGGACCTGCGATCAAACATCGCAGCTGAAGCGAGAGCGAAGATTATTTATGAGCGTCTTATCAATGCCACCGAAGATCCTGGTGTCAAAGACGCACTAGGCTTTTTGATGACGCGTGAGATATCTCATCAACGTTCGTTCGAAAAGGCCCTGTATTCGATGGAGCCGAACTTCCCTCCAGGGAAATTGCCTGGAGACGCGCGTTTCGCGGGCGTGTACTTCAACATGTCCCAAGGTGACGGCGACACGCGCGGATCATGGAATAGCGACGAAAACTTCACCTATGAGTCCGACCGTGACAAACAGTGTGCCATCGATGGCGATGGTCATGCGGCGGTGGGGCTGACAGAAGGTGAAGTGCGAACGTTGCAAGAGATGGCTTCTCGCACGGCGTCAGATCCGAATGTGAACCCGACGACCGGGCCGGAGCTCCACAATGTGGTGCCATCACTGGGCCGAGAGCCGGCGAAAAAGCCCTGATCGCGCTAAAGGAAGCTAATTTTCAAGCGGCGGTGCGAGTAGCGCCGCAATTTCCTGGCCGACTTCTGCGATGACGCGGTCGCGCGCCGGGGCGGGTATTGCCGTTGTCTCCAGATACACCGACGCTACGATGGCAGAACGGCCAGGAGCTTGTATAAATCCCACATCATTCGCGCCAACCAACGAGGCTGTGCCAGTTTTTTCTCCGACTTTCCACACCGCTGGCAAGCCTGCACGTAACCGTTTACCGCCGGTCGTGTTTGCCAAAAGCCAGGACTGCAGCAACCGCTGAGACTTCGGCTTGAGGACGCGGCCGAACAGTAGCGTGTTGAGGGTGCGGCTCATTGCATTGGGACTGGTGGTGTCCAGGGGCTCGGTCGCATGGGGGGCATTTAACTCGGGCTCAAAGCGATCATGCCGGGTCACGGTGTCTCCCAGACTGCGGACGAACTGCGTCAATGCTTGTGGTCCACCGTAGCTGTGATGCATCAGATTTACGGCCGTGTTGTCACTGGTCGTGATGGTCGCCTCACAGAGTTCGCGCAGCGTCATGCCCTGTGGGCCGACGTGTTGTCGCGTGACGGGAGCATACTCCAGTAGGTCTGCCTTGGTGATCGGTATGCGCCGCGTGAGTTCGTCTTCGCCGCGATCGGAACGTGCCAGGATATAAGCCGCCGCCAAGGTCTTGAAGGAACTGAGCATGAGAAAACGCTCGTCGCCACGATAACTGGCGAGCTGCCCGCTGGTCGAGTCCAGCAGCGCTACGCCTAAACGCCCTTGGCCGAACGCTTCTAATTTTCCTAGTGCTTTATTCAGTGACGCTAAACGATCAGCAGGCCACGGCAGTACTTTGTTGGTCTGGCCCAGTGTCGATGCGGGAAACCATCCTGCTAAGGCAATGGTGGCCGTAAAGGTTCTTCTTGAAAACAAGGTGTATTCCAGTCCCGTCCAGAGGTGTCTACAACGTGAGCCTCAGCGCAAATACGCTGCTTCGATCGTGCGCATGGCGCTATCACCCTGGAGTTCAATAATCGCTTTTACACTGGGAAGTTGGTCGTCCACTGTGCTGATACCCCCGTCTCGCCGAATCTGAGCGAACACTTGGCGCATGGCACCTACAGCGGCTCGAATGGCGTGATTGCCGTAGATGACGATGCCTACCGTGCCGAGCGCGGCGATGTCCGCCTCCGTGAGTTGAGGGTAGGCTGTCGGGACCAATACCAACGGTACATGACCAGGCCAGGCATCGGCAAAGGCCAGAATTTCGTCGGGGGTTTTCTGCTTGGAATGGATCAGTATTGCGTCGGCGCCCGCCTCTGCATAGGCAATACCACGTCGAATCGCCTCATCTCGTCCCTGGCCCGCAATGAGTGCTTCCGTGCGGGCGATAATGACAAAGCTCTTGTCACGGCGTGCATCTGCCGCTGCTGCGACCTTGCCTTGAAACTCTTCGGTACGCACCAGTTCTTGCCGGCCCTCGGCCCGCAGACTGGTGTCTTTGGGAAAGGTTTTGTCCTCGATCACGACAGCCGACGCACCCGCTGCTTCGTACTGAGGCACGACATAGTGCACATTCACCGCGTTGCCAAAACCGGTATCGATGTCGGCAATCAGTGGCACCGACACGACGCACGCAATGGCGCGCATCATGTCCAGGTGAGTGTTCATCGACAGGATGCTGGCATCAGGTACGGCGTAGCTGGCGGATAATTCAAAACCGCTGCCCCAGATGCCGTCAAATCCGGCTTCTTCGGCTAACTTGGCGGCTAGCGGGTTGTGCGCCGCCATGGCTGTAAAAAGCTTGCCGTTCTCGAGCGCAGTGCGCAGTGCCTGGTTCTTGTTCAAGTGCTGTCTCCTGGATGGGGCAGCGAACCAGGCCATGCGTGTCGGCTTAATGGCGGTGTCGCTTATCCCAATGCTTGTGGCCGCGATATTTGCCATTATCCCGGTAATTTACGCGTTTGTACCCATGGTGGCGGCCGCGATCGCGATCCCAGTGACTGTGACGGTGGTGGCCACGATCATCATCCGTCAGAACGTTGCCAAGCAAGCCACCCGCTGCGGCGCCACCAATCGTGTACAGGGGATCGCCTTCGGACAGCAAAGCACCCGCTACGCCGCCTAAACCGGCACCAATGATGGTGTTGCGCGTCTCTTCGTCGGCCAGCGCGGTGGTGCTGATGCCCAGCGCCAAGACGCCAGCGAGGGTGGCTTGGATAAATCGTTTAGTCATAGTCATAGTTTGTTCTCCTGTGCGGGCTGCCCCTGCGTTGCAGTCCGCATGTCGTATCGAGTTCGACGATAAGTCACTCGCGTGGAAAACAAGTTAACACTCCGGCTGTGTGTCAGTCCTGCAGACTGCGCTACGGTGTGTATAAGCTGTTTCAGTCGCTTTCTTCAGGCTTTACAACTAGATGCCGAATGCCCTGGAGAAAAGAATATTTTTTCTTACCAACCTTCTATTTCACATTGATTTTACTTACTAAAACCTGAATTTTTAACGGCCCTATGCCTCTCATGGACTTCGTATATGCTTCGCGGTTTGGTTTGTAAAATAAATAGCTTCTTATTCTCATTCTGCTCTTGGAAGGTTGTCAATGTTAGTACCATTTCTGATCATGCTTCGGGAAGGGATAGAGGCCGCGCTGATTGTTGGTATTGTTGCCAGCTATCTTAAGCGAAGCGGCTCTTCTTCGATGATGCCCGGCGTCGTGATCGGCGTGCTGTTGGCGGTAGCGCTTTCCTTTTTTGTCGGTGCAGGGCTGCAAATCGCCATGGCCGAGTTTCCGCAAAAACAGCAAGAGTTTTTCGAGGGTGTCGTAGGCTTGATCGCTGTGGCGATGTTGACGTCCATGGTGTTTTGGATGCGCAAGGCGGGCCCATCAGTGCAGGGTGAGTTGCAGGAATCCGTGCGCACGGCGCTGGCAGGCAGCAAAAGTCGCGAGTGGGCTCTGATCGGTGTGGTGTTTCTCGCGGTAGCACGCGAAGGCCTGGAATCTGTGTTTTTCCTGTTGGCAATTTTTCAGCAGAGCAGTGGATGGCATGCGCCTTTGGGAGCGGTCTTGGGACTGATATGTGCCGTCGTGATCGGCTATGGAATTTATAGCGGTGGCTTACGTTTGAACTTGCGCCGTTTTTTCCGTATTACCGGTGTCTTTATTTTGCTGGTATCTGCGGGGCTGCTGGCAGGCGTGGTGCGTAAGTTCCACGAGGCCGGCGTATGGAATCATTTTCAGACGGTGGTCTTTGATGTCGATCACGTGCTGCCGATGGACAGTCCTGTGGGCGCAGTGTTGTCAGGTCTATTTGGCTATCAGTCAGCACCGGTGACGGGCGAGGTCTTTGTCTATCTCGTTTTCCTGGCGGTGAGCCTTTACTTCTTTCTGCGGCCCAGACCTCAACAAGCGTTGTCTCAGCCGAAAACTTCTCCTTGATCCCGGTCGGGTCCTATTCACGATGTCATCTGCACCGCAAAAAAAACGTTCTTCCCTGATATGGATTGCCGTCTTGGTATCTGCTTTGCTGGCCGTGGCCGGTCTTGGCGCATTCTGGTGGGCCTCTACGGTCAAACGTCCTCAAGCAGGGGCCGACGCCAATGCTGTAAAGGTCACCATTCGCGATAGCGTTTGTGAGCCCAATGACATTACCGTGCCGGCAGGGCGAACGACTTTCGTGATCACCAATGCTTCTAAGCGGATCTTGGAATGGGAGATCCTGGATGGCGTCATGGTGGTCGAAGAGCGCGAGAATATCGCTCCGGGATTTTCGCAAACGATGAAGGTCAAACTGCAGCCCGGTAAGTTCGAGATCACCTGCGGCCTGTTGAGCAATCCCCGTGGCACGTTGACGGTGACCCCCTCGGCAGCCTCCGATGCTGAAGCCGCGAAGCCCTCGTTGGTAGCTTATATCGGCCCCTTGGCGGAATACCGCGTTACGTTGCTGACGCAAGCCAGCATGTTGCAAAAGGCGCTGAAGACCTTGGATGCTGCCATCAAGGCCGGCAATCTTGATCAGGCCCGCGAAGCATACCTGCAGGCGCATCAGGCGTATGCCAAGATGGAACCCATGTCAGATCTGTTTTCTGATTTGGATGCTCGCCTGAACGTGCGCGCCGAGTATCTGGAGCAGCGAGAAAAAGACAGCGCTTTTGTCGGCCTGTTCCGGCTGGAGCGCGAGTTGTATCAGGCGAACAAGCTTGATCAGGCACAGGCTATTGTGGATGGATTGACCGCAGATGCCGCGACATTGCGTGAACGCCTGCGTACGCTGGAGATCGCTCCTGACCGATTGGCGATCGGCGCATCGCGTTTGATGCAGCGCTCGGCAGATCGATTCGCCACCGATGCTCAATCGTTGCCCGCCGACGTTGCCGTCAACTACCTACAGGGAAGTATCGCGGGCGCGCAGGGTATTGCACAGCTATTGGCGCCGTTGGTGTCCAAAGCGGATCCCTCATTGCAGGGGCAGATCGATAGCGCGTTTACTGCGACGCAGACGCAGTTGACTGCCTATCAGCAAAAGCAAGACGACAGTTCCCGGCAAGCATTGATTGAAGCGCTGAAGCACACAGCCACCGTGTTGGAATCGATCAATAGCAAGCTCGGACTGGACTAACTTTATTTGTACAGGTTTTCATCATGTCAGGCAGTCATTCAGATTCCCGTGAGCCGGCAGGCTCGTTATCTCGCCGCCATTGGTTAAAAGGCGCCGCTTCGCTGGCTGGGTTGAGCGCGTTGCCCGCTCATGCTCAAAAACCACCCGCCGATAGTCAGGTGACTGACGCGCCGCATAGTTTGCGCACTGATGAACGCATCAGCTGCTGGGGAGAGCATCAAGCTGGCGTGGTGACGCCCAGGCCTTCGGCGGGGATGGTTGCCTCTTTTGATGTTATCGCCACAGATCGTAAAGGGTTGGAGCGCCTGTTTCGCGGGCTGTCCGAGCGTATCGTGTTTTTAACGCAGGGTGGTGACGTTCCCAAACTGGATCCACGCTTGCCGCCTGCCGATTCCGGCATCATGGGGCCACATGTTCAGCCAGATGGATTGACGATCACGGTCTCTGTGGGCGATTCATTGTTTGACGACCGTTTTGGTTTGAAAGATCGAAAGCCGCACTCCCTGCAGCGCATGCAGTCTCATCCGAACGACGCGCTGGATGCTGCGCTTTGTCACGGGGATTTGTCTATTCAGATCTGTTCGAATACCCCCGATACGAATATCCACGCCCTCCGGGACATCATCAAGCAGTTTCCTGATTTGTTGATCTTGTTGTGGAAGCAAGAGGGTACCGTGCCGCCCGTACCGGAGCGGCCAGGCATGCCCGCGGAAAGCGCCAGAAATTTTCTGGGTTTCCGTGACGGTTCTGCGAACCCGAAGGCCAATAATCGCGCCGAGATGCGTGAGATCGTGTGGGTCGACAACGAGGATCAGGACGAGCCGGCCTGGACGTATGGCGGCACCTACCAAGCGGTACGCATCATTCGGAATTTTGTCGAGCGTTGGGATCGCACACCTTTGCAAGAACAAGAAGCGATTTTTGGTCGTCAGCGTGACAGCGGTGCGCCGCTGGACGGGGGAAAGACGGAGCACGACGTGCCAGATTTCACCAAAGACCCGGAGGGTAAGAAGACACCGCTGGATTCGCATATCCGCTTGGCCAATCCACGTACCAAGGCGTCTCGCCAGAATTTGATCTTGCGCCGCCCGTTCAACTATTCCAACGGAGTCACCAAATCAGGTCAGTTGGAGATGGGCCTGTTGTTCATCTGTTATCAAGCCAACCTGGAAAAAGGCTTTATCACGGTTCAGAAGCGTCTGGACGGCGAGCCGTTGGAGGAATACATCAAGCCGATAGGCGGTGGGTTCTTTTTTACGTTGCCCGGGATGCGCGACAAGCAGGATTGGCTCGGGCGCACGCTGCTCGATGCCGCCTGATTACGTCGCTGGCTTTTATTTATTACGCACAAGGAGAGGTTTGCATGCCGTCTATTCATAACCGTCTGCTCGCTGCCGCGCTGTTTGCCAGCGCGCTCACGATGCAAGCTCACGCTGCCGTGTCTCCACTGGAGCTGGTCGGGCCGGTCGCCGAATACAAGCTTTATGTGAATGAGAACGTCGACAAGTTTGTCGAGGATACTCGCAAATTCACTGACGCGGTTAAAGCGGGCAAATTGGACGAAGCTCGTGCGTTGTTTGCTTCCACGCGAATGAGCTATGAGCGTATTGAGCCGGTGGCAGAGTTGTTTAGCGATCTGGATGCATCGATCGATTCACGCGCTGATGATCATGAAAAGGCAGAAAAAGACCCGGGGTTTATCGGCTTTCACCGCATTGAATATGCGCTGTGGGAAGAAAAAAGCACGGCGGGTGTCAATGATGTCGCGGACAAGTTGATGGCCGATGTCCTGGAACTGCAAAAGCGTCTGCAGAAACTGACGTTCCCGCCTGAGAAAGTCGTGGGTGGCGCTGCCGTGCTGATGGAAGAAGTCGCTGCTACGAAGATTTCGGGCGAAGAAGACCGCTACAGCCATACCGATTTGTGGGATTTTCAGGCCAATTTCGAAGGCTCGTATCACATCTTCGAATTGCTGCGCCCGCTGGTCGAGCGTGAAGATAAGGCTTTTGTTGAAAAGACGGACGCCAATTTCAAAGCGGTGTTTGATACGCTGTCCAAGTATAAAACTGCGGACGGTGGTTTCCAGTCCTATGAAAAGCTGACTGATCGTGATCGTAAGATGCTGGCTGGCCGCGTGAATACCCTCGCTGAGGATCTCTCGCAAATGCGCGGGATGTTGGGTCTGGATTAAGACAGTATCGAGCGAGCGCCTGTCGAACCTGGATTGTGAATGTTAGATAGGGCCGCTAATCAGCCCTACCAGAGCCGGTCAACGCGTTGACTGGCTTTTTTCTTGTCTGCGTGAGTCAGAACGTTCCCGGATAGCCTCCTCCATCGATCATCAGGCTCTGCCCTGTCATATAGCCTGCATGGACAGAGCACACATAGGCGCAGAGGGCGCCGAGTTCTTCGGGGCGGCCATACCGGCCGGTTGGGCTGGCCCGGCCCCGTTCTTCCCACAAAACATCGAACGATCGGCCGGTCTGTTCGACCAGACCTTGGATATGGCGTATTTGCGCGTCGGTCGCAAAGGCACCAGGAAGCAAATTATTGATGGTGACGTTGTGGGGCGCCGATTGCCTGGCAAGGCCAGCAACGACACCGACGAGGCCCGAGCGTGCGCCATTCGATAGCCCCAGCTCGGCGTGCGGTGCCTTGACACTGCGGGAGACGATATTCACGATGCGGCCAAAACGCCGTTCGATCATGCCATCCAAAGTAAGCCGGATCATGTCGATCGGGCCGAACATCATGGCGTCCAGCGCATTGATCCAATCTCCGCGGCTCCAGTCGCGGAAATCGCCAGGCGGTGGCCCGTCGGCGTTATTGACGAGGATGTCAGGGCTAGGGCATGCCGCCAGCGCCGAGGCACGGCCGTCCTCCGTCGTCAGGTCTGCCGTTACCCAGCGCACATCGATGCCGGCTTCTTTGGTGATATCGTTTGCGGCCCGTTCTAGCGTGGCGGGTGTGCGCGCCGCCAGGGTGACATGTACGCCCTCGAGCGCCAATTGTCGCGCACACGCTCGGCCCATGCCACGACTGCCACCGAATATGAGGGCGGTTTTCCCGTTGAGGCCGAGATCCATGTCAAAACGCTCCTGAAATAAGTGAGTCAGCCTGATGTCATGCCGTGAGGCTTATATGCAGAGTCTATCAGTGGTCTTGAGGTGCGGCCCGCGAGCCCTCGACAGAGCCAGGAATAAATAGGGATGGATGGCATGGCCTGACCGGACTGTCATTGCGGGTTAACATAGCCACTGCTCCGGGGTGCACGCCAGTGCTGAGATTCAGACCCGCGAACTTGACCCGGTTTATACCGGCGTAAGAAGAGCATCGTCCTCGACAGATCCGCGCCATGTGCGGTTCAAGCAGGCAGGCTTCGGAGCTCCCATGTAACAGGACTCACGAACGCCATGAATTACGCCGAACCGCCTGATGCGGATATTCTCGAATTTATCGCCCAGGATGGCTGCACGGACGAACAGTTTGATCAGCTCGCGCTGCGTCTGTTTGCCTATCAGTACCATGCCAATGCGCCATTTCGCGGCTTTTGCCAGCGTCGTGGCGCCACGGTGCGCAACGTGAAGTCATGGCGTGATATTCCTGCCGTACCCATTGATGCCTTTAAGGCCATGGAATTGCGCTGCGAGCTGCCCGTATCCACCGAGCGCGTTTTCATGACCAGCGGGACGACTCGCGCCGATATGCGTGGACGGCATTTTCATCCTCGTCTCGATGTTTACGATTTGTCGATGACGCGCAATTTTGCTCAACGTTTTATGCAGGGTACTGAGCGCCTGTCGATGGGGATCTTGTTTCCGGACGAGATCGCCATGCCCAATTCTTCATTGGCACACTATTTGGCGTTGGCGAAATCTGCGTTTGGCAGCGACGATAGCCGTTACTTCATGTCGCCGGAGGGGATTGATCTGGAGGGTCTGTGGCTGCGGCTCGAGCAAGCAGAGCGTCGGGGTGAACCGTATGCCCTGCTGGGCGCCAGCTATAGCTTTGTGCATGTGATCGATGCGTTGCGTCAGTCGGATCGGTCTTTCCGCTTGCCGCCGGGCAGCCGCATCCTGGATACCGGGGGATACAAAGGGCAATCGCGCGAGCTGCCGCTGGATGCCTTTTATAAGGCACTGACGGATCTGTTGGGCGTGCCACGCGAGTTGTGCATCAACATGTATGGCATGACTGAACTGAGTACGCAGTTTTATGACAACGGCAATGCGTCGGTGCCATCGGTTAAGTCAGGGCCGCATTGGATACGCTCACGCCTGGTCGACCCCGCAACAGGGCGTACCGTGCCGGATGGAGAACGTGGCATCCTGGCCCATTGCGATCTGGGCAACTTTAATTCGGTCAGCACGATTTTGACTGAAGATGTTGGGGAGCCTGCCGAAGGTGGCTTTCTGTTGCTGGGCCGTGCCGAGGGAGCGCAGGCGAAGGGTTGCTCGTTGGCGGTAGAAGAGTTCCTGCAGTCGGCCACATCATGAGTACGGTGCGAGTCCAGGCTGGCTATCTACCGGGGCTGTCTTCTGACGAGGTGCAATGGCAAGTCTTGCCGTTTGTGCAGGGCGATCAACGTGTCGAGGTGTCTGTGCCGGTGCTGTCTCCCGCGCAGATGGGAGCGTTGGCCGAGCGTGTGCGACGGGCCAGCGTACAGCATCTAAAAACGCTGTCGGTATCGGAAATCATCTCGATTCTCGATCGAGCGATGGCGCGGTTGCTGGATCGCGATGATCCATACCGCATGCAAGCGGATAGGTTGCTGCCGATAGTTAGCGGTTATGACGCTGATATGGTGCGGCTAGGATTGACCGGTTTTTTTAAGACGTTTCGGGCGCCGCAATTGCATCGTTTCGTCGTAGAGGACTTTGCGAACCCTAAGGTCCTGGATGCGTTTCAACCTGCGCCGAAAGGGGGGGCAGTGCGCGCCTATGGGCCGCAGTTGTTGGTCCATAGTTGGGCCGGCAATGTCCCGGCATTGGCGTTGTGGAGTTTTGTGTGTGGATTGCTGGTCAAGGCTGGCAATATCGGCAAACTCCCCAGCGCCGAACCTTTATTTGCGGGATGGTTTGCACGATTGCTTGCAGAGGTGCATCCGCCGCTTGCCAATTGTTTTGCGGTGGTGTGGTGGCGTGGCGCCGGTGACGAGGGATCGGATGCGCTTTATGCTCAAGCCGATACGGTGCTGGCATATGGCGGGAATGATTCGTTGCAGGCCATCCAGCGCCGCTTGCCTGTCACGACTCGATTTCTAGCGCATGGGCACAAGTTAGGTTTCGGCGTGGTCAGCGCCGCCACGCTCGATACGTTGAGGGCACCCGCCGTGGCGCGGCGAGCGGCGTGGGATGTGATGCGTTATGACCAACAGGGTTGCTATTCACCGCAGGTATTTTATGTACAGCGCGGGGGACCGGTTTCTCCTCGGGAGTTTGCCGGCTATCTCGCGGGCGAATTGGCCAACTTGCAGCGCCGCTACCCGAGGCGCGCATTGGATTTGGCGGAATCGACGTCGCTGGCGAAATGGCGGCAGTCCATTGATTGGCAAGTAACTGCGCCGGCTAGCGAGAGCGGGTTGGCTGGCGATCACAGTGTGGCCGGATTGATCGGCGATTATGCGGCCGCATGGAGCGTGGCCTATACCGATGATGCTCAACCATTGGCACCCTCTGCGTTGCAGCGCAGTATCCTGGTCGCTGCGATTGATGATTTGAGTGATGCTGTGTCCGCTGTGGCGAGCCGTCGCGAGTTTTTGCAGACGGCAGGCATTGCCGCTACGCCCGAGCAACTCTATCACCTCGCCGAACAACTGGGGGCGGTGGGCGTGACGCGCATCAGTGCTATCGGCTCGATGAGCATGCCCGAGGCAGGATGGCATCATGATGGCCGATTCAATCTGCTGGACCTCGTCCGTATGACCGAAATCGAGCAATCTGCCGAGTTGGCTGCCGAACCATTTTCGTCATACGAAACATGAGCGAAGATTCAAGCGTGCCGTTTCTGGATATGCGGCAGGTGGTCTACACCTATGGCAGCGGACGGCGAATTGTCGATGGCGTCGATTGGCAGTTGAAATCAGGTGACTTTCATTGTCTGGTCGGCCGCAGTGGCTGCGGCAAGACGACGTTGTTGAAACTCGCTGCGGGTCTGCTGGTGCCGCAATCGGGGCACATTCAGCAACGGGACGGCAAACCCGTGGAGCCGGGGCCGCAACTGGGTTATATGTTTCAGGCCCCCACACTGTTGGATTGGCAGCAGGTGATGGACAACGTGCTGCTGCCCGTGTCCCTGCAGCGCGGGCCAACTGCCTCCGACATATCGCGTGCCAATGTGTTGTTGTCGATGCTGGGCTTGACCGATTATGCGCATCACTATCCTCGGCAATTATCGGGAGGGCAGCAGAGCCGGGTGGCGCTGGCGCGAGCACTGATCCTGGAGCCCGCGTTGCTGCTGTTGGACGAGCCCTTTGCCGCGCTGGACGCCATCACGCGCGGGGAATTGCAGGACGATCTGGTGCGGATGTGTCGAGCACGCAAGACGACGGTACTGTTTGTGACGCACGATATTGGCGAGGCAGTTTATCTGGGTAATCGCGTTGGCGTGATGCACGATGGCCAATTGTTGGCCGATATCCCGATTCAGTTGCCCGTTCCTCGTCGGCAATCTATGCGGCATGGTGCGGCGTTTAACGAGCACTGTGCCCAGATATTCGAAATCATGACAGGGACCGGACGATGAAATCGACGTTGAGCACTCGTGTCTTGCCTGCCGCATTGCTTGTCGTGCTGTTAGGCGGTTGGGAGCTTGCCGTACGTCAGGCAGATATCTCGGCACTGGTGTTGCCTGCCCCTTCGGCGGTGGTGCAAACCTTGTGGATGACGCTGTCTACGGGCTATTTGTGGCCGCATATCGGCGCCACGCTGGCGGAGATGTTGCTTGGCTTGCTGTTAGGAGGCGTAGCCGGTTTGGCCATGGGGATCGCGCTGTCGGAGTCTTCATTACTGGACCGCATGTTCAAGCCCTATGTGATTGTCAGCCAGGTGGTGCCAAAGCTCGCTCTCGCACCGCTGTTTGTCTTGTGGTTTGGCTTTGGTATAGCACCTACTGTCGTGATGACGGCGTTGATCTGCTTTTTCCCGTTGATGGAAAACACATTGACTAGCTTGCGTCAGGTCGACCCGAACCGCTTGCAGTTGTTTCGTATGCTGGGCGCCTCCAGATTGCAAACCTTGACGCGATTGAAGTTGCCGTCGGGTCTGCCCGGTATTCTGGCCGGGTGGCGCGTGGCCTTGGTGTTGGCCCTGGTCGGTGCGGTCGTCGGTGAGTTCATTGGCGCCAGTCGCGGCTTGGGTGCAGTCATCATCGCGGCCCAAGGCATGATGGACACCCCACTGATGTTCGCCGCTTTGACTGCCATCGCTGTGATGGGCTTGGTGAGCTATCAGGCCATGTTGATGATCGAGCGCCGCCTGTTGCGCCCCTACGGCGGTCATTTATGAAATCTGTCAGGACTTTTTCTATGCTTTCGTCTCCGACTCGTCGCGCGCTGCTGACCGCTGCCGCGAGTGCCGCGGCTACGCCTTTTTTTTCTTTCGCTGTCCGTGCCGATGATGCTGTGTCTGGCAAGGTCACGTTGGCTGGCTGGAGCAAACCTATTTCCGAAATCACCAATCTGCTGGTAGAGCCGGACAAAGGGTTCTTCAAATCTCAAGGTATTGAGTTGGTTTATCTGCCCGGTGCTGGCGGAGGCGATGCCATTCGCAATATCCTGAGCGGCCAGGCCGATGTGGCGTTTACCGATCCCGGGTCTTTTTTTATGGCCTTGGACAAGGGCGAGAAGCTGCGAGCGGTCTACGATATCTATCCTCAGAATGTCTTTAATGTGGTGTCACTGAAATCTGCAAATATCACACGCCCAGAGGATCTGAAAGGAAAGCGTATCGGCGTCTACAGCCTATCCAGTGGCACACGGCAGAATCTGCTGGTGATGTTGCATCAAGCGGGATTGACGGAATCCGATGTGGAAATCGTCGTGACGGGAGTATTGAACTTTGCACCGCTGCTGCAAGGTCAGGTTGATGCTACGGCGGCCACTGATACAGGCCTGCTCGTTGGTCGGCGGCGCGGTTTGGGGGATGTCAATGTGATGGAAGTGCGTGATCACATCAACGTGTCCAGCGATTTGTTTGTCGTGCGTGAACAGGTCTATCAACAAAAGCAGGCATTATTGCGATCGTTTCTGAAGTCCTATCGCGATAGCGCGGCATGGATGATCGCCCATCCTGAGGAGGCCGCTGCATTGGCGAGCAAGCGAGCAATCGATGGCACGGACAGGGACGTCAATCTGGGCGTGATCCGCCTGCGCAACGCCTCGGCGCAGGCTTCAGCGGGGCCTGACGGGACGAAGCGGCCGTTGGGTGCATTTGATCTGGTATCGCTGCAGAAGGCGGCCGACGCTTATCACGATCTGGGCTTGATTCAACATCCTATCGACGTAAAGCGCGTTGTTGACGCCAACCTGCTGCCGGAGTCCTGAATTGAGCACTACTAAAAAATTCGCAGACAAAGTCGTACTGGTGACCGGCGCAAGCCGCGGCATAGGTGCCGAAATCGCGCGCAGTTTTGCCCGGGAGGGCGCCACGGTCGTCGTCAATTATCTGAGCAACGCTATGGCGGCCGACGTCGTGGTCGAACAATGCCAAGCGCAGGGCGGCGATGCCTGGGCGGTGCAGGCCGACGTTGGATCGGCGCAGGCCGTACAGAGCATGATCGACGCGATTGTGCTGGAGGCAGGCCGACTGGATGTGGTGGTCAACAATGCCTTACGTCATTACGCTTTCGATCCGCGGCGCCGCACGGCGTTCGACAATCTGACGTGGCAGGACTATCAATCGCAGTTCGAGGGAGCCGTAGGGGCTGCCTTTAATGTGTGCCGTGCCGCCTTGCCGCATTTCAAGCAACGGGCGCAGGGCTGCATTGTTAATATTTCGACCAATCTGGTCGAAAATCCCGTAGTTCCGTACCATGACTACACCACGGCCAAGGCCTCGCTGGAGGCGTTCAGCCGCAATCTGGCCGCTGAACTAGGGCCATTTGGTATACGCGTGAACTGTGTTGCGCCCGGATTGGTGTATCCGACGGACTCCAGCGGCGACACCCAGGAATCGTTCCGCGAGTCTCTGATGGCCGCCACGCCGCTGCGGCGTATCGCCAGACCGGCGGATATCGCCGGACCGGTATTATTTCTGGCATCGGACTGGAGCGGCTTTATGACGGGACAGGTGTTGTTTGTGGATGGCGGATTGGTGATGCGGTAACCTGCTGGTCTTGGAGTCATCCCAACAATGCACACATGAAAACGGAATCTTTCGCCGAGAATCCGAGCCAAATAGGCGAGTCGGATCGTAGGTTGCGGTATTTTCTGACGATTGCCGCATTGGGGTCGATGTCCAGGGCCGCAGAGGATCTGGGTATTTCTCAGCCAAGTCTGAGCCGGCAGATTTCTGCGCTGGAAGCTTTTATCGGAAAACCCGTCTTCGATCGCACTGGCCGGGGGATGGTGTTGAGTGATACCGGGCGAGAGCTGCACCGCATGATCGCGCCGGCATTTCAGTTGATCGACAATACGCTGGCCAAAGTGAGAGACGTAAGCCCCAGTGCGCAGTCCTCTTTGAAGATCGCGACGGTCCATACGCTGACTTATTATTTTCTCGGCCATCTGGTTTCCGCCATTGCCTCGGAAAAGGGCGATGCCAATCTGCATCTGATGGCACGCAGTTCTCCTGAAGTGGTGGACTTGGTGTCCACTGGCAAGGCTGAGCTTGGATTCGTTTATGACTCGGCCGTTGCCTGTCCGGGGCTCGTCTCGGTGGATTTATTCAATGACGATATATCCCTGATTGTTCGCGTAGACGATGCGAGCTTTGGGGACGCCGTCAATATTTGGGCTCAACCGCTACGGTTGGTCGCGTTTCCAGAGCATTATGCTCTGCGAAAAATGTTGGATCATTCGAAGTTGGATTTCATCATTTCGGCGGAGACGGACACCGTCGATGCGGCGCTGGAGTTTGTCTCCGCAGGCATTGGTCTATGTCTCCTGCCTCGCCGGATGCCGGAGCAATTGCTGCGCGATCATCAACTGAGAAAAGTCGCCATTACCGGGGGAAC
>Ga0182738_1001172_pt1 | contig 33513 bp, 17 predicted proteins | sample eDN5th30CBELigMG_FD_128876 | JGI IMG/M metagenome (GOLD analysis project Ga0182738, IMG submission 128876) | Enriched Miracle-Growth compost microbial communities from Emeryville, California, USA - eDNA 5th pass 30_C BE-Lig MG (version 2)... ...
CACCCCAGACCCAAGAATAATTGCCCCAAGCAAGTTTGGCAACCTGGGGACTTTGGATGAGAGGGCCAGGATCGGGGCCAAAACAACAAACAAAGGGGCAACCCAAGCAAATTCTTGGTTGTATAATAGCGCGCTCTATCATAGATATAAACAGTATCAGGGGATTGTCTGTCTGATTTTACAAGAGTCGGGGGGCTCTTACTTGGGCACTTTTGTATACATCACAATCATCGCAGCTGTCATAGTGAGCTTAGTCAAGGGAATCGTCATGAACTCAGTCATAAAACCAGAGAAGACACCAGTATGGCTATGGATTGATGAATTCACATCAGGAGCCCCCATCATTGAGTTTTTTATGAGGCTATTCAGCACAACGGCATTTGGGGATAGTATAACTACATACATTTTCCGGCCATTATTCCTTGTTGATCTGGTGGCTGTACTTCCTCCCATCTTACAAAGATTTAATGAGCCTGATCTGGAGTACGGAAGTCTGATAAATTACAGACTATTAGTGCTCATCCGCATCCTGAGGATTCTTAAACTCACCAGGTATATCAAACATGCCACTGTCTTTGTTGAGGGCGTCAAAAAGAGTCTTGCCTCATTTGGATTTTTATGCCTCTTACTTATCATTGCAAATTTCTGCTTTGCAACAATCATATATTACGCAGAATTATCCGATGCAGATGAGCACTCTCGTCTTCAAGAAGGGATCCCGATTGCAATTTGGTGGGCCGTTGTGACGATTTCCACTGTCGGATACGGTGATGTAGTCCCTAGAACGCCTCAAGGAAAAGCTATAGCAAGTCTGGCTGCAGTTTTTGGAAACTTGTTGCTCACGTTGCCAGTTGTGATCTTGGGGTATAATTTTCAGGAGGTCTATACCACAAGACTGGAGGAAAAGAAGATTGCTCAACTCAAACAAACTCAGTCAACAAAAGTTGGAGATTTCAAAAGTATGACTTCAGAACAAAAGGAAGTCTTTTTTATGAAACAAAGGATTGCGAGCATAGAAGAAATGAATAAAAAGGTCATGTCAGCATTAAACAGCTCAGAAACAATCTATCAAAAAGTCTCACTTGATCTCAAAGATCTCTTCCGTTCTGTTTACGCTGGTATTGATGATAATCAACAGCACAATGATAATTCCAGCGCTTTTGACAAAAAGATCAAAATCATGGAAAGAATTGCCAAAGCCAAAAGAAAAATCAAACTTGTTCATATTTTTAAGAAAAATCATCAAAGAGATTCTGAGTCGAGTCATATGAAAACTGAAAAGGCAGAATCTCCTCTCAAGCTCCGATCGGATAAGCCCCTGATCAGGAAATTTTCCGTTACCAAGGAAGACGATCAACAGCCTAGGAGCAACAACTCGTTTGATTTTGATGAAAATGATGAAGAAATTCCTAATATTAGAACCACCCATCGTCATATATCAAAAGCGAGAAAAAATATCATCCGCAAAGAAGAATATGAGCTCTCAACTTCATCGTCTGAAGAACCGCCACAATTATTTGACTTTTCGCCCAATGCAAGTGTGATGATGAAAGAAAAAACAAAGCGTGAACGATTAAGATTATTTGAGCCTTTGAAGCTTGAACAAATCAAACCACAAAAAACCATCATAGAAAGAACTCCATCGTCATATCGACCAAATCAAACGCCAACACCAACACAGAATGGGGAAGCAGAAAATATCTTTTGTATTAAAAGTCATAGTCAAGATAATATCAACACTTTCCTCAAGTACAGAAATGAGCGACTCAAATTTTTGGATAACAAAACTCTCAATCAAATCCTGAAAGATTTGGGTGAATTTGATGATATGACATTTTATGACGAGCAGTCATCAAGAAATTCAAATCAAGGAGGGTTTTTCAACGGAGGTGGCTCTGTCACAAATAGAAGAGTTATTCCTCAAAAGTTATCTTTTGACGTCAGACCACCAGCTTCTCGAAGAACGAATCGAAATCATACTGCTTTGACTTCTCGAAGATTCTTAATAAACGATGATGGAGATGAAATATGTTAACTGAGTTATTCCTTGTTTATAAAAAAATTTATTTATTATCCTGTTACTGTGATTTTCTTTTTTTAAAAGTGATAATAATGTGATTGTATCTGTATCAAAACAATCGATGAAGAAATTCAATTACAAAACATAATTGCGAATCTCTCTTACAGGCAGATACTACCGTCATACAAATAAAAATACAATTTTAAACTAGTGTGATGTAAAATTTAACAAAGAAAAGAATTATACAGAAAAGAAAGCTCCTAAAAGCAAACTCACAACTGCAACTAAAATGAGATGTAAAAGTTGAAATCCTCCAGCATTATTCTCTATCAGTCAAGGTTAGTTTCCATGAACTTCTATTCTTCAATTACCTGAAGAGGTTGCTGATTTTATTGATGATATTTTTCTTTTTGATAAATTTTCTTTCAAGGAGCTTAACTCACTATAAATTCTATTTCTCTCTTCTGATGCTTTCAGCTTTAAATCAGGTTAGTATTTTGTCCCTATTTCCCAATTACCAGATTTTTTTCTTGTTCTTCAACTTTTGATAGTAATTTTTCATATTCCTTTTTATAGTCAAGGCTAGACGCAATCACACCACCACCCGTAGATTGTCCAGAAAATGATTTGGATAAGTGTCGGTCATTTGCCTGGTTATATTGTTGAGATCCATATATGCTAATGTTTGCAGCATTATGCTCAGAATTTCGCATTGGGTTATATTGTTGAGATTGAGTATCAGTATCAATATGAAAATTCCTTTTTTGAGTCATTGCCATATTGCTTCTTTCTGCATTTGCTTCAACATAGTTCCCTTTATTGCTGTATGTTTTCTTGAGATCATCCATTTCCGAATTATTCAAACTGTTTGAGATGGAGCTTATCGATTCTGACATTTGTATTGATTTTGTCTGCTGACCGTAATTCACAGCTCTATTATTGTCATTGAGTATTGAAACATTATTCTCTTGGGTGCTTATTGTTGGAGTTCTCACAAAAACAGGAGCAAGTTTTGTTTGTTGAATTGCAGAAGCCGGTTTCTCTGCCCATATATTATTCAAGTTATATCCCTAGATAACGAATTTTAGCAAATTTCAATGAAATCTCACATTACATAAGCAAGAGTTCCAACATCAGTAGCAGCAATCATGAATCGATCTTTTGAATTTTGAACAGAAGGATAAGTTTCCTGAAATCGTGAATTAGTCATCAAGACAATTGGAAATATTAGACTGTTGGGTTCATGCAAAATTGAACTTCCATACTATCCCCGGGTGCTAAGACTGATTGATTTGGTTTCACCACATACGCTCTTGGTGCGGTTGTTTTTACCTAAAAGATATTAGTCATTCTGAATTTCACTTTATATTTTGGAAAAAGTGTTTTGTTTTCGGCATCATTCATCTTTTCATAATATAGAAAGTAATCACGAACCTTAAAGACAATATTGGTTGAAAAAACATTTCGAATTCTGACACTGGCAATTGAGGATTTTTTTGGAAGATCTTCAAACTGGATCGATTGAGGTTCTATTTCGATAAATTTATTTTTGTCAAGGGAACTAGAACTTTAGTTCAATGAAAATGAAAATTGTTACGTGAAAGTCATGGCTTCAGAAAGTTTAGAGGAGAAGGGGATTTTGTTTAAAAAGTTTATACCCGAATCGAAAAATAAAAATTATCAATTCTCTTAGAACTGATTAAAACAATACTTCAAGATTTTTTTTGTTTTAGTTTTTCCTCTTTACCCAAAAATATTACCTCCTTCAACTTAATTGTACTTTCTTGGACTTTCCTCAACTAGCAAAATATTTAAAGGTTCAACGTTTCATCTCTTAGCTTCGGAGAAATCCTGATCCTCTGATCAAATTCCTTTCAACTTTCGAATATGCTTTTTTGCCGTTTTCTCTTCTCTTTTTGTTTCAATTTTTCAAGAAAATAATTCGATCGGTCTGTTTGCTTTCTCTCTTTTCAACAATTTTCTGAAAGCGTTAAAATCATAAAATAAAGCCAGTGAAAACAAATATTATTTTCAAGCAAGTAAATCACAATCAAGAAAAAGGCTTGATCTTACCATCAATCTCTTCATTGAATTGATTGAATTACTTCCTTTTGACAGAAAATCTTTGAGAATAAAATCTCAATCAAAATTACTGAATGATGGCAACATTTATGAAATGAAATGAAACGAAAGGAAACAATTTTTTACCAAAATATAAATAAAACTTGTTGACTCACATCACATCATACAATACCGATATTACTAACTATAAATCTTTAATTGTATTCACTTTCCAAAAAAAATTACGAAATTTTATCTGAACTCTGAAAATGTCTGATCTCAGTTCTATTAAATCTGGTTCCAACTCTTCTTTCAGTCTTCCCAAGGCTCCAAAGTTCAACAGTCTACCACCTTTTACTAAAGCTGGATTCCTTCATTTTCAAAAGTATCAAAATGTTCGAAAACAGAATTTCGATCAGAGAATTGCTGTGTGTGAACTCCTCAAAGCAAAGGCCAACGATCTCTTCCTTGATGGTGAATATGAAGAAGCAGTCAGCCAGTATGAACAAGTATAGTCACTCTTTCGACAAGCAAAATAACGAAATTAGGCTCTCTCGATTTTTCGATATATCTCTTTAAAACAGCCCAACGTTAAGCTCCAAGGTTTGTCTTTTTATTCAACTCAACTCAATAAACCATTAGCAATAAAAGACGAGCAACTTGAATATGTCGATTTATCAAGCCCAGATCCTGAGGAGAAACTGAGAATTAGTGAAATGAAAGTTGCCCTTTTGAATAATCTAGCCGCATGCTACCTTAAACTCAAAGATTTCAAAAGTGCCATCGAAGCTTGCGGAGAAGTCCTATTTCTCGATCCTCTCCAGACTAAAGCATGGTATTTTTTTTAGTATAACAATCCTCTCTAAGTAATTCCCTTTAGGTATCGAAGAGCAAAGGCAACGATCTCCAAGAACAATATAGAAATCCAAGAGCATATTAGAGCGAAAGAAGATCTCAAAAGAGCTTATGAACTTGATCCTAAGGATACCAATATTGAGGAGTTATATCATCAAGTTAATGAAGAGGTCAATAAAATCCTCGGGCCAAAGAAAGAAAGTTCCAATAACACGCAAAAACAAACTGACAAAGTCACAATCGAGGAAGTCAAAAATAGTGAAACCTCCAAACCAAATAAGCAGACTGAAACCGGCAAAGGCAAGAATCACAAAGGTGGCGCGAAATCAAAGAAAGAGCCTGAGGAGGAAATTAAAGTCGATAGTAAAAGTTCAACACAAACGAGTGAAGAGAATAAATCTCAGAAAATTGACACTGATAATGACGTTTGGAAAATGCTTCATGGAGATATTGACCCTAATTCTCAAAATTACAACTATGAGCTCAGCTTTGAAATCAACCCTAATGCAAAAGTTCCTAAAGAAATTGAGGAATTTGGAAAGTAAAGAGAATAAATGTGGCTTTTGTCTAAATCAATGGAATTAGGTATATCGAAAACAGAGCAAGAGAGTTAATTGCCATTTATGAAAAAAGTGGCAAAAGAAAAGAGATTCCTCAACTTCGAGAAAATCTCAAACAAGCTATTGTAAATAGATGGACTCAAGTTTCTAAATATTAAAATTTTTGTTAGGCGACTCATAAACGTCTCGAGAATATTTCCAAACTTGATTTCACAAAACCAGGACCCAAACTTCGTGAAACAGCTGCCAAACTCAAGTAAACCGAATCATCTCTTTTAAATTGCTTATCCTCGGTATCATAGTCTTGATTTGAATGATCCAAGTTTAAGAGTTGAGCTTGTGAAGATGCAAGAGCAGAACCTCGAGGATGTTAGAAAATGGCGTATATTTTTTCTTGTTGAAAACTCTTGTCTCACATTTTCTGTAGTGAAAACAGCCAAAGCCTCCCAACCTCAGCCTGTGAAAACTGAATCAAGATATGAAAAACTAAGATCAAGAAAAGCCCTCAAGTCCTCAGGTAAAGCAGGCTTGAGTCACACAATATCCGAAAAATCCAGTGGTTCATCAACAATGGGCAGCTTTTCAGGTCTCTTCTCGAAATTGTTTTCCGGCTCAGGTTCAGGCTCCAAAAAGGAACAAGATGTTTTGAATGCAGCAGCTGATGCAATTGGAAAAACTTCGAATAAGGGAATAAATGCAAAGGAAGGAGAAGCTCCTCATAAAGGCAGCACCAATATTTTGACTTTTGCTTTTTATTGCTTAATCATTGTGTTCTTCATTTATCTGCTAATTGTTGATCAGGAGAAGCAGTTTAGCAAAAAAACTGATGCACCAGATACCGATGTCTAGAGGAAAAACTTTCTTCTTACAAAATTTTTGGATTTGAATATTCATATCAATATTTATATTTTACCAGTATTATGGGAAAAAAATTTTGCACTCAATATCACCATGTTGTTATTCTTGTACATAATGAATAATACGTTTATTTTTCACATCTCTTATCTAAAAATAAATCCTTAAAAGGTTTTCATTCGTAATTTGAAATTATTGACGTTTTCCAAGAAATAAACTCACAACAAGCAACTACGAGTGAAACTCACACGAAAGAATATTACATATTATCTAATGTGCCAACAAACAGCCATAATTATAAATTTGATGACAATGCAATGTTTAAACACTTTTCGATTTTATGACATTTAGCAACCAAATGTTTTCAGTCCTCTTTAAGATGATTTTCTTGCAAAGTCAGTGATAGTGTTTTCAACACCTTCAATAGCGAGTCTTGTCAACTGGACCAAATCAACAATATCTTTATTGATTTCTTTGGAGATTGGTTTATATAAGTTTCTTTTCATTATTCTGTAATGCTCCTCTGGAGTAAAATAGATCAAGGCAAATCCAACACTAGTGCCCCAGAACAACTGTTTAAGCATACCCATTTTTTTCCAAAAATTGATTCTCTTTAGTATTTAATTCCGATGAATTTTCTTTAATAAAACTATAATTTTCCAGAATATCCTCACATTTCTTATTTCACTTCCTTTAACCCCTCGAAAAGAAAGTGTTTTCTAATGTAGAAGTAAACTTTTTTCCATAACAAAATCAAATGAAACTTCTCAAAAAAAGGGGCGACATAATTTTGGGAAAGAAAAGAGTTTTTTTTCATATTGCTTTTTCAAAAATGCAAGGGAAAGACCATTAGAGTTTTAATTATATAGATACTGCAAAGGCTAAAAAATAGGGGATTGATAGATTCTTTAACAGCAATAAGGGCTGCTGGTATTTTCATCACAGCAGCGATGGTAGGCGGTAGGACAGCAACCATTATTACAAAACACTTGAGAGCCAGGGCAAATGAGTCCTCCACTAACCAAACTGAGAATGACAGCCAAGATGAGAATCAAGATGAAGTTTTGTTGCATATTGGGTTGTTTCGTTCTGAATTATGACTTTTTTATTTTTATTTTATAATCTCAATGAGCAGACCAAGATTTAAAACCAAAGATCATCCCAATGTTTATCTTTTGCTTCGTAATTAAAACCCCCTTTTGAAGCCGCGTATGACTATTGATTCTTTTTTGAAAATTAGTTCAAAGAGCCTCATCAATGGTGATTCCTTCCGAAGAATCCTTTCTGAACTCTTTTAGGTTCAGCAGTTTTTACAGCCTTCAACAAAAATATCACAGTTTATTTCAAGGTCTGATCCAAATAAATTTTTAACCCGACACTATAATTTTATTGAAAATGTTTCGTTTTTTACGATATTTATTTTAAGCGAAAACTCAATAAATAGTTAATGACAAGAAAAAGAGTTTGTTTTACCTGAGCAGAACTCCAACCCAAGCAACAGATATCAAGAAGAAATCAAGGTTTCGGCTTGAATCTCGTTTGTTTCAATCATTCTTCTCCCTCTCTGCTTTTGCTTTCTTTTCTCTCACCGATTCCAACTGTCCCCTTCTACTCAATAACCTTTATTAAAAACCGAAAGAAATTCACCGATTTTTTGGAGTCTTCAGCTCAAGAATTATCTCATTATCAAAGAGAAATTGCTCAAATCTGGCTTGACAGCAACATGAACCACCAAACTCGAAAATAATCCTTCTGTTCTACTTTCGCTCTTAGTTGAGAAACCAGAAATCCCAAAAATTAGTTTAGAATCTCTCATTTTTTTTACAAAGTCTTGGTGAAGTTTTCAGGTCACTTTTTCTCAATCGCTCTTTCAGCATTCGATTATTGGCCATCTAAAGAAATTCTCCCAAAGAGCAAATGGTTCAATGTCAACTAAATTTCGAAAGGAAAAATCCAGTCAAATTATTTTTTCAACTTTTCCAATTTTGAGCAAGCAAGAAATTCATCAATAATTTCTCTCGATCTTGGGGTTGATAAGAGTTTGATTGAGTCAGAGTCACCTAAATCTTCAACAGTATCACAGAGAAACTTGCAATAATCTGAAAATATCAAGTGTTAAATCAAGGAAAGTCAAATTGTTCAAGAGTCCCTAAAAAGGCGACTTGAGAAAGGAAAAAAAAATTAGGGGACTTTGGCTTCAAAAAGTTCTCTCTCCCTTCTTTAAAAGTTGATGTTATTCTACAAATACTTGGGTCTTGAGAAAACTTATTATAATTTTTTCCCAAAAATGTGGTGAAAATTAAATTTTAATCCCTTGAATAGTTTTATTTCAAAAGGTATTGATTGCATCTTAGCTGAAGAATCAAAAGAAAAAGAGACAATAAGCACTCAAACTGGTCTTTCCTTGTGAAGTTTTGTCCTCTAATTATCTTGAATATTATTTTGTGAAAAATCAAAAGGAAACAAATTATTTCTGACCCTTCTTCCTTTAGGAAAGGAGAGTGATTCTTTACTTCAAATTCGAGCAGCAGCTGTTGACGCCATCTCTGACGAGAATCCAGTGATTGTCTAAATTATTGACCACAACCTTTTTAGAATTATGACATAATTTATTCTTCCCGACGATATCAAAATTATCAACAGAAAAAAAAAAAATCCTGGCTTCTTTGCATTCTCCTTTACAACTTTAAAAAATTTGATTTGAAAAAATTTCATGTTTATTTTTTCTCTTGATACAAGCAAAACTTTGTAGATATTTTATTCTGATCTCAAGTATTTTCTGATTCCGACGATTAATTAGTTTTACGTGAATCTGTGAAAGTATCTGTGATCTTTAATTTCAGATGATTTCGCAAACATATCTAAGGCCTGTTGATTTGCCGACAGTCAATTAATTTTATTTTGCACATCTCATAGATTTCTCTGCAATGGAGTTGGAAAAGGATTTGGCCACTATGCAAAAGTTCTTGAAGTATCTTCCAAGACACATGAAGGCAAAGAGCTTACCAAGACCTGAGGGAACTGAGGATAAAAAGAAAACCGCCGAAGAAAATGCTTCTAGAGCTGAATTGAAGGAAAGATTGAAGGCAAAGATTATGGAATTGAGAGAAAAGACCAAGAAGAAGATCAGAACTGATGAATCAGGAAATATTATCAATAAGAAAATCAGAAAAGAAAAGTTTGTTAAGGCCGATAAAGGAGATAAAGGAGAAAAGCAATCTAAAAATAAAAAGAAGGATATAAATGAAAGAGGAAGAAGCAAGTCTAAAGACGCTCAACCTGAGAAAAAAGACAAGGCTAGAAACCAAAGTCAAGGCCAAAAGAAGGGAAAGGGAAAGGCTAAGGCTCAAGAATAATTAATTATTTGTGGTGAAAATGAATAAATGTTTCAGAATGTACCTTTATTTCAGCATTGATGAATAGGATTGTTTGTTTTTAAAAAGATGCTGCAATTATATTATGTATTTTCAAGAGTAATTTTTGAAATATCCTTTTTATCACCTTGTTCATGCTTCAAAAAACCTCATTTATATTTATTTATCTTCTAGAAGATTATTTCATCAAAAGAAAGAAGCGTTCTGCGCAGCAAAAAGGAAAAATGGAAAAAGTGGTACAATTTTTACAATAATGTAGGTATTTAATTGAAATTGAAAGATCAAAAATAATACAATTTATTAACTTGCATATACACTTTGAACTTCAAGTAAGAGATATAAATTACGATAAATGAGACACAAAACTAAAAAGCCACAACAAAAGCATGCTCAAAATTGCTTCTGTAATAGACAAACCAAACAAGATATGTTACTGTATTTCCCAAAACCAAAATCAATCCTTCTTCTCATAAATAAGCACATAGGCTTCCCCTATAATCAAATCCTTCGGGCTTGCTCTCGATATATCCTCATCGTCACACAAAAACCACTAAGAGAAGATTGGTTTAAAAAAACATCATATAATTTTCACTTACATGATCACCTCGTTTGCTGAAACAGACATAGTGTCCGGAATCTATTGGTCCAAAATGAGATATCACGGCTTTTAAATTATATATATGTGTTTCTCCCGGTTCAGAATCTCGTCGAATCCTATTTTTTCAAAAGTTAATTCTCAACAAAATCTTCTCACTTCTTACGGTTTTATTTTCCATTCTTGGATGGGGAATTCGACCATGCCAAGGATCTTTTGCTTTTTGGGGTAAGTTTGGAAACGTTTGAGTTGGATATTTAGGATTTTTGGGTATCTCTCAATTTCTAATTTTTTAGTTGCTTTTTGAGTAGACTTGCATTTTTGACATTGATATAAATCAATGATTTCTTCTTCTAACTGAAAAGCTTCCAAACAGTCATCAAGCTTTGCCGTCTTTTCGGAAATAATGGGAAGTTGAAGATCCAAGAATGGATCAAACGTGACCGTTTCGTTATGACACCCTTTGCATGTAACTTTACTGTTGAATTGCCCGGCAAACAATTGATTTACCATTGACAAATTGTATCTTTTGTAGAAAGCCCATGATGTCGAACTATTTTTAAACTCTATTCTCTTTGGAGGTTGCGGAAGATTTATTTCATCTTGCATGCCTGAAAGAAGGAAAGTCAAAAATTCGTGCGCATCCTGCTGCTCGCTTGGACTAAATCTGCCAACTGACAACTTTTTTATCTTCTTTGGAGAGAAGAGAGCCTCTCTGTTTACGCTTGCATGTACAACTTCTGCGAAAGCAGGCCAGAATTTTATTGTCCCTTTTGAAGCCAATGATTTATATTTGCCTTCTGCAACATGATCGACAAGTTGATTTATACTCAATAACGCCTGAAGACACGAATTCTGATAACAATAAAAACTCGGATTGCTCAACCTGATTGGCTTTATAAAATCATCAGCATTACAACGAAAGTTTTTCTGTACATCAAGAATCGAACTTCTCACGGAATCGTAACCTGTTGAACGCGTTAGGGTATCATTAGTATGTGTATCACTAATTTTATCCAATTCGTTCATTGTATTCGTTATAGATTCTGCCTTTTCTGTATATGTAATTTCTGGACCTCCTCCATACAATTTATGTAAAAATTTCCACAAAAGCTCATTGACTGCATATGTATTTTTTGGCACCTCTCTCTTTTTCAGCTGCTCCTTTAAAGAATGATTGTTTATCGGCCCGGGCGGTTCTCTTATTTTTCCATTTATATACAACTCATAATTCTCTATCCAAGTTTCTGATATCGCGTACGTCACACAACTTCTCCCTCTTTGATAACTATTCATAAAGCGAAGCTCATATTCAGTTCTACAGAAGAGTTTTAGGAAATACTATACCATAACATACCTTTTGGATGGAAACATTTTGATTTTTTCCACAACCTTTTCAATCTGATTTTCATCAAGAATTATCTTTACGAGCTTTGAAAGTTTTTCATTATATTTGAAATTGCTGATTTTACCTCCAAACCCAATTTTGGGTCTCTCCAAAATAGCTCTACATGACTTGTTTTTGAAGACTTTGCCGACTCGCTCGTATATATTGTATAGGTAGAAAGTGATTTCTGTGTTCGCCGGCTCGGAGCTGTCAGATCATCTGAATCCTTATGTTTCCGCAAAGCCGAGGATTCCCGCTCACTCTGATTGTGAGAAATCCTTGTTTCTAAAAAATAAGCACGCATAGAACAGGAATGGCAACCTTGCAAAGGTTTAAAACAATTTTCACTGTCCAAAGTTATTTTTGAAAGGTCCTTTGACGTCTTGTGCGAGAGTTGGCTAGAAAATTAATGCACTGACTTCATTTTCTATACTTTCTATTTTCAGGGTCAATATTTTCTTTTGAATGATGCTTATGGTTCCGTGTTTCTTCATTATTTTCATAAGTACCATCCTTTTGCTAAAATTTTGAATAACAATCGATGAATTTTATTGTACTGCTTTCTCGTGTTTGCTTTTCCCCTCAATCTTTGAACTTGTGCAACAAAAGAATTTATGTACAGCTTTGAACATACTTTTTCACTTAGGTGTTAAATCTGATTACTACTCTATTTAAAAGCAAACGCTTTTATTAATTATCTATGAGATAACGTCTGATAACATTTAGCCGCCTTAATACGGATATCACTTTCGACTACCTCCCTGCCTGTGGATCCCCCTCCTGTTGACATATTCTTGAGCTGTAAGCATTGTGGCAAGCTAGCAAACAGTAAGGTTGTGGACAAATTTATGGGGTGATATTTTTAATCGAAAAGAAAACTTTTCTAAAACCTTCTCTTAATTAAAAAACCAAATCCTTGTTTCCGTTAATTTTAAAACTTCGAAAATGCTGAGACAGACCCTCATTGTGAAAAGCTTCGAATCACAACATTTTTCAAAAATTCCAACCCTTCTCTTTTTTCTGTAAATATTGTGTCCAAAAATTTACTTTTAGTATGAACTTTAATTCAGAAAACAAAATTATTTATTTTAGAGGTTTAATTCAAACCGTTCGCCTTTTCCTTCGATAGTTAAAAACGATAGGGGCTTTCAATCTCTTCACAAGCATAAAGCCCAATCTCAGAATGTTCCAGAAAACTGTTTAAAAAGAATTCAAAAGTATTAGCCCACCAAGCTTTGCCGAGAACCAAGACCCCCCTAGAACTCTTTGCCTACTTTTCCAGTCGCAATTTTATTATCTATTACTCGAACCAAAAGACTAAAGTCCAAAACAAATCTTGAAAAGTCAAAATTTATCTCTTTAAGAGTACAAAGTAGATAAAATTACATTCTATTTTTTTCAAAAAGTACATTATCTATTTGAATACTACCGCCTAAATTTCTCTCCATCCCCACTCAACTTTATTTTTCATCTCACCCACATCTAGTTGACAATCTCCCTCGTAACTGAAATCAAACAAAATTCTATTATTTTCGCTCCATATTCAAAAATTTCGATGTGGCCTTATTAGAGAGTTTTTGAAATTACGTCAAGAAACCATCTTACGAAATGCTTGTTTCCTCGAGGCTTCTTGATCTAGTTTCAAAAATAATTTTTTTTCTCCAAGTCACAGCTCGAGAACTTGCATTTCTTTCGATGATGATAACGAGTTCTACAAATGAAAAATGTTATCCCAATATTCACCATGTATTTTCTTGTGTGTTTGAAAAACAAAGAAATCCAAGTTTTTAAAAGCTTCCTGTCCTTAAGGTTTTGCCAAGATCCAATTTCAAATTTTTGGATTTATTATTTTTAATAAATTTTCCTTTAAAGAAAAACGCGAACTCTAAATTAGAAAACATTTTCTAAGACGACTGTTTTCGCACTCTTAGAGGCCAGCAAGAGAGATCTGTAGTCAAGTTAAGCACCCCAAGAGTATAACAACAGACTTACATCCAGAAGGCAGAGTTCAACACCATTTCATGACCTTGAATCGAATGATTGAAAGAAAAACTCATATATTTTTGCTGTTTCTTGCATCCTGTGACAATAACCAATCCATATGATGCTGTGCTGTACACTATACTGGCACATCTTTTCACTTTTTACATAATATAAGAGTATAATTTATGTTGTCATGTTGTAAAAATTTCAAATGTTCACAAAGAGATAATTCTTCTCAAAGAATTCAGAATTTGTTTTGGCTCTATTATGCAAATAATTATCTTCATATAATTATTTCGAAGCCCAAGACATAAATTCAAGGGATCTCCACTGAGTGGTTTTATCAAAGGTACAAAAATCATACAGATACGGATCCAACATTTCTATGAAAATTTTCACATATCATTCAGATGCTCGGAGGAAAAAAAAAATAAATAGGGGTTTTCACAGTTTGATTGGCGCTTCAATTTTCTCAATCAATCAACCAAAAGCTATTATTATGAATGAAACCAAAAAAGCTGGAAATAATGAACATTATCTCACATATGAGATAAATATTTTGCGGCTAGAAATCATCTGATTCCGCTGGCTGGATTTTTCTTTAATGATCGCATAGAAAATTAAAGTGTACCTGTGGTAGGGAAATGAAGAAAATTAAGAGGGCACAGTTTTTGGTAAATCTTGAATTTTAGGTTAAACATCAAAGCAACCAACTTTAATGTCTCCATCAAAATTAAACCCTCTTTTCATAAATTACAAATCATATGAGATTTGAAATATTCGATTCTCTGGCCATTTTAGGAGCAAACTTTTCTTTATCCCATATTGAATCCCATCAATCTTAGAGAAAGATTGACAGATTCACCCTAAAAATAGCCTCTTTCTTTTAATTCAATCAAATATTCTCAAATCTAAACAGCCAAAATTTAAAGGTTTAAATGGAGAGCATTAATAAAATCAGCACTGATGTCACTGCCTCAGCGATCAAAATCATTTTTCCAGGATGGATTTATGAAACAAGCCTTTTTTCAGAGATAAATTAATTAGATTTCTGTATTGATTCTTTTAGATCTAAACCTAACTTCTCCTCAAAATAATTTGCTTCTTTTTATTATTGAAAAAACCTCCGCCGATTGAAAGAACCAAAACTTTTGAAACTCAAATCATCATCATTCCCCTCTTGAAACTGTCAATTATTCGCATACATTCACCAGAAAATATGGTTCTTACAATTTGTAAATTTATATCAAATGCAGAAGATTAAAGCATTAAAGTCTAATTAGTCACACTTAAAAAATTATATTACTAGGAATAAATAAAATATGGATAAGCGTCCTGAATATTCCAAATTTGTCAGACTCTACATGCCTTATAAAGAGGAGGATCCTTATCCTCTCAGGTTCTATGCTGGAGTCAGCCCCAAGGATATTGACTTTTTCATCTCTGAATGCGTTGACGACCTCAGGTCCCATTCGAATAATGATAAACTTAAACTTTGGAATCGACCAGATGGAGCAGAAATTCCCAATAAAAACACAGTTTTGAACAAACTAACCTCCCTTGTCATTGCTGAAAGACAGCCCAGACTTGCAAGCAGGCCTCTCCATATGGTCTTTGCAAACAAACATGCCAATCTCGGAATTCCGACCACAGCCAATGTATCTCCAGTCGATAGTCAAGATCCCATTGCAGATATATCCTCCTTTTCGATCGCCAAAGAAGATTTGGAGAAAGAGAGAAGTAGAGAAAGGGAAAAGGAGAAAGAGCGAGAAAAAGAGAAAGAAAGGGAAAGGGAGAGAGAAAGAATCCAAGAAGGTCTCTCGGCCAAAAAATTGAAGGGAATGATCCAGCCAAGGAAAAAATCAAGCGGCCCAATTGTCGAAAAGGTCACTCCTTCCAGCCCGACTTCTACTAAAAAAGATACCAACAAGATCAGAACACGATCAGTCGCAAAATCATTCATCATCAACAATCAATCAAAACAACAGCCCGCCACAAAGCCTCCTGCCAACGAAATGAGCTTTCTTCCCAGATCAGACAGTTCTAAGGCTCTAGTCATATCTCATGAAAGAATCGATACCAGTCTGACCTTTAATCCTATTAGGGGCGCAATAGGTATAGACAAAGGAAGCTATTCAATGGCCAGTGTCCCCAAAAGTAGAAGGGACCAATATCTCAGCTCCCAACAGCATGTCTTGCTCAATGAATCAGTCTCAAATCAAGATGAGACTGCCAGCAAAAATGAAGAAAATAGTTTTGCCAAATTCGATAAAAATTCAAAGAAACTCCTCCTTCAAGTTTCGGGCGGCGATCCTACTCCCAGAAGTAACAGAAGAAAAGCCTCCAATTTATACCAAACTGGAGACATGGGCACAAAACCCATTGACGGAAAAGATCCCAATGTTTATTCCTTCGAAAAATGTATGGCTCCCTTCTCATATTTGGTCGGCACGATGGAAAACAAATTTATTGACAAACTTCCTCCTCCTCTTTACTTCCCTTCGCAAACCGTCCTAGATAGAAAGCCTCTTAAAAAGAGCGAAATTCTTAAGGATCTCGAAATTTCACCTTCAGGAGATCTTAAACTCACTGACCAAGAAACCTTGAAACAGCAAAAGGGTATTATTGATGAAATCTCCAAAAAATTATCCAAAAGCGCTACTGATGGCAGAGGAATCATGGGAGTCTCTCTTCCAATCAAAGTTTTCGAAGCAAGATCCCTTCTTGAAAGAACCTGTGATTGGTGGACTTTTGTACCAAACTATATCATTCCTGCTGCAAGAAGCACTAATTCTATTCAAAGGATGAAAAAGGTTATTGGTGCAGCTATCGGAGGTCTCTATGTCAGCGCCCAACAAATGAAGCCATTCAGTCCATTACTCGGAGAAACTTTCCAAGCTTCATTCCCGCAACATGGCATAAGTATTTCTATTGAAAGTACCAGCCACGCTCCCAATATTGCAAACTTTTTGCTCGTCCATAAGGACTTTAAATTCTGGGGAAAATACGAGTATATCACAAGACTTGAAGGTAGCTCCAAAAACTCAATGTTAATCCACCACCAAGGCACAAATCATGTGGATTTCAATGATGGACAAAGAATAAGTTTCACTTGGCCACAAATTCAGATCACAGGATTAACTACTGGTGACAGAACCTGCAAATACGTTGGCTCAATGCAATTTGTTGATGAGAAAAATAAAATAAAAACTTTGATCAAGTTTGGAGATACTGGCAATGACAAGTCTCTCCCAAAGAAAAGAAATGATATTTTCTCTGGAAAAATATATTTCTACAACCAAGCTGAGAGTCCAAGCAAAAAGAAATCTGACAAAAATGAGGCCAACTATAAAGATATGAAGGAGGAAATATGTACTCTTCACGGATCTTGGCTCGAGTATTTGCAGGTTGAGCAAGAAGAAGTTTGGAATATCAATAAGGAAACTCCCACTCAGTATGTTCCAGTTGAAAATCCTTTGCCTTCCGATGTAAGATTCAGAGAAGATATTATTTGGCTCAAGAGAAATAATAAATTACATGCTCAAGAATGGAAATTAATTTTAGAAGAAAGACAAAGATATGAAAGAAAACTGAGAATGAGCCAAAACTTGAGCCAGAGCAAAAGTAAAAAGAAATAATTTGATTCAAGAAAACCAAACCAAACCAGACCAGAATTTTTGTGAATAATTGAGTTCATAATTTATTGAATTATTATCTATTATTTCCTTTTTGGTTTTTTTTTTAACATAATTAATAAATAAACTATTTCATGTCAAATATCACTATATTTAAGTGCTCAATTTAATCACTTCCAATACAATTTTTTATTTTGGTATCAGGCAGAGGCTCTGAATTAAAGAAAAATTAGTCTCTCTTTGACTAATTTGCCTAAATATCAAAAAAGAAATTTCCAATCACAAAAGGAAAATAGTCCTCCTAAGAAGATATTGCCAGTAATATCCAAGAGAGGGGGATTTGTTGAAAGAAAAGTAAAGCTAGAGTATTTCTTTTCAAGTTACAAATTAAAAGAGAGAGAATTATTTTAGAAGACGGTTCGTTGTTTTTTTTTCATTTTGACATATATAGAGATCAAAATCATATATACAAAATGAGGACATACGACAAAATTAAAGGGGTGTTTATATAAAGTTTATGTAAAAGTTTATGTTATGTTATGAAGGCAGATAAATTATGAAGTGAAGAAGAGACTTTTTTCATTTAAAACCAAAAGCTTTCTAAACTAATCTCGCTTTGTGGTTTAAATACTGTCCTTTATTTTCAAATTGTTTTTTGAATTTCGGACCAACTCATCTCTTCAATCATTGTACAATAAAAATGTCTAATTACCAAAAGACAAGAACTTGAAGATATCGTTCTCGTCAGAGCTGATTTGGGGATTTATGGGGTTACTTTTAAAGTTCTCGTAACCACTGTTCCACTCATTTTCAAAATCATTTTTCCAGGGTTGATCATCCTGAACGTTGAAACCTTGAAATTCCTGAATACTTGAGGAATGATTGCCAACAAAGTTAGTCACAAAGACTAATGATGATTCGATTCGATTTAAATCGGTGATGATGGGCAAGTCATTCCATTCTTCTTCAGCGGTTTGGTTCTTTTCAGCAACTGGATGAAGTAACTGGTACTCTGTTTCAAAACTTCTTTCTTGGAAATCACTGCTTGGTGTGCAGCAAGTACTCACATGGGAGCGATTGGACTTGGGGGAGGAGACCTTCTTGGCTCTGGTTTGGGGGAGCTTTTCCCAGAGAGATTTGATTTTGGAGTGTCTCTCTTGGAAGTCCCACCAGTAGTGCTTGGAGAATTCGTTTCCTTTGAATTCCTTTCCAATTCGCCTGTAGATCTCTTCCAGGGACTGGCGAGCTCTTTTCTGGAGCACGGCAAAACTCTTCACTTTCATTTCTGATAGAATGTTTTCCATGATTTCCAAAAATTCTGGCAAAATCTCAGGTGGCACCACGGCACCTCCTCTCTTCTCTGGTAATCCTTCACGCTCAAACCATCCCTTCACGTTCTTCAGGAGGCTCACTGAGCGTGCTTCGACGTTCATACCAGGACGGACAACAGCCATGGCATTGATGAGAAATTCGATTGAAATATCAGTGCCAAGCTGCTTGAGGTGCTCCACCCAATCGATCTGGCCGGCGTCGGTGTAAAGACTGAAGCGCTCAAAGTCGGCGACCTGAGCTTTCATCAGTCTCAACACCTCGCTCTTTTCTTCCTTAGTAAAGGTATCATAACCGGTATTCAACAAAGAATCAGTCTCAATGTCCTTGAGAACCCCCAAAGGCTTGGTAGTAGAGTGAGTATCCTTGGGGAGCTTGCCTATCTTCTTTGACTGAGCTTGAATACCGGCTTTGATTGACATCTTTTTGTTAGAAGAAGCCATCTCAGGATTTACTAAATTTATTATTAAAACTAATCTGATTCTCCCTTTTAAAGCTGCGCTTTGAAAATAAAACTTGTTTTTTTTATTTCAAATCTGTTCGATTTTACAAATTTTCGGATAAATTAGCAATTTCTTGTTATTAAATGATAGGCCATAATTGCATCTCACAAATAAATTTGTGATTTCGAATTTAGAAGTTCAAATCTCCTGCTCTCTATGGTCAATTTAATTATTTTTATGAATTGCATTTCTGATAAGCTTCATAAAAAATTTATCGAAAACAACTTTTTAACTAATTAATCTTTCGATACACAAATAGACAAACTGTAATTTTTATACTTTAGTTTGTGAAATTCCTCCCTTGTCTTCGTGACACCCGATCCTCTCAACTCTCAAAAATTCTTTTTAAAGAAAGATTGTCTCTCAATAAAACCTGACCTTTCTGTGTGTATTCTACAGAGAATCGTCCGGAATTGGGGTTAAAGTTTAATATTTCCAATAAACTTTTTAGAGTAAACTACAATTTTTTTTTATAAAGATTTTACTTGGTTGATCAGAAAACCTTAAAAAATATTAAGTTGAGACTTTGTCCGTTGTCCAAAACTATTTTTATCATGCAACAGAAATTTCTATTGAGTCAAAAAATTGTTTGTAAACTCAAATATATTTATAATCTATTTTTTAACTTTTTCTGAATTGAATCAGCCCGAAATCAACCCCATTATCGTCATTTTCACATAAAGCACTAGGTCTATCGAAATATTTTAGGAATAGCTCGTTCTTCGCACCAAGTTTGAATTTAAGAATTAAGTCATGTCGTGTCATAAATTTTAGAGGGAAAAAATTTCTTAGAAAAGAGTTACCAATTTCATCCTTCCCTATTATATACTTTAAAAGGAAATACGAACAGCCTAAAGAGTTAACTCTGAATCTCATTGGAAGATTAAAAAAACACGTAGTTAGCTATCACTTTTTATACCAATTTAAAAAAATCCTTGTTTAATTTTAACTTATTGTTGGATTCACCTCTCAACTTCCTTCACCAAGTTTTTGTGACTCGGAAAAATGCCTTCAAACTTTTCCCGTTCAACCCTGTGGGTTAGGTAAGTGAGATTCTGTTCATTTCTTTACCTCTTTGCTTTGGTAAAATAGAAATGATCAGATCATTTTTTTCTAGTTGTTTATAACACAAGCCTACAGAACATATTTTCTAACCTCTTTTCTCCTGAATATATGCCTCATACCAAACGAAGTTTTTTGTCAGTTATGAATAAACTATGTTCTTGCAGATTCAATGAGCAATAATTTTATAAACGATCTAAAGCTATCTTTTCTTAAAATTTGCTTTCTGACGAACAAAAATTTTATGTCTAAAAAATTTTTAAATCGTTTTTATAAGAATTCATTGCCACCTAAACTTCCCCTCAAAATAAAAACGAAAATGAACTTCGTTTCAGCAAAAGCTCTCAAGTAGAACTACTGAGGAAGAAACCAACCGTTTCAAGATTCAACTCAGACCCAAACCTGTTTCCATCACCCAAAATTTGGATGCCAGGCTTGCTGATTGATTGATATCCTCAAATTCATATTTCCCTCAAACATTTTTCTCTTCAAACGTTCGAAAGAAAAATCAGTTGAGTCGTTTCCACCACAGAAATTCGGACCAATCGTCATTGGGCTCAACCAATCAGATCAAGTTCGAAAATGCAATAACCGCTTTCTGTTGGCCTATTTAATGAAAACTCGTATTTTATATTCATTTATGAAAAAACCACTTCTCTCTTTGTGAAACTCGAAAACTCGACATTTTCAGAGTCCATACCAACTCTTGTCTCTCAATACAAACGAACAGATATCTTCTTGAACAAATAACCATCACTGTCATAATTAAATTCATATTCACTCAATGCTCGAAAAAAAGAGCTCAAACAACCTTTTCTTCAAAAAAGATGACAAACAGGAACCATTCGAATGACCTTTCACTCATCAACCATTGATTGGATACCAAAATAAAAAGATAAACGAGGCATAACTTTCAACAAAAAATACACAGTATATCTTGAAGACAAAACTAAGTTCGTAGTTTTTGGCTTCCGAATTTGAGGTGACTGAAAGTTATGAGATCAAGATTATCAGACAAAACATTCTATTCTCTTTTATAAATTTTTCATGTATTGTCTTATGAACAACAAAACTTATTTAAAACAAAATACATTTCCTGGGCAAAACCACCTTCGCTTTCTGACCCAGTTGGCTGAGTTTTGCTTTTTCACCATAAAACACAAGTTTCAAATGTCTCAGAAAACAGTTTGGAACAATGGACCGACAGATAAAAATTTTTCAGTTATTGTGTGAAGGTGATATCTATAATTTTTATTGTAAGGACAGTTATCGATATAAAGTTCATAATAAAGGATATAAACCTGTCTGATTCATAGAGCCACTCATTTTGAGTGGCCAAATTTAGATGAAGAGACTCGAATTCAATCAATAAATAAAATCTATTCTTTATAACATCATAGATTTCTAGAAATTTCTAATTTCTTTCACTTGACTTTAGTGACTCTATTTTCCAACAGAATTGCATTATTTTTTGGCCCAAGAGGCCTGCCTAAGGCTCTTGTTGTCATTTTTGACATAATATTTGGACCTATTTCGAGGAAATAAGAAATACAAAATGGCAGAAAAATGGTATGAAAAATGAGCCTCTTAGATTCAAGATGCTTTTTAATAAATATAATAATTCAAATCCGAAATGAAACCTGATTTAGAAATATCATATCTGATGACAGTGAAAATTTAGAACTTGTTCTTTCCTTTTTAAAAGCCATCAGACAAATCGCAAACATGATATCCTTAATTCAAAAAAAAATAATCAACTGATTCAAGAGGGGGAAGATGCTGGCCATAGCAAAAATAATCCACCTTTTCATTCTATTTGTTGGAGTTGTATCTTTGGTTTCGCTTTGAAAGATCTCTCCTTTCCTCTCCTCTCTTGATTGAAAACAAATTTGAAATTTTAAAAAAAAAATGAAAAATGTTTTTTCATAAAGTTTGAGTCTTGCTCTTCTTGTCACGAACGCTGCCTTGTCAGCCTGAGAGTATTTTCTTGGCCTAAATTCATCCGAAACTTTTTTTTCGATCAAATTTTCATCACAGTATTTGCAAGAAAATATCCAAAACACTCCAAAATTAAAATTTTTTTCTGACAATTTTTTTAATTTCAAATAATTTTCTAAAATACACAAGATCTTATGTTTTTCAATGTAGAATTTTTCGTTTGAAATTTAGTTCACTAAGAATATCTTGCTTTCAATCTAAAGCATTTATGAGATTGCACAAAAAATCTCATCCAAATTTTCTCAACGATTTTGTTCTGGCCAAAGAATTTCCCCTTGTAATTTCCCATTTCTAGTCATCTCTCAAAATGGGAAAAAATAGAAAGATAAATTCCCAAACATTTTTAAAAAGGACTCAAACTATCATTCTCAAAATCAATTTAAAATGCATAAGGCGAACAACTATGTTGATAACTTTCTCATGAATAAACATATTTACTTTGATTTACTAGATTCTGAAGTTAGACTCACAATATATTTATTTTGGATCATCTTCGATCTGTTCCTTCATCGGCGTTTCTGCCAAGTGATGATGAACCTCTCTGTGTAAAGCTTCATCAGCTCTGATTTCAATCAACAAATCTCGAATACGAGCAGTTTCAGGAAGCTCATAATATTCAAGCATAACCTTTGGTGGTTGTATGTCCTTCCAGAGAGGTAATTTTCCTGCATCAAGGTCATCAAGTAAAAGTGTATATGACCTGATGATATTTTCCTCCAAGTATCCCAAGAATCTGTGCCCAACCTTTGGTGATAGAGCATACATTGTCCCATAAAAGAAAACGAAAAAGAATTGATAAAGGATAATAGCAGACTTCGCTAAAACGCCAGCATGCCCTAACTGTGTCCAAAAAAACAAATGCATTCTCTCGTTCTCTTCTTCTTCAATCAGATGATGATAAGCTCCAGAGTCATGCTTGGAATAAAAAATGCTTTTCCAATGCCGAATAAAGGCTGCAGTTACTCTGGGGACGCCTGATATTGATTCCATAAAGAGGAAGTGTCTATTCCAGCCTTTTTCATTCATTCTTCCCGGCCTGAAGCCTGATAAAACATCAAACACTCTTATTATCGAATTTAGCATGCCATAAGCTATCCAATCAGCCACCCCTTTAGGCTTGTAATGCTTGATTTCGATTTGGCTTGGATCTTTGCCTTTCCACATAGGATGGTCAATACGGTAATTCTTGGTCTCTACAAAGACTCGACGACTTTGGGCATCTTTGTTTATGATGCCAAAAGAACGCTTGGCGAGATAGCAAGCTCTGAACATATTTTTCAGAATTTATTTTAAGTAATATAAATATAACATTTCATCTTTTTGATTCACTTAAAACTTAAAAAGGACAAATCAGAATTTACGAAGTTTTTCGAAGCATTTATTTTAAAATGAATTCTTTCGTGAGTTCTTCTTATTTAAACATGGTCAATTCTTTTAATTTGCTATCCAATAAAATGGAAAAAGAAAAAATTTTATATTCTCCAGAATCCAAATTCTTTCTCTAATAAATTCCATAAATCTCATAGTTTACATTTATTGAACTCTCTTTTACTCCCATCGATGGAAATACAGCCTCAAATGACCTGATCATGCTCCAATAGTTGAAAATCAGAGGGTTGTTACAATTGATTCAATCTTCATAAGTAGTTAAATACTATTATGATTTGAGTCTAAAATTATCAAAATATCCCTTTGGCGCTTTCTAACAAAATTATTTATCCTTTGAACTCAACCTTGGAACTCTAAGTCAGACCAGGCATCACTAAAGTGCTTTATAAAGCATAAGGGGACACAGAAGTCTTTTCAAATATAAAATATATTTGATAAACTCAGCAAACATTTGGCAAGCTTATATAAGTCTTGAATTGATCACCTTCGCAAGTAAAAAGTTTCTAGAATTTTTCTTGATGAAGCAATTATTTCAAACATAAATAGAGCATTCGAGAATAAGTTTTCCTCTTTGTGTTTTTCCTCACAATTCTGTATTGACTTTTGAGAGGATCAGCGAACGTTTCTATCTCTAAGTTTATTCTCCTCAGTTTTATTATGGTATGCTGGGATACTCTCGAGTATATTGTGAGTTACTCTAAAGGCAGCCTCAACAAGAGATGAAAGGGCAAAAATACAGATTAGAATATAAGTTTTTTCTGTAAAATTTTTTATAGCGGTTAAAAATCATTAATAAGCCCTTGAAATGAAGTTTCTGAACTCAAGTCAGACCTTGACTGGACTTTCGAGTCCCAGATTCTGATTCTCTAATTGATGTTTACGAGAGGATTGAGATCAAGACTTATTCCAATAAATTTTTAGCTGAGACTTTGTGCTGTAACGACAACTCTTTTAATCAATCTATTTCCGTAATTTTGGACAATATAAAAATAGTTTCAAAGAGAAAAGTTGGTAACTCAGAGCCAAAGGAAGAAGATGTAACTATTTTTATTTCAAATCTTCGACATTTACTTTTTGTTTGAATGAACTCATTTTGGACAATTTAAATTCTCTTTGTTCTTAGATTTGTTTTCAGCTAACACTGATCAGGAGACAAAAAAAATAACTCATCATAGATTTTCACACAGGGCTTTGTGTTCTATAATGAAAGGAGGAGATGATGCTCTCGACACTTCAAATAGAAATATTTACTGAAGGATCACAATTTCAGAAGAGCCAAAACATTTTTTTTTTTCAAAAATTTGATTGACTTTTTTCACTTGGTTTCAGGAAGTTATTTGTCGAAAGCATCACTACTCTCAAACAATCATAAAAAAATTATGACTTGTTGAACTTCTCTAATTTTTAAAAATATCTCAATTAAAATATCTAAAGAAATGTAGAGATCTGAGGGGAAAACCTGTCTCGTCGCTTTTTTTCAATTTCAAGAGTCTTCGAAATAAAAAAAAAAAATCTCTCGAAAGGAAAAAACTACATTTTCTAATTTCCAATTGGCTACTAAAATAGAATTTTTATAATTTTTCTCCTTTTTCCATTCTACTGAATTGATCTTCGGGACTAAGTTCATTCCATCATTAATTTGAAATTTTTAAAGTGGTAGCTTTTCTGCATAAATTTAGGGTCATATTGTTTTGTCTAATACTATATCGCCTTCTTGTCTGGACAGAGAATAATTTTACCCAAACCTTGAAAAATGACTTTTGAAATTTTTCTTTCAATTCAAATTTGTCAAAACTCTTTGGGAATAAATTTTTGTCAGTAAAATTTGAACGAGCAAATTTTCTCGAATCTTCAAAGAAACATTGTAATCACAAAAAATTTCAATCTCGATAGCTCTTTTTTTTTCAAACAACAATCCAAGGTTGAAAATATTCAAATTTTACAAATTAACCTTGTTCTGACGAATCTCTCTCTATTTGAACATCATAAGCTCAATACGAATCAGTAGCACAAGAGAGAATAAGATTCAAATCTGATCCACGATAATCCTCAAAGAAAGGTTGATTAAAGGGAAGGATAATTTTATTTCGCACAAGACTTTTAAATTTGAAAAACCATACAAGATTGTAATTTTTCAAATTATAATGGTATCACATCTTTTTCTTTTCAGCAAGTCGATTAAATTAATAACTTAACCATTCAAGAACTAGTGAGAAAAATGAAAATTTTACAACACAAAGTAAATTCTTAAGATTCTCTTAATTTCATAACAAAATACCAAAGAATCCTTTCTATGAAGAGATAATAAATTAATATTTGGTCAAAAATACAAGAAATAGATTTTAAATCAATTAAGCATCAACACCCGATAAATCTAGTCATAGTTATATTTTTACTTCTTTTTAAACATTTATTAATTAGAGCGAATTTATTCTCAGAAAGGCTGACATTCTTTCTCGAGTTTTTTATGAATTTTGTCGGCTCTTAAATATGAAACCAGCTTTTAGATCTTTCCAGAAATCAAGTCAAAAATATATTTTTAATCATATTCTGATTCAATATCTCTCACTCGAACTAAAATTATTGAGCCTAAAATCCAATTTGGGATGAGAAGTCTAAACTTGTGGAAAATAATCCTTTGTTAAATTCTAGTTCTCTAACCTCTAATAAACCCGCTCAATGAACTTGTTTTCTCTCGCCATTTTCTGAAAAATAATCTCAAAATCTTATGATACAACGAAAATAGAGTTTGGAGGGAATTGGTAAAACACTTTCTTGTTAGGAATTCAAGGTATATAGCTGCATTTCTCTATCCGATTGCTATGAATGAGGTGAGGTACAAATCATTGATGCCTAACGTCTTTCAAAATAATAATTTTGTCCTGAGGTCGGATAGGAAACTAATTATTAACTCTAGACAAAGTTCTCGAATCAATCTTTAGATTTTAAATTATTCTGTTTTAATCGCCTTTGCAAACAGAATTTTTCCTGGTTTCTCCATCTTCTTCTACACAGTTTAATTCGGCCTTATTATCGCCAAATCTGGAGGCATTTTTAATAGAAACTCTTGCTATCTGAGCCACTTTTCTATTTTGATAGGATTAGGCCTTCCTCTGATAATTTTAATTATTCTATTTCTCACTCAAAACCTCATTGGAAGAACCTTCTATAGCTATTTTTGGATCCCAACTCACTGGGTTTTACTTCTCTCCACATCGCTCTCCTTCGCGGTAAAGTAACAGCTATAAATTTAAAATTAAGATAGACGAGGTTTTTATGTGATTGTTTGTTGAGATAAACAAGAATTGAATGCATTGGAAAATTTATTGATAGTATAAAAAAATTTTTAATTCCTAAAGAAAGTTCATGTCGTATAAAAAAAGCGTAAATGCCATCAAAAATTCAAAAATACCTCTCTATCTCAGAGGTGACGAAAGGGAATGGAATACACATTTATGCTTTGACGAGAGTGTTTGTTGCGAAAGCCATAAAATTTCCATGATCGAAGTAACTTCAATCTCAGTTAAAGAAAGCATCTTGGAAAACTCTCCGTCTTTCAATAGGTATTCCGGAAGCATTTTCTCCAAAACTCCAGAAAGCCTTTCGTTCAGAAGATTTAATCAGAAAACATTGCAGGAAAAACAGAAAAAACTTGTCAAAAACTACTTTGTCAAGCCTAATGCCATCAAACAGCCTCGAATACGCTTTCACTCTCTTGAAAGAGTCACTCCTCATGAACTCTCCGTGTTTACAAAATATAATTACTCTCTCCACGAAATCAAGAAAAAGGTTTCCATATCATATTCAACCAAGCCTAATTCCTTCTAGTGTAATCTTAATCTTTGGAGCCTTCTTGAAATTGCCAAGGACTTTTACAAAATCATCAAGAATGACACCATCGTAAGGGACTTGATAGAAATATTCATTAACTATTTTTAGCATGGGCAACTCCAAGAAATGGGCACTCTTGTCTTTAATTTTATATTCTGTTCTATGAGAAAGCTAAGATTTGATCAGTGTAAAGAAATTCTCGAAAAACTGGGAAAAATCGAAGCTCTTGCGCTCGAAAGACTCAATGCTGCTAAATTACCCAAAACTCCTGTTCTTTCAACCCCTTCTATCAACAGACAACCAAAGCCTGGCATCACATTACCTCCTACTGATGCGAAAAGTTTCTTTGATACCATCAAAATGGGCAAAAATCTTGGAGGGAAAAAAGAACCCATCCAATCTTCAAAAGCGAAACTTCCATCCTTTTTGTTCTCCTCCAATCCCTCCACTAAAATCAGAGAGAGAATGACCTCTGAACCTCTTATTCCATCGAAACCTCTCCTCACTGACGACAAACTTATCTACAAGTATTCCAGAAAAGTATTTCAATTCACTAATTAATCTAGAAAATTTTTGAGTATATTGGCAAAAGCGAAATATATTATTGCTCAAGTTGGTTATCTCCTTCACTATGAACAAATATGTATAGCGACATCAATTATTTTGAATTGTCTCACTCTTTTTAGCAAACTCGCTTGCTGATTTGATACGAGATTGTGGAAAGAAATACAATAATTTGGCTTCAACTTCTTCGATTGATATTAATCGAGATAAGCCTGCTGCTGATTCCCGATACATAGAAAGCTATTCAACTGCTGTGAATCTTAATTCAGCTCCGTCACTTGATTTGGAAGAGGAAAAAATGCAATCAGAGAAAACTGATGTTTCAATCTTTGAACCCATTGTTTATTCAACCTATCTAATCAATTATATTTTTGAAACACACAGTCTTCTCGAAGACCTTGATGATCAGGCGGTCAAGAAAAGAGTCGAAAGATTACAAAAATACTGTATCGGTAAAGCCAAAAAATGGTACCACTTCAAGAAAAAGTACAATTTTATTGTGAGATTTTTCACCTTACATCTTCAAATAGAGCTGAAGTTGAGAAGAAATATCAGAATTTGGAAATTGTCTGCAAAATATGTGAGAATAAAATCAAGATAGAAAAAATGAAGAAACATTCGGAACTTTGTCGTATCAAGAATGAGTCCAATAAAGAAATCAAAGATCAAGATAACAAAATCTCAGAAATCGTCTTTAATGCTTTCCTAAAAAGTCGAAACCTTGACACTTCTCTTCGTGTCGACAAGTACCCAACCAAATTCTTTATGAAATCCCCTTAACCCTTCCTTTAGAATAAACTACAATAAATTACGAAATAAAGCAGATGGAAGTCGAGGAGGAACCCCAACTTCAAGCAGCTTTGCAAAATCCCTGAATGCAAATTTAATCAGAGAAATTGGCTCTGAAACCCAGATAAGAGAGTCTCCAGAAACAGAATACCAACAAGAAAGGGAGGAACTCTTTTCGAGATTAAAAGGCCCAAAGCGCCAAAATACTGCTTATCTTCGAGAACTGAAAGATCCTCTTCTTGTGAGGACACAAACTGGAAAGTCAGAAGAACCAAAAAGCAGTATTGATCTTATGAGCAGAAGTCTTGGTCCAACTGATTTATGTGATGAGAAAAACCAAAGTGGAGAGCTTGAATCAGATCCCAGAAAGAAGTCTGCTGTCTCGAGATTCTTGACTCGACAAAATTTGAAAAACGAAGATCCTCAGTTCTTAAACTCAGAAGAACCATCCAGAGAAAATATATCTCCTTTAGATATCTCACTTCATCATGCAAAATCAGAAATTAAAGTTTTCTCTCCTGATCCTGATGATGTCAATTTTCATTATTTCTCCGAGCCACCAAAATCAGATTTTGATAGCGAGATTTCCATGTCGATGTCTGTGGATTCAAAGCAAACGGAAGATACCAAACCAAGTGAGGCGAGCGTCAACTACAGCAACAAAAACAATAACCTTCTCAAACTTTTCACAAGTTCTGGAAGTGACTCCGTTCCTGCTCCAGGCACAGATGTCAGTCTCTCAGACAAAAGTGCCCGAAGCAGTCCAATAAATAATCGTCTCTTGCAATCGAGTTATAAGAAATCCAAATTCTATAATGAAAACGTCTATACATTTGACAGTGCTATCACACCTCAAGAAGACAAAAAAGAAAAGGAGGGCAATGAAGAAGAGGAGAAAATGTCAAAAAGCGGACTTAATTATCATCAGCATAACAGAAGACTCCTTCCTCAAAAATCAGGAATTATTGAGCCTGAACGATTCACTTCTCTTGACAGCAAAGAATTCTCAACGAGGTCTCTGAGAAACAAGCAGTTGACAATGATTATCCCAGGTGAGCAAAAAAAAGAAGGTGGCATGATGAACAAGTTTGTCAACACGAGGTTAACAGAAGATATGATCAAACTCAAATTGGAGATCAATAAAAAGACTGATATGATCAAACTTTATAAATATATCACCACCAAAGGAAATGGATTACTCAACAAAGATCCTTATCATTGGAGTAAGTTTGTGAAATAGCAAAAAACCTAACCATCTCACCCCATAGAATTGGAGAAAGAGAGAGCAGATATCACACATGAAATAAATGAATCTTTAGCAAAAATAAACGACGAAGAAACTCACACTTTTGCCAACAACTTCTTGAAGGTCATTGATGTAATAATTCCAATAAAATTTAACCCCTCTAACAACTCGATAGAAAAGATTACAACAAGGAAAGGTTTTCCAAGAAACCAAGAAGCTGATGGACCAATTAGATGAAGACAAATCTCCTGATGGCCAGCCTAAACAGTTAAATCTCGATCGTTTGGTCATGCTCAGAAAAACTAACCTTCAAGCCCCTCCCAAGAAAATGACTTTGTTTGATCGCTCTCCAATTGGAATGCTACGACCTCAAAGCAAAAGATCATCGACAACGTTGAGAAATCTCAAGGGAATGATAGAACAAGACCTTACAGTGCAACCAGTTGCTTCTGAAAGGATTAGAGATCTCTACCCCTCCAGAAATCAACCAACTTTCGGAGAAGACGGCAGTAATGGTGGAGAAAACAGCCAGACAGAATCCATCAACTTGGAGGATTTCTTCGAGGGTTTTAATGCAACTGATAATAGATTGAAAAGCTCTAGAAATACGAGTGACAATAGCTTTGGAAAGAGATCGGGATTCAAAGCGACTAAAGACGATTCAAATCCAAAATCCCCATTCTCGGAATTCAGTGGAGGCCCAATTACCACAAATGCTGTTGACTCTTTCCCAACAATCGGAGAAGATGAAGACAGTCATAAATTCATCACCACTGCAAGCCCAAATGCTCAAGGAAGTTTCAAAGAGATCAACGATCAAATTCCCACAATCACCAATATCGAAAATGAGAATAATAAAACTGATGATGACGACGTTATTGAAAGTTCCAATCTCAACCAAGAGGCAATGACTCCAAAAATTGATGAAAAAGTCGAACAGCAACCGCCAGAAGAAAAACAAAATACTCCAAAACTCACAAGAGAAGTCACTGTCGGTCAGATTGGCAGTCCTTTTAAGCCTCAAACTAGCGCAGAAAAGAAGCAAAAATCCCCAAATTCCAAAAATACAACCATTTCCCCATCGAAATTCCAACAAAGTTTCTTCCAAATTTCCCAAGAGGGACCACGCCATCCTGAGGAGCCTGGTTCTCCAGAAACTCCCAGCTTCGAAATCAAAGAGCCGCCACCAATTTGGCGCTCATCTACTGCTCCTACACGAAATACAAGAAAGGAATCTTCTTGCTTCAATAAAAAAGAAGGACTTAAAGAAATCATCGAAAGTTTGAAGCAATCGAGTTCTGGAAGCATTGAGTCAAAGAATGTAGAAGGCTCAAGAAAAGATGACAAATTGAAAGGATCTTCTTCTGAGGAGAGTGATGACAGTGATGAAAATAATCCCGCTTATGAACAATTCTCAAGGACTCCCACAAGAAACAAAACACTCATGTCAATAGGCAAAATTCCCCAGAAACCAAAAGACCAAAATAAAATGCTCAATTTCAAGAAAAAGCTCCTTCAACTTGACAAAGTTAGCTCAACCTCTAGTGGCTCTGGACCATCTGGACAAAAAGAAGAACCAGCTCGAGTCCCAGCAAGCATGTATAGTTCTCTACGCAAGGACCCTCGAAATCCTCAGGTTTTTGCTGAAGACATTACAGAGGAGCAAAATGAAATCCTCGAAAATGATGAATCTCCAACTCTCCTCGAATCCCCCTTTATTGAAAAGGGCTATTTCAGCGACACTCAGGTCAAAAATATCAGAGCTTCTATCAAAAAAACTCAAGCTATCGGAATGGACGATTTCGAACTCATGACGCTTATCAGTAAAGGGGCCTTTGGTCGCGTTTGGCTTGCCAAGAGAAAGGCTACCAATGATGTTTATGCAATGAAAATTATCAATTTGGCGGAAAGATCGACTAAAAACCTGCAAGAGCTTGAAAGTTTACGCAAGGAAAATAAAATCTTTGGTCTTGCCCAAGAGGATTTTGTTGTTCGTGCAGTCTTTACATTTACTCATGAGACATGTATTTGTTTTGTCATGGAATACATGATCGGAGGTGATTTCGGAGATATACTTTACAATTACAGTGCACTCGATGAAGATGTTGCCAGGTTTTACATTGCTGAAATTGTTCTTGCATTGGAATATCTTCATTCTCTTGGAATTGTTCATAGAGACCTCAAGCCTGATAATATTTTACTTGATAAAAATGGTCACGCCAAACTGACAGATTTCGGATTATCAGAGTCAGGCCTCTCACAAAAGATGAAGAATGGACGATTGGTTTACGAACCAGAATCCCCAATGATTGTCCAGCCACGTAAATTCAAAGCACTTACAAAAGCTTTGGTCAACAAAGAAGAACTTGAAACAAAAGTCGGCTTGAAACTCAATGGTAAAGCAATGGAAAAGAAACCTGAAGGAAAAATTCGACATAACGATGAAAAGGAGAAGCATGAAGACGACAAGAATGAAAATAACAGCAAAGATAGTGATGGAGGAGACGCAGGCTCTTGGAAAAAAATTATCAAGAAAGAGCACCGTCTTATTGGTACTCCAGATTATATGGCTCCAGAAATTATCCTTGGACAAAGCATCAATAATTTTACGATTGATTGGTGGAGTCTTGGAGTTATACTTTTTGAGTTTTTGTGTGGAGTTCCACCTTTTAATGATGACAGTCCAGAAAAAATTTATGATAACATCATCAATCAAAGAATTCCTTGGGACCAAATCAAAATTGGTTATGATGAAGATTGCATGTCACCTGAAGCTGCAGATCTTATTCGTAAATTGCTTGATTATGATTACACTAAAAGACTTGGTGCCAATGGCGCTGCAGAAATTAAACAAGATATCTTCTTCAAAGGTACTGAGGGTTTTTGTGAGAAAATTATTTTATTAACCTTGTAGATATTAATTGGGAGACATTAAGAAAGCAACAAGCCCCAATTATTCCAGAGCAAAAGGGTGAAACAGATACAACGAATTTTGTCCGAATGTCAGGAAAAATTAACCAAAAAGATAAAGAAAGTCCTTTTGGAATTATTTCAGACGATCCTAAAAATGTAACCTACTAGGTTGAAGTCCTCGTTCTAACCTCCTTTTAATAGCAAAAAACTAAAGATCTTCTTGAAGCGGCATCAGATAAATTTAATATGTTTAACTATGCTGCTCTTGATTCTGAAAATAATAAAATTGCAGAAGAAGCTTTGTAAAATTTCTTTCTGGAAAATTTGTATTTATACTTTTCCCATAGGAAGAAAAAAGAAATGGAGGAGAAGGAATTGCAACATTTGACTGACGAATCACACATGAATTGTGATGTGCCCAAAATTTATGAGGATATATTTAACACGCCAAAATAACTTTTTCTCTCATTGATTTTTATATGGATATTTCTGATATCCTGAAAACATCAACTTTATGAACATTTGTTTATACAAGAAAGCCAGCCTTCAAGGAAATCAAGGTAC
>Ga0182738_1001173_pt1 | contig 33505 bp, 24 predicted proteins | sample eDN5th30CBELigMG_FD_128876 | JGI IMG/M metagenome (GOLD analysis project Ga0182738, IMG submission 128876) | Enriched Miracle-Growth compost microbial communities from Emeryville, California, USA - eDNA 5th pass 30_C BE-Lig MG (version 2)... ...
ATCGGCTCTTTTGCGTTCTGAACTTCGTCAGCCTGCATCGACGAATTCCAGGAATTCGCCTGCTTCGGCTTCCTTGTCAGAACACAAATCGCTCGATCTCGCCGGACAAAGCACCTTTCCGGACAGACTCTTAGTGTACTGGAAACGATCAATTTTTCTGAACCGCATTCACTCCAGATGAGCTTCGTTCTCCCGAGCGGGAGGCTGTCCACAATCAGCCGCACAGACTCATCATGAGCAAAGGCGAGAGCCCGTCATCCTGTCCTTTCAATATCAGATGCCGGCAGAAATGCTTGACCGCTTGACCGGTAAACCGGGTTTCCTCTTTACGTTTCGTTAAAATCTGAGAGAATCTTGCAGATGCACGGGGAGGATTGTCTGCTAGAGATTGGGAATGACGAATTATGGCTACCGGTCAATTTCAGTTTCGTCCGGATCGAAGATCCGGTCCGCTGCTGGCGAGTACGCTGGTTCTGTTTTTAGGAGCCATTGCCGCTGCTGTGGTGACAACCGCCAGTGGGAAAAGTCCTTATTTTGGCCTGTTGATTTTTGCGGGATTTGCTGCCGTGGTCCCCGTCTGCGTCATCTTTCTGCGAGCGACGCCTCAACGTACCTTGACGTCACTTTATAGCTGGATTCAAAGCCGCGACACTCACCCCAAAGCGGATTATCAGGTGCGAACAGTACGGGCCACTCGCACATACGGAACCAATCGACCGCCATCTGCCGAAGATCTGAAGGATCTGAAAGACGGCCCCCATAATTGGGTCCCTTCCAATGTTCCCGTCCCATCCAAAAAACATCAGTCTTGAAGTCCGCGTCCTTGCTGGTGATGGATTGAACCTTCGCGTTATTCCTGAACCGGAATTTTTTCCTGAGGCAAGCTCGTCCCATTCACCTCGGGTTCTTTCGAAGCGGACATTCTCACAGAAGGTTTGTGGTGGTCCGGGTGATCTGGCCCTGCCGAAGCTGTTGATGGTGGTGCCGGTGGTGGCAAAAATGGCTCCGTAGGAACATCGTGAATCGACAGTTCCTGCAGCGATTTCGCGACGAGAGACTGCTTGCGGCCGGCGGATTCCAGAATGGAAACAATAACCAGCAGCGAGAGCTCAATCGCAATCACCAGCCAGGCTGCCGGCCAGGTATGCACATGATACAGCAGAATCGCTCCCAGTCCGGTTGCCAGAGTGGCAAAATGAACCGTCAAGACAGCGTACTGCCGATTCAGCCCCAGATCTGTCAAACGATGCGAGAAATGGTTGCGATCCGGCTGAAACGGACTTTTCCCGTTCCGCAGCCGTATCCCCAGTACGGTCATAAAATCATACAAAGGAATGGCCAGGATGAAGAGCGGAGCCAGTAAAACATGCTCCTCCTGAAAGTTCTCTTCATAAAACGTTCCCAGCACAGTCAACGTTGAAAGCATCAGACCGATGAATGTGCTCCCTGCATCCCCCATAAAGATCTTGGCCGGTGTCCAGTTATGACACAGAAACCCGCTGATGGAACCTGCAAGAATCAACAGACATCCCCCAACCAGCCAGCGAGGTTCGCGAGTGAGTTGCAACATGATCCAGGCAAACAGCAACGCCGCAATTAAGGCAATTCCTGCTGCCAGACCATCCATGTTGTCTAGAAAATTCAGCGAATTGATGAGAACGACCATCCAGATCACGGTCAGGACCATTCCCACCCAGGGAGCAGCAATCAGAACCGTGCCGCGAACTCCGGCCATCACCAGCGCGATCGACAGCAGAACCTGCACGGACAGCCGGGCCTTCCACGAAAGACCGAACCGGTCGTCCAGCAAACCCATGGTCATTAATAACGTGCCCGCAGCAATCACTGCCCAGAGTTGCCCGGACCGATAAAGCACCCCCGCCAGATGTGCCCGCAGACTTTCAGGAAGAAACACCTTATCCAGCGGAGAAGATTCCAGGACATATGCTGTCAGTTGGGCCAGAAGCAGCGGAATGACCACTCCCAGATAGATGGCCACTCCTCCCCCCAGCGGAGTGGGAACGACATGCACTTTGCGCGCCGCTGGCTGATCCACGAGACCGCAGCGAGGAGCCAGCAGACGCATGCCCCAGGTCATCAGCCAGGAAATTGCAAATGCCGGCACCAGACAGGCACAGACAAACCAGATCATGCGACGCTCCGTAATACGAATCGCCCACAGTCATTGATTTCGCAAAGGAAAATCCGCCAGGCAGTGTTCGACATCGAAAGAATCATGCTGAAATCGGACGAGAGCAAGTTGCTCTGGCCTGGGCCCGCGCAGCATGCGTTTCGACTGATGAAAGGCGACTCACCGCGTGACGGAACGCGATCGATGCAGGAATCATGCGCTCGAGCTTGTGACCAGAGACCGTTCACGCGTTCCGCCTGCCAGGGTTCATCAGGAGAAGAAAGGAGAATTCGAATAATGCAAAGCCAGATTTGCGAAGGACTGGATCAGACTTCTTCAACACTCTTTGTCTCTTTCTATAATACAAAAAGCGTCGCCAGAACGAAGTCCGGCAACGCTTTTGTGATGAACTGCAGGTCAAACGGCTTTTCGGAAGAAAAGAGAGCAGGCATTTACTCGCTTGTCTGGCCGCATGGTCAGGAAAAGTTCTGGTCTGCAGCCTCTCGTGACTTGGGGGAGATTCGGGGGCACAAAATAATCCCGCCGCATCCCGGAGGCAGAACCATCAACTTCATAAAATACTGCAGTAGCAGGGTCGGCCGATGATGGAATCTGCTGGCATCCACCATTCCGACAGCAAAGAGAGCACCGTCCAGGAATCACGGTCTGTGGTCCCTGTTCGGATTCCATCAACCGTAAGATTCCATCAACCGTAAGATTTTCATTCGCCCGCACAGAAAAAGAGTCTATGACGACGCACTGGCTGCCTGATCTCCTGGTTTTTGCGGAGCGCGTTCCCGCTGGATGGCTTCATAAACCTCTTGACGATGCACTGGAATTTCCGTGGGGGCCTGAATTCCTAAACGAACCTTGTCTCCTCGAATATCAACAATTGTGACGACAATATTATCGCCAATAATGATACTTTCATCTCGATGACGCGAGAGCACGAGCATCTTCCTGACTCCTCGTAGGAGCGCGTTCAACTTCAAACCATGAGAACGGCTCGCAGTGGCGTAAAATTCGGTGGATGGGAGCATATCAATCACACCTGGAACACTTTCCGCCACACAACGCATTGCGATTCATTTCACGAAACGCACAGTGAGTGAGTCCAGGCGAGAGCAACTTGCCCTAAGCTTCGTGGCAGGATTCGTTTCAAATGCCTCCTGCGACAATGATTTCATCGACCACCCGGCACTCCCGGCAAGACGGGAAGACAGAATGTCTTGGTGGAACTGGCAAGGGCTGGGTGAGTGTTCTGAATACAACGACTTGCACACCTCCCACACTCTTTCCGTAAATTTATTTCAATGGGCACCAGATTGACTTCAGAAGGAGCCTTTGGCGCCTGCGCGAAGTCCTGATTCGGGAGAAGAAATTTGAAAAGGTATGACGTCGCGATTGTCGGCGGAGGGATCGTCGGACTGGCGACTGCCTGGCAGCTGGTCCAGCGTTATCCAGCCAGCAGCATCATTCTCATCGAGAAAGAACCACGACTCGCAGCCCACCAGAGCAGTCACAACTCCGGTGTTCTGCACAGCGGAATTTATTATCGTCCCGGTTCCCTAAGAGCGACCAACTGCCGCCAGGGCAAACGAGCGATGGAGCAGTTCTGCCTGCAGTATGGAATTCCCTTTGAGCAATGCGGCAAAGTCATTGTAGCTGTGGATGAAGCCGAGCGTGGACGCCTGCAAAAAATCTACGAACGAGGTCTGGCCAACGGCGTCAACTGCCATCTGATCGACCAGAATCGCCTCCGCGAGCTGGAACCGTTCACCGCGGGCATTGCTGCGGTGCACGTTCCGGAAACCGGCATTGTGGACTACTTGCGAGTCTGCCAGCAATTGGCCGAACTTCTGCAAAACTCCGGTCGACACATTCAACTCGATTCCACAGTCACCGCGATTCATCCCGAGACTGACCAGGTGACTGTTGAAACGACTCATGGGACGATTCATTCGCGCTATCTGGTCACCTGCGGCGGACTCTGGGAAGACCGGCTCATCAAGCTGGCCGGTGATGTTCCCATGGCTCAGGTGGTCCCCTTTCGAGGCGAGTTTTTCAAACTGAAACCCAACGCGGAACATCTGTGCCGAACCCTGATTTATCCTGTCCCCAATCCAGCCTTCCCCTTTCTGGGAGTGCATTTCACACGCATGATTTCGGGCGGAGTGGAATGCGGTCCCAATGCTGTTCTCGCGTTTGCCCGGGATGGATACCAGAAGACCGCTCTGAATCTGAGCGATCTTTTTGAAACACTCACCTATGGCGGGTTTCAGAAGATGGCCTGCAAGCACTGGAAGACCGGCCTGGGCGAGATGTGGCGATCCTGGAGCAAAGCGGCGTTTGTGAAAGCACTGCAGCGGCTTGTCCCGGAGATTCGCAGCGAACACCTGATTGCCGCCCCTTCCGGAGTTCGAGCTCAGGCACTTGGAGCAGATGGGACATTGCTGGATGATTTTGTTATCCAGCGATCAGGATGCATGATCCATGTTGGAAATGCACCCTCTCCCGCAGCCACAGCATCGTTGAACATCGGCAACATGATTGTCGATCAACTGTCCGGGACCGACCTGCGATAACCATCCAGCACAGTAACCATCCAGCACAGTAATCGTCCAGCACCATTCCGTATCAAGAACGCACTCATGCCGCATCGACCGCGTTCCGCCACGCGGCGAGCAGTTTTTCATCAAGTGAAACGGGCGCTGTACGAGCCCACGCTGGAACAACCTGCTCCAAGCACATAAAACAGATCAATCTCGCATGGATCGCTGGCTCACCTCCCAGGATCATCTCGCGACGAAAAAACTTGATCGCCTGCAGTCAGACCGATTTATGGAGCCTTTGATGCGGACGTTGCCTTGCTGAGATCCGCTTCAACTTTCTGCAGATGTTGCAGGTGAGCTTGGGCTTCCTGCAATTGCGTTTGAGCGGCTGAAACGGCAGCCTGGGCGGCAGCCATCCCTTTCTGCTCCTCTTCTTTAGGTTTGGCCGCTTCTGTCGCCTGCTGAAAAGCGACTTGTGCATCCGCCGCGGATTTTCGGGCAGCCTGTTCTTTCTGAACCGCAGCTGCCACCTGGGTCTTGGCTTCAGTCATCGCTTTTCGAGCGGCATCCAGTCCTTTTTCCGCATTTTCCACTCCCGTCTTTAGAACGGTCATTTGACGGTCCATCTCTTGGACCGCTTTCTCGGCAGACTCCAACTGCGATTTTGCGTTATCAAGTCCCTTCTGCAACTCTGCGACTTTCGCTTGAGCGGCCGTCGCCTTTTCATTCGCAACATTGAGATCGTCCTGGGCTTTCTTCGCATCTGCCTGACGCTGTGCGATCACATTCTTCACGGCTTCATCTGTTTCGATGACCGCTTTCTCGGCTTCAGTGGGCTCTGCAGCTTTGGCGGCAGAAGCCGCTTTTGCGGTCAGTTCCGCAACGAATGCCGCGACCGACTGCTGAACCTTGTTTGCTTCGGCGGCCGCCTCATTCGTCGCCTTGAATGTCGCTTGCGCCGTCTTCAGTTTTTCAGTCTGTTGCTGCAATTGGGCCGTCAGACTGGCGAGGCCGGACTCGGCATCCTTGGCCGCTTTCTCCGCCACTTCCAGAGTGGTCTGTTGTGCCTTGACCGCGGCTTCAGCCTGCTGCTTTTGCGTCTCGGCAGCCTTGGCAGCGGCATCCATTTGTGCTGCCGCCTTCTGAGCCGCTTCCGCAGCCACTTTGCGATCATTTATCCCTTTTTCAATGCCTGCCAGCGATGCCTGTTGAGCTTCCAGCTGAGTCTTGAATTGGGTAATGCCGGCTGTGGCCTGTGTAATCTGGTTCTTGACAGAGGGAGGATTGGTGTCGATCTGTCCCAGTTGAGTCGCGTCTTCAGCATTCCAGATCGTCACTTTTCCGGTCCAGTCACCGGTCAGGATACGATTCGTTTCGGCATCGAAAGCCACTTCCATCGCAATATCCGCCACTGCCGGCAGGTCACGAATTTTCGCTCCGTCCCCCTTCCAATAGCGTGTCAACCGATCACGCCCGGCAGAAACGATGTTCCCATCCCGGGTGTATTCCATGGAGGTGACCCCTCCACCGTGAGCATCCCACGACTTCACCAACCCGCCATTCTGCATTTCCCAGAGTTTGATCGTCCCGTCTTCGCTGGCAGAAGCGACGACATTACTATCCGGGCGCCAACTGACATCACTAATGCCCGCCTTATGTCCTTGCAGGTCATAGAAAATTTCGCCGGTGCCCGCTTCCCAGACAATCAGTCCGTTACTGCGATCTCCAGACGCCAGCAGGACGCCATCCGGGCTGAATTCAATGGCGGTCAACCAGTCTGTATGCTTCTTATTCTCGAACAGCAGTTCACCAGTCTCAACAGAGTAGACCCGCAGGATCTTCTTGGGACCGCCCAGCGCGACGAGAGTCTGGTCGGAACTGATATCTGCCCCTAGAATTTCATCATACTCTTCGCCCACTTCCACTTTGCGCTCGCCGGTCCGAACATCATAAATCACGACACGACCGCTTTCGCCTCCCCGGCCTCCACCGACCAGCAACAACGATCCATTTCGACTGAATTTCGCGATCTGGGCGTGCCCCTCTGGAAACGGCAAGACTCCCACCAGGTTGAAAGAGCGGGAATCGTAAACCCCAATCTGCTTATATCCGGACACAGCCGCTAAAGAGGCCCAGGGACTGACAGCCAAGGCGGTCACGGCATTGGCATGCCTGGGTGTATAAATGGAATCGCCATAGTAGCTTTGCGGAAATGCCACGTCTGCCGGACGGGTATTCGAGACTTCAATCTTGGCCAGCGATGGTTTCTTTTTAATAGCAGCCTTGCTGCCCGAGTTTTCCAGCGCTCCCATGTTAATCCATTTTTCAATCATCGCCAGTTGTTCCGCCGGCAACTTATCCGCATTCGGAGGCATCGTCGGTTCGCTGGAGTGCGTCACCAGATTGAACAGATAACTATTTCCGGCATCACCCGCCTCGATGACGGTGCCCGACGAACCACCCAGCATCATGGCGGCATAGTTATCCAGAACAAGCCCCCCTTTCTTATCACTTGCATTGTGACAAGAGCCGCACTTCGAACGAAAAATCGGCAGTACATGGTCGTTATAGGTGACCTTTTCTTTCACCTCTGGACCATCCGTCTTTTTATCTTCGGCATACACTGCCCCGACGCTCATGACCAGCAACAACGTGCTATAACGATAAATACTTTGCATGGTTCAATAATCGGTTAAGACAAATTTAACGCAGCCGGTTGCCGGCCAGAATCGCCGCAGAAATTCTCTGCTTGTTGAAAGAAAAATCTGTTTCTGCATCAATCTTCAGACAGACCATATCAACCCCGAACAGGTCCCGTCCTGCCATGCCGAATAGAGTCAGTGATTAAACAGGAACTCACGGGAGTTCAGGAGAGCCCAATAAATATCTTCCAGTCCGTTCTGACGCTGACTCTCATCAGTGACAAGCGTGGAAAGATGCTCCATTTCCTGGGCTGTCGGATGCCGTGTCAGACAGATCACATACAGGCGGTCAATCACCTCCGTAGCAGGCAGGTTTTCATCCTGCAGTTTCTTCAGTAATCCGCCGCTCCGCATTTTATTCTGAATGGTATTTCCGTTCATCAGATGCAAAGCCTGTGACAGCGTGGGCTCCATACGAACTTCACACGAACAGGCGGTCTCGCGACTGGCCCGCCCAAATGTCTGCAGAAAATAGTTTGACGTTTTGCCATCATTGATCTGAACGGCCCGCGCTCCCACGGGCAACTTCGGAAAGTCGTCCTTCGTCTGGGTCACCTGCGTAATGATATCCAGCATCGATTCCGCTTTAATGCGACGAATTGTCTGATGGGCAAAATTCAATTCATCCGTCTGATTACTTTCATTTCGGCGAGTTGTTCGCTGATACGTTTTGGACAGACAGATATCTCGGACAAGTTTCCGGAAGTCGTAGTTGTAGTTCGTGAAATTTGTGGCCAGGGCATCCAGCAATTCCGGATTGGAAGGAGGATTGGAAATCCGGACGTCGTCAAACGGCTCGACAATGCCGACGCCAAAGAAATGATGCCACACGCGATTGGCAAAGTTTCTGGCGAAAAACGGGTTTTCCGGAGATGCCAGCCAGTTTGCCAGCACCTCACGACGATCTTTCCCCTTGATGTCCGGCTGACCACCACCCAGGAACTTGGGAATGGCGTTTGCACCTGTGACCGGGTGCTTAATTTCACCCCCACCACTATTGAAGATAATCACTTCACGCGAATCTTCACCCGGTTTGCGACCGATCTGTGCCACAAACGCTGCAAAATCATAGTAATCGTTCTGTGTCCAGCGATCGAAAGGATGGTTGTGGCATTGTGCACACTGAATTCTCATCCCCATGAAAATTTGTGCGATGTTCTCGGAGACTTTCAGCTTATCCCGTTCCAGTTCATAGAAGTTGGTTGCCGGCGTGGAAAACGTTCCGCCAGAAGCTCCCAGGATGTCCCGCACCATCTTATCCATCGGAACATTGTTGGCGATCTGGTCGGTCAGCCATTGCGAGTACAATACGATCGATTTATCAGGGATCTGACTTTGCCCCCCCGATCGCATCATCAGCCATTCTGCCCACTTCGACACCCACATTTCCGTGAATTCTTTGCGGCTCAGGAGTTCATCGACCTTCTTCGTCCGTTTGTCTGGATCGGTGCTGGCCATGAACGTATTGAATTCGTCCAGCTCGGGAAGCAGTCCCACCAGATCGATCGAGACCCGTCGAATGAACTCTTCATCCGTGCATGTTTCTGACGGATTGACGCGAATCTTCTTCAACTTGGCTGCCACCAGTTCGTCAATGTAATTTGCTGGATTCTCCGGGACTTGCGTGTATTGCAGACCTTTGGGCAGCGCCAGAAACTGTGAACCCTGAGTATGGACATCAAAACGGGCCATCACGAAGGCTTCCCCGCGCTGACCGGCAGTCACCAACCCGTTTTCATTGATTTTGGCGGAGGAATCATTGCTGGAAAAGAAAGAGGCCAGCGATGTGACATCGCGAATGGTATTGTCGGAATATTTGGCAACCACCACCATCTGCTGGGTCTCGCCGGTTCCATCCATCACGGCCTGCTGGGGATATAATTCGATGGAAACACAACGCGCCTGATCTGCAGGATCCAATGGAGTTCCATTTTCAATCCATTCCAACATTGTCTTTCCGAGTGCAGAATCCTTTTCAAACCGCTTGCCACCGGTATGCGGAACAGCACCCGTTATTTTTTCCAGAATCAGGCTGGATTCCGGAACAGCCAGATCGATACGTCGACCAAGCTGCTCACGGGTAATGCGAAAATGATCTCCATCGGGATCGTAACCGAACAAAGAAAGCCGAAACCCATCTTTACCCCGAGCGGCTCCATGGCAACTCCCGGTATTACAGCCCGCCTTCATAAAAATCGGCATCACATCAAGTTTGAAGCTGATGGGCCGGTCGACAGCTGACTTTTCAACAATGACGGGAACTTGAAAACTTTTCCCGTCGACAGCGAGGCTGAGTTGCGTCTCCCCGTCGGCAACCGGCAAGAGCTGGTTCCCTTCGCGCCGTACCAGGCTGGCATTATCCAGCTTCCAGTCTGCCCGTGAGGACAAATCCCGGGTGATGCCATCGTCATAGACACCCTGGACAACGATGGACTGTTTGGCGCGACTGGTGGTCAGCCGGATTTCTTTGGGAAATACCCGTAATTCCACAAGCTCCGCGCCGATGACGCTGTGTGCAGTCCATCCGGCAAACAACAGCAATGTCAGGATTCGTTTCATGGCTCATCGTTTCTCTGAAGTCTGGTGTTGCCACGCAGACCAAATTTGGTCCTCAAAATCGCTTGAAGCGGTCGTCGCAGTCTGCCTGAATTCTGCTTTCGCTGCAGATGGCAAGACCACCTATTGACCGGCGGCCTTCTGTTGTTGCTGCAAACGCAATTGTTCCAGCCGGGAAAGTGGCTTAGCCGGCGGGGCCGCTGCCGTTGCGACAGGTTGTTCTGCAGCAGGTTGAGTCGGTTCCGGGTTCTTCGGAGGGGGAGCGGGCTTGTCAACACGCAGTCGCCCCGACCCCAGGTTATGCAGGATCATCTGGCCATTTTCTGGAATCTCCACCCGGCATTGCAGGTTCTGTGTCATTCCTTGAGGAGTGTCTGCAGCTGTCTTGATCGTAAAGAGCAACTCTTCCGTCTCTTTGGTGAATTTGACCTTTTCCACAGTGGCTTTGGCCGGCAGACTGACCAGTTCCGCAACGGCTTCACCAGTAAATTCCTTCCCGTGGGTCACTTTCACGAGATACGGAATTTCCTTTCCCTGCTCCACAGCCCCTTGTGCAAACTCGAAGCCGACATAGGGTTCTTCCACGCGCAAAGGGACAAGCGGAGTCAGGTATTCATAATCTCCGCCGGCATATTTCACCCGGCAGCGCACCGCGACCATACTTTCCCGCACAGCCGCTCCGTTCGAGGCATTAACCGTCATGTCGGTTTCTGTGGCCCCCTTGGGAATCACAGCCGAGCCATTTGAACTGACACCGGGTGGATTCTGTAGCATCACGAGGCGAATCTCTTCGTCCCAGCCTTCGGCTTTTTCGCAACGAATTTTCAGCGACATCGAACCGTTTTTCACCAGGGGAATGGTGGGGGGTTCAATCCAGCATTTGAATGGTGCCTTCTCAATGACCACAACGGGCATCCGGTTCATGCGTTCTTCCCAGACGCGGTCATTGTTGCGAGCCCGAATCATCAGCACATCTTGTCGCAGGCGTCCCGTGATCTTGCGATCGGCTTGATTGGGATCATCCAGGAAGGCTTCAATCGTTGAATATTTTCCACCCAAAGGGGCGTCTTCATCCGCATAGAACACAACCGTTGCGGTCCCATCTGCGCGCCAACTGGTCGGACATTCCATATGAACGCCCGGGGGCAGGTCGAGCCCTCGGAAATTGACGGGGCCACCAAACTCGCGCCGCTGGATATTGGCCACAATTCCAATTCCTCCCCCTTGAGGAATCACCAGTTGAGACTGCACATAACGAGCCAGTTCTGTCGGCTCGGCGAACAGTTCCGGATGGACGGGAGTGACTTCGACGCGGTATGAATATGTGGGAGCCCCGTTTCGCAAATGATCCCGGATGAGAATCGCGTATTCGCCATCCTCCGGAAACTTGTACTTCACAGCGGAGTCGGGACGTCGTGCATCGTCATCGCTGGCCAGACTGGCGCCGTCACGAACCCTCAAAATCGAAATCACGGGATCCAACCCGGAACGCACGCGACGGGCATAGACTTCAAACTGAAACTCCTGCCCTTTCTGGGCAGTGAACTTGAAAATGTCTACGTCTTCCTTTTCGCCGATCACACCATCCATGGCACCGGGGATGCTGGCGGGAGTGGCCTGGGCGATTTGATTATTCGGTTCCTGTTCAATGCTGCCTTCCAGATCGCTCAGGCGGAACGGCATGGAAGAAGGGGCAATCCCTTGATCGTCCTGCACCTCAAGCCAGAATCCATCTTCCGGGATTTCATTGGGAAGAGTCACCTTGCGGATAATCGGACCGGCGACGTCTCCCAGAAACGTGACATCCAGCGTCTGGCCTGGTTTGCCACCGGCCGGAAGGGTTGCCAGTGGACGTGGGAATGACCCGACATGCAGAAGATAATGGGCATTGCCGTCTCCGTTGTAAGAGGCGTCACGCACCTGGATATAATATTTGCCATCAGCCGGAGCGATGATGGAGACAACGGCATCATTCCAGAGCAGGGGGGCATCATCATTGACAGCCAATTCGAATCGATCGGAATTCAGGATCGCCACGTAGGGATCAAAATAGTTTGTCCCGTCCGAGAGGCCGAAGCGTTGCCCAAAGATTTCGGCACTGATTCTCTCTCCTTTTTTGGCTTCGAGCACATAATAGTCCACGTCTTCTGAAACGATTTTTCCAGCAATCGTGGTATTGAACTGAATTGCCTGAGGCTCAGAAAAATCCGTATTGGGTTCCACCTCATCGACAACCGGCAACGCGCCCACGTGAAAATTCACAAGTTCGGAGAGTCCGGTTCGAGTGCGAATTCGCATCCGCTGCGACCCCAGGCGACAATCTGGAGCAATCTTCAGACGAACTTTCACTCTTTCCCCACGTTTAATGCGGGCTTCGTCCTGAACGATCTCAAAACTTTCGACCTGCATGCCGGTGTCGTACAGGAGCAATTCTTCGGCATCATCCAGGCGATCGCCGCGCAGATAAACGTCAATCTCGCTTCCACGCTGCGCCCCGATCGGCACTGTATGTTGGAAACGTGGGTTCGCTGCCTGTGCCGCTTCACTGAAAAGAGTTCCGGCAGCACAGAAAAACAGTGCCGCAATGGTCAAAAAACGCATCTACCCACCCCGGTTGATTGAGGAAAATGGGAGCCATCCCTGCGACGTGAATCAGGTCGCAGGGAGCTCAAACCATGTTCTCGAAGTCGTGCTCAGAGAGTTCGAGTATTCATGCGGTGTCCCGAAGGTGACTGCCCCCGCAGTTGCACCGCATCACATTCAGGCAAATCAGGCCAGCAGTTCCTTGATCACTTTTCCGTTATCGACGATTTCGATAGGACGGTTCCCCGGAGACATCAATTCCTTATCGGCGACAATTCCCAACGTGTGATAGACCGTCGTAAAGAGATCTTCGACAGAAACGGGGTCTTTTTCTGGCTCACTGGCCGTTGCATTGGATGATCCGTACACCTGTCCCGGCTTGATCCCGCCACCAGCCAGCACCACGCTGAACACTTTGGGCCAGTGATCGCGACCGGCCGTGGCATTCATCTTGGGAGTCCGACCGAACTCGGACGAAACCATGATCAACGTTTCATCCAGATGTCCACGTTCTTCCAGATCTTTGACCAGTTGTGAAAAGGCTTGATCGAAGTTCGGGGCCTGATTTCGGAAGCCATTCACGATATTGTCGTGCATATCCCAGCCGCCATAGGTCAGATTCACCAGACGAACTCCGGCTTCGACGAGACGCCGTGCCAGGAGCATCCGAGCCCCTGCTGTATTGCGACCATATTTATCTCGCAGTGCATCAGATTCCTTGTCTAAATCGAAAGCGTCTCGCGCTTCCGGAGCAGAAATCAGGCTGTATGCGGAATCGTAGAAAGAGTCCATTGCCGCAATCTGATCCGAAGATTCACGCTTGCGAAAATAGTCGTTAATCGCCTCCAGAGCGGATCGCCGGCTGGCAAAGCGACTGTCGTCGACACCATTGGGCAGCTCCAGATCCCGAACTTTAAATCCTTTGTTCGCCGGGTCGCTTCCCAGGGCAAACGGTGCGAAAGCCGAGCTTAAATAGCCGCTTCCCGCAAATTCATTCGGAACATTGGGAACACAGACATAGGGAGGAAGGTTATTGCGGCTTCCCAGTTGCTGGCTCAGCACGGAGCCAATAGAAGGATATTGCAAAGCCGGGCTGGGACGATACCCCGTGAACATATTGTGTGTGCCACGTTCGTGGGCCGCTTCTCCGTGCGTCATCGAGTTAATCACACAGATCTTGTCCGCAATTTGCGCCATCTGTGGAAACATCTGGCCGAAACGAACTCCGCTCAATTTCGTTTCGATCGACTGCATTTCACCCCGGTATTCCAGCGGGGCGAACGGTTTGGGATCGAACGATTCCTGCTGAGCCAGACCACCCGGCAGAAAGATATGAATGATCGATTTGGCCGTTCCCTGAAAGTTGTCGTAATCCTTAAGATCCGCCCGTGCCTGGCGGGCCAGAAGCTGCGGCAGAGTCAGGGTTGTTCCGGCCAGCATGCCGACCTGCAAAAAACCGCGGCGAGAAAGTTGCTGAAAGTGCGTCGGCGAACAACTGTTGGTAGTGATGGCCATCGGCTGAACTCCATTGAGGCGGGTGTGAAAATATGGTGAGAGTTACTGGGGAGCTCATTCCGTTCAATGTGAACAGAAGAGCATTTTCTTATCCAGGCAGGCAACTGGCTGAGGTTTCAGCCCAAATTCAGGAGGAACTGTTCTCTCACAATCTCGTGACATCACAAGCTCTTCGAGAACAGTTTTCTAAAACGTGGCGGGAAGATGGTGTGGCTGTTCTTTCCTATCGGTGTTCCTATCGGACTACAGCCAGTAGATTCATCAATCTCCACCAATTCAATACGAGCGTATGATTCTCATACCGCACAGTCAATCGAAAATTTGGAAACTCGGAAATTTCTTCTAAACATTCAGGAAGTCTGCATCCTCAAAATTCCATTAAAAACGCGACCTTCCGGCTTGTCAGATCGCTCGCCAGATTCCGGTCTGAAGGAATTCCGAAACACTCCAGCCAGATACGCAAAGTATTTTCAATACGGAAGATCGTGCAAAATCCTGCAGGCAATTCGGCCCGGGAAACTTGTCGTGAAAACAGAGTCTCCCGGGCATCAGCCGAACGTCCCCTTGCTCGACGGCGCGAGATGTTGTGGTCTTTTTTCATCATTTCACAAAGACCCAACCGTCACCGCCATATTCTTGAGCTAGGGTTAAATCAAACAGGTCGATGTGCAATGTGCGGTCCTGACAGGTTCAAGGGCTCGACAGGTTCAAGGGATTCAAGGGACTGAGAATTCAAAGGTTCGTAAAGTCCCGCGTTTCCGCACAGCGTCATCGACATGACAGCATTCCCCCCTCACTATCATTTTGGAATGAATCGGACCTTTTGCCGCGTTTCGTGAAGACGCGGCAAATCGTCGATTCAACTCGAGATTCCGGCCATGGCTGTTCAAACTCCCCCTGCTTCCCGACTTCGCAAAGATCCTTCAGGCGATGATTTTGAGAATCTCAAACGTCTGATTCACGGCAAGCTTGTTGATAAATTAGATTTAAACAGATTAGGTGAATTGCAGGGCGATACCTTGCGGCGGGAAATCCGACTGGTTGTCGAACACCTGTGCGATACAGAAAATCCATTGCTCAACCGTTCAGAACGGGAACGGCTCATTGAAGAGGTCCTGGACGAAACATTTGGTTTTGGTCCATTGGAAATCCTGATGAAGCAGGAAGGGGTCGCCGACATCATGATTAACGGCCCCAAGAAAGTTTTTGTCGAAAAAAATGGCCGCATTCAGCGATCCGAAGTCACTTTTCGCGATAACGATCACCTGCTGCAGATCCTGGATCGAATCGTGTCCCGGGTCGGTCGGCGGATCGACGAAACGTCTCCGATGTGCGATGCCCGGTTACCGGATGGTTCCCGTTTAAATGCCATTATTCCACCACTGGCACTCGATGGCCCCTCCTTAACAATACGAAAATTCGGCACACGCCCGCTGGCGCTGGAAGACCTGCTGAGATTCGGCGCATTCACGCCGGAAATGGTGATGCTTCTGGAAGGAGCCATGAAGGCCCGGCTCAATATTATTATCAGCGGTGGAACGGGCTCCGGAAAGACGACATTGCTCAACACGCTTTCCAGCTTCATCGCACCGGATCAGCGAGTCATTACCATCGAAGATGCTGCTGAACTTCAGCTGCAGCAAGACCATGTCTTACGATTGGAAACCCGCCCGGCGAATATCGAAGGGAAAGGGCAGGTGACCGCGACGGATCTGGTAAAAAATGCCCTGCGTATGCGTCCCGACCGGATTATCGTGGGGGAATGTCGCGGTCCGGAAACGCTGGACATGCTGCAGGCGATGAATACGGGTCACGAAGGGTCCATGACCACCGTGCATGCAAACACTCCGCGAGACGCCATTGCCCGTATTGAAACCATGGTCACGATGGGTGGGGTGGAATTGCCGCTGAAGGCGATCCGCCATCAACTCTCCTCCGCCGTTGAACTCATTATTCAGGCCAGCCGACTCCAGGGGGGTCCGCGAAAAATCACATATGTTACGGAAGTCCTCAACATGGAGCAGGACACCATCATCATGCAGGACATTTTCCGATATGTCCAGGATGGGATTGATGCAGATGGTAAAGCCTATGGTCACTTTGAAGCGACCGGCGTACGACCTTCCTTTATGCACCGTCTGGAATCCGCCGGCGTGCGATTGCCCGCCAACCTGTTCACCGCCCGCAGACTGGGAGGTTAGAGCGCATGACTCCCGCACTGTCTGTCTTACGCGTGGGCATTCACAGAGAAAATCCAACGATTCATCGTTTCGCTGCAGACGACGGCGAAACGATTGATCGGGCGCCGGCAGCCTGTTGAAAAATGCACAGACAGAAATGTTTGTGCCACCAGGGTCTATTGAGTCACTGAAAAAAATGTCCCGGGATGGTGACGGCTCAGCAGAAGCCTCGCCCTTCCGAAATGCGACACTCTGCTGATGCTGCAGGCACCGGACGGCCTGTTTCGATCACAACCGATCAATATCAATTCCATGTCTTGAAATTTTCTCGTTTCGAGAAAATTGGAAACTTTGTCACACAGAGGCAACTGAAATGCTGCTGGCCCTGACACTCAGCCCGTTCGTCGCATCACTCATCGCATTTGTCGGCGTGGCCGGACTGCTGGGTGCGGTGGTCCTGCTGTTTGACCGGTCGCACAGCAGCAATGTTGAAGATCGACTGGATATTCTGGCGGGGAAAAAGATCTCACAGGCGGAAGGCCCCCGGGTCACACGGGACGCCCTGGTCAAAGAAGGGATCAACGGGCTTTCCGGACTGGCAACGAGTCTTCTCGATCGCTTTGCCAATTTGAAATTGCTGTATCAGCAGGCGGACACCACTCTGAAGCCGGAAGTCTTCGTGATGATGATGGCGGGCTGCGGACTGCTGGGGTTTCTGATGGCGGTGATGGCACATCTGCCGTTGCCCATTTATCCACTGGCAGTGCTGGGCATGGCACTCCTTCCATTTGGCTGGCTGATGTTCAAACGGGGCCGTCGCTTCAAGAAGTTTGCAGCACAACTTCCGGATGCCATGGAACTGATTGCCCGGGCACTTCGGTCCGGCCATTCGCTGGCATCGGCACTCAAAGTGGTTGTTGATGAATTGCCTGCTCCAATTTCCAAAGAATTCAACATTGCCTATGAAGAACAGAATCTGGGAGTTCCGCTGGAAAACGCCCTGAAGAATCTTTATCTCCGCATGCCCAACATGGACTACAAATTTTTTGCCATGGCAGTGGCCATCCAGCGGCAATCCGGGGGAGATCTTGCAGAAATCCTCGACAAAATCGGACACATTATCCGTGAACGATTTCGAATTCTCGGACAGGTGCAGGCACTGACCGGCGAAGGACGTATCAGCGGCATCGTGTTGATGGCGTTGCCGATTCTGCTGTTTTTCGCCGTCTGGAGACTCAATCCAGACTATGTAATGTTGCTGTTTACGGACGAGATGGGCCGGAAGATGGTGGCAGGCGCCGTGGTCCTGCAGATTCTGGGAGCCCTGACCATCAAGAAGATTATTGCGATCAAAGTGTAGTGGACAGGGGAACGAGAAAAGGGAATAAGGAAAGCCCACGATCTCCCCAGACCTCAGCCCCCCTTGATCTCTCACCCCTTTCCCTTTACTGCTATTCACCATGGACATCTCACACTTGCCCACGCTGTTGCCCTTGATGATTTTCGCTGCCGTGATGGCGGGAGTCTGGGCGATTTCCAGCCTGTTTCAGTCTCCGGAGACTCGGGCTGCGGAACGCCTGCAGGAACTGAAAGACCCCCGCAAACGGGGTGCAGACGCCGATGACAAAGGAGGAGGGATTGGCAGCGCTCTGAAAAGAGCCGCTCCAGCACTTTCCAAAGCACTCATTCCCAAGACGGACCTGGAGGAAAGCAACCTGCGGGTCAAACTGGCCAATGCCGGCTTTTCTTCACCGCATGCCAGCACCTTCTTTCTGGCGATCAAGATGGCCTCCCTGCTCCTGGGATCGGTGCTGGGAGGGGGAATCGGACTGGCCACAAATGGATTCACGACGGAAGGGATGATGGCCCTTGGCATTGGGGGGGGAATCGGCATGTTCCTGCCGGGCTGGGTGATCAGCCTGTTGGCCTATCAGCGCAAAGGGCGAATCTTCCTTTCCATGCCCGATGCACTGGACCTGCTGGTGGTCTGCGTGGAAGCAGGCCTGGGACTGGATGCAGCCCTGCGTCGCGTGGCGGAAGAATTGACCGATGGAGCGAAAGAGATCTGTGACGAAATCAACCATGCAAATTTTCAGTTGCAGATGGGCCGCAGTCGCCGGGAGGTGTTGCATGACCTGGGAATCCGCACCGGAGTGGACGACGTCAAAGCCCTGGCCGCCATCTTGATTCAGGCGGACAAGTTTGGATCATCCATTGCGCAGGCCCTGCGAGTGCAATCCGACAGCATGCGGATCAAGCGAAGTCAACTGGCAGAAGAAAAAGCAGCCATGACCGCAGTAAAAATGATCTTTCCGCTCGTGCTCTTCATTTTTCCTGGTATTTTCGTCGTGCTGGTCGGACCTGCTGCAATCATGATGGTCCGCCAACTGCTGGTCCCATAGTGCTCTGCCAGGGGATCGTTTTTTTTGGGGGGGGGAGGAGCGTCTTCGCAACATCGTCCGTAGCCTGTTGAATAGCCATGGAATCTCAGCCAGACAGAAATGTCCGGCCCACTTTTTTCAATGATCCAGATGCTTCTGGTGGCACAGACATTTCTGTCTGTGAGTTTTTCAACAGGCGGCCAACTGCTTCGATCAGCATGTTCGTACGTTTCCTCAACGTCTCTCCAGCTTTTCTGACCGGGGGATCTGACCGGTGATCTCGCAGGAAAAAGTTTTACGTGATAGAAACTGATTGATTTGCGTGGCAAATAGCGCATCTTCTCATATTGCAAATGCTGTTGATGGGATGAATGGCTTGAACGCATTCATCCCGCATCGACCGCGTTCCGCGACGTAGCGAGTTGCGTTTCACCAGTCGAAACGCGCGCTGCACAGGCGAGAGCAACTTGCTCTCGTCTTACAGACGCCGATCGTCACTCATTCAATCAATCAACGAAGTGAAATTGGCCGAGTTGAAGAGAATTGAAATTCCGGAGTTGCAATCCGGCAGGTTGATCAGAATATGGAACTGGTGCTGCCGCACTTCCATAAAAAAAATTGCCGCCCCGACACAATTTCTTTATACTGCAGGTGTTTCGAACTTTTTCGGGACACGAAGATTTCGAAATCCTTAAGAACCCCTGGCAAAACGTGCAGAGAACTTGCTCGCGGAATGAAAATTTCCCTTGTCTGGGAGGTTTTGTTCGCGGCTCTAAATTCTTTTGGTTGTGGCCGGATCAGTCGGCCAGACCGGGATGCCGGAGTCTGAGACAGACCTGGTGATCCGAGACCCGAGACATAGTGATTCCGACAGTCTGGAAGGTTGACAGCAATGAGAAGCCCGACACGATTTCTGGGTGCGATGGTTCTGGGAACAATGGCCCTGACCTGCATGGTTCCAATGTCTTCGGTGTTCGCACAGCAAGGGCCCGAAAACTGGGCGACAAAAATGTTTTCCGAACTCAAACATGATTTCGGAACCGTGGCCCGCGGTGCGGATACACGTGCGACGCTCATCGTTCAAAATCTTTACGAAGAAGACGTCACCATTGATAACGTGGGAACCACGTGCGGCTGTACCGCTGCCAAACCCAACAAGACTCTGCTGAAAACCGGTGAGAAAGCAGAGATCGAAATTCAGATGAATACCGTGAAGTTCATGCGGCGAAAGGATTCCAATGTGGATGTCACCCTGACGTTTCGCGGACCGCAGGGAGCCAGCACCAAAACCGTTCGCGTTCCCATTACCGCCTATATCCGTTCGGATGTCGTGGTTTCACCGGAACCGGGCAACGCCAACTTCGGAAGCGTGGAATTTGGACAGGCTGCCGACCGAAAACTGGAAATCGCCTATGCGGGACGGGACGACTGGATGATTACCGATGTCCGTGTTCCGGATGATCGAATTCAGGCCAGCGTACGGGAGGTCGCACGTGGTCCGGGACAGGTCCGCTACGAACTGACTGTGCACTTGAAAGAGACCGCACCGATGGGGGCCATTCAGGATCAGATTCGCCTGATCACCAACGACCAGAATTCTCCGGAAGTGCCGGTCCTGGTGATGGGAAACGTGGAACCGGACATCGTCTTCGCCCCCGCTGGAACGTTCCCGCTGGGAAATCTCAAGCCGGGAGAAACCAAGGAATTCCGCGTTGTATTGAAAGGCAAACGTCCCTTCGCCATCCAGCATATTCAATGTGATGCTGCAGACTGTTTCGAAGTGCAGCAACCGGCTGCGGATGCACTCAAGGTGGTGCACGTGGTTCCGTTCAAGATGACGGCCCCCAACAAACCCGGACGTTTTTCAGAAAACTTCACCTTCACCATTGCCGGCCGCCCTGAACCGCTCACCTGCAAAGCTGAGGGAACCATCCAGGCCAGTGGTGAGCAGCCTCTTTAAAGCGCTTCCTCCCGCAGCGACCGCGTTCCGCCACACGGCAAGTTGCCTTTCATCAGACAGAACGCGAGCTGCGCGGGTAGGCCAGCAAGCCTGTTCGCGTTGTTTGAGAACCTGTCAGAGAGATGGTTGCACCACGACGGCCGGCAAGTGCCCAAGGGAGGAATCAGAACCATCCAGCAGATGTTGTTGACCTCCCGGGTCTTACCAGTCACCGATGGGCTGCTTATCGCGACGATCTCCCAGCTTTTGATAGGTCGCGACGTCGATATTTTGAGTAGCAAAGCGTACAGAGCCATCACAAAGCAACAAATGGCATCCACCGGTATGACGGGATTTAAATGCCATTGCCGTTCCCCATGATGATGGACTATGGCATAACGACGCATCGGAGTTATAGTCCGGGTCATTCGGACAGGTATGCGCATTAATCCCGCCACTGGTTCCATACCAGAGAGCATTGGCGTTAGCCCAGCCGTTCTGACTATGGGTACTGCAATAAGGAAGTGCTTCCCCCATCGCAATGGTGTTCGTTGTCCCATCCGTAATTTGTGCGATTGTGGCTGCCCAGACTTGTTTCCCGAATGGTCCGGAAATATTGAGCCCTTTCATTGTGTACTGGTTTGAGGAATCACGATTGTCTCCATTTGTTGATCCGCCGTTTCCGTTCACGACGTTCCAGGAGGATGGGCAAACACTATAATTCTGCGCTCCCATGCTGAACGCATAATCCGACGTCGCCCGGGGATTGGGAGACGTATTTTGTCCCCCGGTCAAAACCGCATCCGCATCATCACTGGGACAGCGATAAACAGCAATCACCTGCTGACAGATCAGCTGCGTCGACCCGGGAATGGTCTGAGTATCGATAAAATTCCCTGAAGTGAAATTAAAATCGATGGCATTATAAAGTGTCGACTGTTCAACGAACGGCAGGAGAAAGACCAGTCCACTGCCGCGGTTTGTGCCCCAATTAGAATCATAGGCCATACCCGTTGGCGGAAAACAACCATGGGTATCATGATAATTATGAATGGCCAGACCGAGCTGCTTTAAATTATTTTTGCATTGAGACCTTCGGGCTGCTTCACGGGCCTGCTGAACTGCCGGCAGCAGCAGCGCAATCAGGACGGCGATAATGGCAATCACCACAAGCAATTCGATCAATGTAAATCCACGTCGATGCAGACTCATTTTCCACCTTCCTTATCCGCAGGGGATTTTCCGTGCAAAACACGTTTATCTTTAATTAATAATAGAAGTTCAGAAATAGTCTCAACAAAACAATCTGCTGCCCCGTCAGGGCTTGGATTTGGGTGCGTCATCACGAAGCGTCCTCCGTTGTCGGACTTTAGCGTTGAGACGAACCCCAATTTTTAGAGTAGACGAGGCACTCCTTATGGAATTTATGATGCCATAAATTTCCTGGTTTCATGTCGCACGTGGCCTGGGATTTATCGTGCTTGCGATTACTCTTTCAGTGAGATATGAAATTCATTGGCCCCCTCTTTGACGACTTCCGTCAACCCGCTGGTCTGGACAGAGGAATATTTTTCTGGAATGAGATTTTTTACTGGATCATAAGGTTTGTCCGCAGGTGGAAGCTGTACTTTTGTGACCGTTACAGTGTGCTTTCCTGGGACAGCTCCTGAATTCACACTTCCAGTTTTGAGCACAAAGTCACCCGCGTCGTTCGTCAGGCCTTCGGCCGCCGGACCAGATTCCGGGATAAATACCACGCGTGCTCCAGCAACCGGCTTATTATCCAGCGTCACATTTCCTTTTACAGGTGAAGTTGGAATTTTCGCGGACTGACCACAAGCACTCATGATCAGGATGCCGACCATCATTACGGCCTCGCGATAATGCCTGAAGACCCGTCGGACAGGGTGTCTCATTGCTCCCTCTTTCGTGCGATGTCAACGAATTGCGATGTCAATGGATATTAAAAAAAGTTGATGGAGACTCCGGCTTCTATTTTTTCTTCAGCTGAAAGTCCTGCACAGAATTGGCCCGCGGCAGATCGAGATTCTGTGTATTCAGGTCAGTCACTGGAGATCCCATTTCAGATGAAGGATCATTCGAGATTCCGTCAAATGCCTGCACTTCAGCAATATAGGCCCCTCCGATGACTCCGTTTCCGGAGCCTGTTTTATAGCTGCCATCCCGAAACGTGATGAGCGCTCCAGGGCCCTGATTCCCTCGTTTGGAATCAGGTGTCAACATGATGGTTCCTGCTGCCGCCGGCTTGCCGTCAACCGTCACATTCCCGCTCAATTGATAACGTTCCGGACCTTTTTCACGACCGCTGCAGCCTGCCAGGACACCGAGCATTCCAGCGCAAACAACGAGAATTGTGATTTTCATAAGCTTGTCTGTACCTGAGCTTGTCTGTACCTGAAAAATGAACCCGTTTCAGTTGACCCGGCTAGAACGCATGCCTTCCGTATTGTCCGTCATATGCGTGGACACTCGCAGAGAGAATCCAACGATTCATCGTTTCGCCGCCATCTGCAGCGAAACGATGAATCGGACGATGCGGCTATTAGAAGGGCAATCCCCCCACGGGAAGCCGGTCAGAAATATTTGCAATTTGCTGATAAGTGATCTGATTTATGTTCTCGCTGACAAAGTGTACAGATCCATCTCCCATCAGAAACTGGGCACCCCCCGTGTGATAGCTACCGAAGCGATTCGTGGCCTTTCCGCCTCCGATCATATTGGAGTTTTGCCTTTGCGGATCATCATCACTGATCGTATTAATCTGAAGGACTGCCGCCGCCAGAACGGAAACATAGCTATCCGTGCCATTGACACGCATGGCCGAGGCCCATGTCTGCGATTCACAGCAATCCTGCGGGGCAGACATATATTTTGATTCACCCACAAGAAAAATATTCGAAGTCCCGTCAGACATCTTTGCCATGGGAACTCTTGAATTCATATACATCGCACCGGTATTAAAGTGTGCTCCTCCATCGCTACGCACCCGGCAAGGGAAAGTATGTGGCTGATTACCGGGATCTGCACCACCGCCGGTCACTCCAAAATAGTTGCTCGCACTGAATTCGACCGCAACAGGGTCGCTGGGACATTTTACAGATTGCAAAGGCCTGATTTGCAAAGCGGAATTCACATTTGCAGTACAACTATTGGCCGGGGTTCCATCATCATTGAACCCCCAATAGAACGGCAGATTGAAATTGAAGCCGTTATAAAGCGCCGATTGTTCGAGCATGGGGAGAATCAATACCGTCCAGTTCGCTCCCCCGTCGTAACATTGTCCACCATTGAGTCCGGTTGGCAGGCAGTCCGCAGAAGAGGCGATATTGGCAATATTGCCGGGCGGAAAGACGTTATGCGTATCGTGATAGTTATGCAGTGCTAATCCCAGTTGTTTGAGATTATTTTTGCACTGAGAGCGGCGGGCCGATTCCCGCGCCTGTTGCACAGCGGGCAACAACAGAGCGATGAGAACTGCGATGATGGCAATCACCACCAGGAGTTCAATCAGCGTGAACCCCTTTTCAGATGGCGCGGCAATTTTTCGAGACTTACCGCGAAAACGATCCATTAAGCTAGGCAGCCGGGGAGGGGTAAGCATTGACAATTCTCCTTGTTAAACGAAAGCAAAAAATAATTCAGCATCTCGCCTATTAACATCTTGAATTCGAGGCGGCTTCAAACCTCGCCGCCAATTTCCCCTCCTGACATTATCAAAAAATCACAATTGGAAGAGAGACTGTCAGCCGTCAAAAAACAATTTCGGTCCTTGCGCAAACACCTGTTCATGCCAATTTTTATGAATGCCTCAAATTACTCGATCAGGATTTCTGCTCAAACCGGAAGAATTCGGAGCAAGTTGCTCTCACCTGCGTCCGCGTAGCGCGCGTCTCGACTGGCGGAACGCGGTCGATGCGGGGCGAGGGCGCACTTGCCAGCAATCATCCGCAGCCTCGATGTGAATAGAGAGATGAAAAAATCAAGATAGCACCATCTTTTCTAGCTCAATCGCATCAGCCACGTCAAGTATATTCTTGAGTATTGCTAAAGATTGTTAAAGATTGGTGATTGTTCAAAATTCGCCACTCCCTTCCCAGTGGAGGCCTGACCATCGTTCCAGGTTTGATTGGATTGAGACCAGAGAACAGAGGAAATTGTTAACGACAACCTTTACCATATCCTCTTTTACTTCTTCTCGTTACGTCACCGTAAATCAAGCTTTCAAGCTTGGAAAGACTGCCGGAACAGATCAGCCCGAACCTGCGTTCCGTTTTTTAATCAGAACGCAGAGTGAGGGGGGGGGAATTGGGAGCGTCTTGCTCCCGCATCGACCACGTTCCACCCCGCGGCGGGTCGTCTTTCAGGAGTCGAAACGCAGGCTGCTGTGCGGATACCGGGCAGAGCAATTTGCTCTAAAACGGCGAATGTTCCAGCCGCGGCAGGAATTTCCCTGCTGAAACCGCCTGCCAGACTTGTGAAGAGAACGGTTTGCGGTCCTGGACGTCCTGGATGCGCTCTTCCCATTTCAACACGCCGAAGGGAACTTCTTCGCAATACCAGACGTCACGGATCACACGGAAATCGAAAGCATTGAGCCCTGTTCCCGTGGTATGTGTATAGCCGACATGGCAGCGAAACGCATCGCGCCGGAGTTCGGTTTTCTCATAACGGATTCTGGAACTGACATATTGCATCCGCTTGGGCATCCCGCGAAAGAATGCGAGGTCTTCAGCAGTTGGTGGAGTTCCATCCTGCCGGCGCAGCAAGAACTCCTCGACAGGTTGACCGGCACGAAACTGTGCAACACCAAAGACATATCCGGTCTCCACCAACTCTGCGGAACCGGGCAAATTCCGGCCCACCAGGATCAGTCGTTCTCCGGCATTCACCGGACCGCCATCCTGTAACCGGATCAGCTGTGAGGCCCCTGGCAGACCGGGCGATTGAAACGTGATCTGATAATCCGTCTGCAATTCTCCGTCGGGCAGACTTCCCAGCCAGGTATAATGCTTCCGCAGAAATTTTGGAGCGGGATCGGAATAGTCAATCCATTTCGCCTGAGACATCAGCTGATAGATCCAGTTTTGCGCCCAGGGAGTATTTGTGGGATACCAGGCTGAGAAAATGGAGACACATAACAGCAATGTCGACAGCAGCCGAAACCAGATGCGATGTCCCAGCCTGTCCAGCAGAGGAATCATTGACAGCAGCCAGAAAGGAATCAGCCACATCATCCAGCGCAAGGCGACGCTCATGCCGCCGTAATTGTAGTTCTCGGTTTTGGTCAGGTAGAACCCCAGGGTCACGATGCTCAACACGATTCCCAGCAGATGAAATCGCTTCAATCGCGAATGCCAGTACAGAGGAGGGGACAACCATGTCCCCAGCGTCAACAAAAAGATGGGGCTTAAGGAAAAAATTCCGTGATGGCCAAACGTGCAATGGAAAAGATAGGTGAGAGTAGAATCCCGCGGTTTGTCGATCCCTTTGGGGTCTTTCCAGTAGCTGGGAACTCCTTCATGTACAAATTCATAAGTCTCCGTGCCATAGCGTGAATAAAACGGTTTCAGGCTGCCGGTGGCCTGATAGTTCGTCCAGAAGAACGCTCCCAGCACGATCAGAGCGCCGGGCAGAAACCACCACAGCGTCTTTTTCGCATCATCTGCCAACAGCAGACAGAACAGAGCCAATCCAAACAGGGCGGCTGGAAGTTCGTTGCAGACTCCAAAGGCAGCCAGCACTCCACACAAGAAATAACGGAATCCGGATTTCTTCCCTTCAACCAGGATCTGAGCCGCCATGGGCAAGACCATGAAGAAACAACTGGCGGCAACGGTATGATTATTGAAGACCGTGAGAAACGGCAGTAATAGCATCCCCCAGCAGGCACAAGTCATGATGAACAGATGCGTCCAGGCTCGCTGTGCGGTGCGGGCGATCAAACCGGAGAACAGCACCAGCGCAATTCCCATAGGAATGACATTGATCAGAAACAGTAACGTGCGTGTCACCAGGGCGGTTTGCTCTGTCAACGTCCAACCGGTTACGAGCTTCAGACCACGATAAAGCTCTGCCACAAGACGCGGCAGAAGCGGCGGCTTGGAGGAATAAAAGTGATCGTGATGTTTCACCTGATCAATGGTGGACCAGCCGGGCCGGTTATGAATTTCATCAATCTGATAAGTCTGGCGTTCCACAATGGACCAGACCGTACACCACCGCGATCGATCATTGGCACTGCGCATCACGGGGGAATCGGCCAGTCGAGCGGTGATCACCATCATGGAGGCGACGATCAGCAGCAGACAGGCTGCGCGCGTCTGCCAGTTGGGCCGGCCCGTTTCGGCGTCTGAAGTCGAACTGGTTTCCCGCACAGTATTCACAGCAATTCCTTTAAATGAAAATGAAACTTGCCAAGTTTTCCGCCATAGTTCCCTGCGGAAATTCGCAGCAGACCCGGAGTTCCCAGGGCTCCGTGCAACCCCGCCCGCATGGCATCCTGAATGGACTGCTGAGTCAGGCCGTCGATCACGATTTCGTAGGCGGCCCCGCAGCCGTCCGGAAGCTCGGACATTGTCAAGGGGCGACTCGTGGGACAGAAATGATCGTTCGTGCTGGCCCGCAGCTTCGCATATTTCGAACCGACCTTACTCCCGGACCGGACAATTCCTCCTGGAAACGGGAGTGCAATATCCGGACAGGTGCGCATGGCATCCGCCGCGTTTTCGGCTGCCTGCAGAGCGGCCGGCAGGTCTTTGCCGCACAGGATCAGGTTTCCCCCGGCAATCCCGGTGGTGGTATGAAATTTGTCCTCGCACAGAAATTCCCCATCCATTACCGGAATTCGCCAGTACCGGCGTCCCAGGATCTGTTTGGAAATCTGTAAACCATCCCCAAAGAACCGCAACGAGCCGCCAATCTGAATCTGTTTGTCCGGCGCCTCATCCGGCAGGCCGTCATAACATGCGGTTGTGGGGCAGGTCAGGACGCATTGTCCCACACGCTTTCGCAGAGCCTGCTCCAATCCGTCCCGGCTGAAAGCAAACGCCAGCACCGAGACGCCCGGGCGGCCATCCGGAGTTTCCTGCTCGTCCAGCTTCCGTTCGATCGCCGCTTCCACATCACAGGCAATCACGCTCGTGGCATTGCCGCACAGTTCTGTCGCCGCAATCTGTGCCCAGCGCTGGCTGATGGCAGTAATGATCAGGCGGGCAGCTTTAATGGAAAACGCCTCCGCAAAAGTGTCGACCACTTCAACACCGTTGCATGTCAAAATCTCCGAGTCGTTCACCATATTTCCAGATGCCTCATGTCCGGTTCGGGAGCTCTAGAGCCCTGTCAGGGCTTAGTTTTGGGGTGCGTCATGGCGGAATGTCCTCCGTTGTCGGACTTTGCGTTACGACCTACCCGAATTTTCAAAGTTGATAAGCACTCGGTGCATCCACCCCGCAGCGACCGCGTTCCGCCACGCGAGTCGTCTTTTATCAGTCGGAACGCGCGCTGCGCGGGTCCAGGCCAGAGCAATTTGTTCTGAATCGAGATCAGCAAGTCTGATCAGATGGAGACAAGGGTAAAGGGAAGAGAGGAGAGAGAACAGGGGAAGACCACGTTTGATGTCTTTCCCTGTGCTCTTTCCCCTTTTTCCTGCTCCCATCCAACCAGATCTCGAACTGCCGGGAGACGCGATCGTGACACCATAGCATTGTGACACCATAGCATCGGGACACCATTATGGACCGTGCGCTCACGACGCGGACGCCATTCGAGAGCCTGTCAAGATAGAGTGATTTTATCACGATGTATGGAAAACTCGTTGGCCGGTTCGGAATGCGCTTCGAGGTTCCGGGCAATCGCCCGATGCTGTTTCCGATACTCCCGCGGCGACTTTTTTTGCAGGCGATAAAACTGGCGATTGAAATTGGATGTATTGCGGAAGCCGGCATAGGCCAGAATTTCAGCAATGCTCAGATCCGTATCCGCCAGCAGGCGGCAGGCCAGACTCACGCGCAATTCCGAAATGTAGTTCATGGCGGTCTTGCCGGTCGCACTCCGAAAGAACCGGCTGAATGCAGAAGGATTCATCCCGGCGTGACTGGCCAGCATCTCGTGTGTCAGCCTGGAATCGCGATACTGATCACTGATGAAGGCACAGATTTCTTCGGTACGCGTCTGCAGGGAATCGCTGGGGGGAGCAGAAAACCCCACACTCGCCAGTGGCGTCGTGGAATCCGCATCTGACAGCTGGATCAGGCACTTCAGGAAATCAACCAGCTTGGACGCCGCCGGCTGGTGCGGCAACAACGAGATGGACCGACCGATCCGCATGGCGGTTTTCGTGTCGAACTTCAAACCTCGGGAGGCTCGGGCGATCATGTCACGCACTCCTATCAACTCTGGAGCTTCGAAAAATGTCGAGCCTAAAAAATCCCAGCGAAACTGCACGACCATCGCAGGATGCAGATCGAGGCGATTCGACTGATAGTCATCCGAATGCCAGGTATGCGGAAGATTGGGGCCAATCAATACCAGATCATGATTTCCATAACTGGAAATGTGGTCTCCGACAATTCGCGTCCCCGATCCCTGCTCCACATAGGTGAGTTCAATTTCCGGATGACGATGCCAACGGGCCGCCGTCGTCAGATGAGCACGATTGAAACATCGAAACGACTGCCCGCTGGGAGGAACCAATTTCTCAAATGCAGGCTTCATGCAATTGTCTCAACAATTCCCGGACTGCCAACATTGATGTCGTGACCACGTGCGCATTCGCCCCGCATCGTCCGATCAATCGTGGGATTCTCTCTGCGAGTGTTTACGCGTACGACGGACAAATACGAAAGCAACGTGCTCTAGAGCAAGTTGCTCTGGCCTGGGCCCGCGCAGCACGCGTTTCGACTGGTGAAGTGCAACTCGCCGCGTGGCGGGACGCGGTCGCCACGGAGTGAATGCGCTTTAAACCATCAATATGTTCTGATTGTTTTGCCGGAAAAAGTCAAATCCGCGCGCCTGAAAGCGTCAAATTGTTTCAGGCTGATCAATAACTGCGGACTCCGTGTGTCGCAGCTAAAAGAGCCCGATACCCATATCACCTGTCCAATTTCTCTCGTTTATTGGAGGAGACGGGGGCGAACTTGGCCGGTGATGCTTCGTTCGACAGGCTTGTTCGACAGGCTGCGAGCAGGCTCAATTCTGTCGACGGGATTGGGTCAACAGGGGAGCGACAAACACCAGAAACCCCAGAACTCCCCCCAATGGAAGCAGGATTTGGGGTCGGCGAATGAGGAAAAACACGGCGGCCACCACACCAATGGTCATCCATGGGGAAACATTGGCCCAGGCAGCGGCCCGTCCCCGTGTCGGCATGCCCACCCAGAACGCTCCGACCAGCAGCCCGGACCGGATAAAACTGCCGCACCAGATATTGTTGTTCCAGGAATCAAAGATGCCAATGAGCAGGCCCGCGCACAGACATCCGATGGCCAGGACTCCCACCAGTGAGCGATTCAATTGTTGCCGCGTGAGTGAAATCAACGATTTTGCCCCGCTTTTTTCAAGTTACTCATACGTGCCGGCATTTATGGATAAAGGCAGGCGAGAGGCACCCGCAGTGACCGATACTCATTTGCCGAGGGCCTGCGTAAAATGTCTGCGCAGCGTCGACAGATGATTCTCGTTGGTATCGTGACGGATGCGATTTCTCCAGCTTCTGGTTGTGTTCACGCTCTTCAGCAGTGGCTGCATGCGCACTGCCATCGTCAAGTTTTACGAACCGGCTGCCATTGATGTCAGCAGCATGAACCGTATTGTCGTGCTGGAATTCGAAGGAGAGCAAGGCAAGTCTGTCGCCAATTCACTTTCCGGTCAACTCTGGCAAAATGAATTCTATACTGTTGTCGATCGGAGCGAACTCTCCCATGAGTTGCAACTGGCGGCATTCGAACAGAGCGAAGAGAAATCACATCGCTACCACGAGTTTCTGGCTCCAGCCCGCAATAAAGGTATTGATGGGGTCATCATGGGAGAGGTGCGGGAATATCGTTGTGAAGACAAGCACGTTCGGCGTACTTCGTTTTCCGCTTCCAATGGAGGCGGAATGATTGGCTCGAACCGGGCCATGGGAACCGGAATCGGACTCGAATTCCGGGAAAATCTGGTCCGCGAAGCAGTTGTCACCATGGCGTTCCGTCTGGTTGATGTCGAAACCGGGGAAATTCGTGCTTCTCGCGAAGTTTCCCATAAACTCTCCGAGGAACGTGAACTCGCCTCTGGAAAGCAGGTGTCCCAGTCCGAAGTCCTCAATCGTCTCACGCAGGAATGCCTGGACGAAATTGTGGGCATGCTGGCCCCGCACGAAGCCACCAGTCAGATCCAACTGGCGGTTTGCGATGTCTGGACCAAGGGCCGCCGGGATGTAAAAGAAGGAAATCAGCAGGCAGTCCGCGGCAACTGGGAGCAGGCCGAACATCATTGGCAAACGGCCTTGCAGATTGAGCCGAACAACCATGCCGCGCTCTTCAATCTCGCCATCGCAGCAGATCATCGGCACGAATATGCCGTTGCTGAGGAGTTGGCGATGCAGGCTCTGCGACTGCAGCACAAAACCTGTTATACCGAAGGGCTCGATAAGATCCGCACACACAGAAACGCCACCGAGAAAGCAGCCGAACAACGTGACGCCCGTGTGGCCACCGCCGGGGAAGAAGCCTGGTAAATTACAAAGTCACAGGTTCAAATTGCCCCTGCAGCCGTTCGACTGCTTCAGCGGGCCGCATGTTGAAGAGTGCCTTGCCGCCGGTCCCCCAGACTCCATTCTGATAATGAAAGACGGCAGAAGCTTCGCGAAACTGTTCGACAGCTTCCACATCTTCCATCTCCCCTCCGGGGATCGCTTCAAAATGAATCTCCACCCCGACAAAGGCGGTCAGTAGTCCGCTGGCAACGTCTCGGGCAAAGTTCACGTCCGACCGCCATTCACAGTGCACCCAGGTCAATCCGCGTGGAATGCCCCGGATCATGGCGAGATCCAGAAACTTCGCTTCGAGAACTTCACGTCGCAATTTGAAAAGTCTGAGTGCCCGCTGGGCCTCGTTGACTCGACGCCGGCGGAAGACGAGTACTCCCAGAATGATCAGCGGAATTGCCATCACGCCGATCATCATGAGCATTCCGGCAGGAAAAAACAGGAGATTTTGCACGATCATCTTCTCGTTTCAGAAACTCAGGGCATGACAAAACTATGCCCTTCCGGCCGCACAGTCAGGACAGGGCAACTTGATTTACGCACAATCTTATCCGCCACACTTCCCATTAAAACATGTGCCAGCCCCGTCCGTCCATGAGTGCCAATCACAATCATGTCGATCTCGTTCTCGCGGGCATAGCGGACAATCTCGACAAATGGCACCCCCGTCACAACTTCCCGGATGATGGACAATGATCCTCGCAGATCATCCGGTGGCAAGGTCTGGATCTGCTTCTTTGCAACTTCCTGAGTTTCTAGAACATACGTATCCGGAGGGGGAAATGTCATTCCCGGGTCCGGAATTAATGGATAGATCTCTTCAACCACGTTCAGCAAGTGCAACTGTGCAGAAAACCGTTGAGCCAGTTCACATCCATACCTCAGGGCACACTGACTGAACTCGCTGAAATCGGTCGGAACCAGAATTCGTTGAATTTTGATCATCGGTGTTTCCTCGCTGTTCCGGGCATCATCTCGAAGACACGACCGCATCCGATTCTCTCATCTTTGATGATCTCTCCGAATCGCAAATCGGCAAGACCAAAACACCTGTTCAGGTCAGCAATTTTGATTCCCAGCTTTTTGCTCTTGTGCGATCAACAATCGGAATTCCGGTACTCCCAATTCTGGTACTCCCAAGTTTGAACCACAGCGACAGGGAGAGAGGTCAAGAGTCGGGGATCAAAAGAAGAAGAGGGGAAAGCGATTCGAAAATTGCTTTCCCCCCTGAGTGCACTGTCCTGAGTGCATTGTCCTGAGTGTATTGTCCTGAGTGCATTGTCCTGAGTGCACTGTCCTGAGTGCACCGTCAACTCTAAAAAATTTGGCAGGTCTTCACGCAAAGTCCGACAACGGAGGACGTTTCGCGATGACGCATCCCAAAACTCAACCCTGACAGGGCACTGGATCGCATTGCTCCTGTATCGACCGCGTTCTGTCACGCGGCGGATGCCTTTCATCAGCCGAAACGCGCGCTGCGCGGGCTCAGGTCGGAGCAACTTGCTCGGATCTGAATTGGGACCGCTCGGACTTGAACCGAGAACCAAGGGATTATGCGTACCACTTCAACTTTCGCTGCCCCTTTCGGGTTTGTGGTCTGGACCATCCCTTCACTTTACGTGTCTGCCGTCTGGTCTCTACACCTTCTGCCCGCAGGCAGCTTGGCTCGGGATTAGCCTGTCTCTGGCGAGAGTTAGCCTTCCCCGAATTTGACAGATTCTACTGCCTTCCTCACCGGAATCATCTCTTCTGCTCCATCATATGGTGGTGATGGCTCATTCGATCGCATTCCTCAGGTGAAGAGGACAGCAACCCAACTTGAACAAGACCCTGCATGACTGTTTAGGTCCTGTTCACGCCAAGTCCCCTGCTCTAACCAATTGAGCTACGGTCCCTGTTTGCAGGAATTGTAACCGGATTCGGGATGGTTGTCCTCAATCAACTGAAAAAGGAGCAGGCCCCCTCCGGTTCCCGCGTTTTGGAAAAAGGGTTTACCCGATCCGATTTGGAAACGCAACTTGACCTCGTCATCGTTTCGCTGCAGACGACGGCGAAACGAGAAATCCGTCGATGCGGGGTGAGAGTCTCTCCGGAAAGGTGCTTTGTCCGGCGAGATCGAGCGATTTGTGTTCTGACAAGGAAGCCGAAGCAGGCGAATTCCTGGAATTCGTCGATGCAGGCTGACGAAGTTCAGAACGCAA
>Ga0182738_1001174_pt1 | contig 33502 bp, 31 predicted proteins | sample eDN5th30CBELigMG_FD_128876 | JGI IMG/M metagenome (GOLD analysis project Ga0182738, IMG submission 128876) | Enriched Miracle-Growth compost microbial communities from Emeryville, California, USA - eDNA 5th pass 30_C BE-Lig MG (version 2)... ...
ACGATCCTTCGATGCCCTCTGGGCCGCCATCGGTCGCATCATTGAAACCATCCGGCCCCAGGAATGCCGCAACTATTTCGCCAACTCCGGGTATGTATCTAACTAAACGAGAAATGCTCTAGCTGTTTAGCACGCACCTGCGAAACAATGCTCCAACTGCAATTACCGGAATCGGTATCGCGGCTTTGAATCAGAGGAAGCGGTCGAGGACCTTTCGGCTGTGATGATCGAGCGCCGTACGGTCGCGTATCAGGAAATTGATGCTCTGGCTGTCGGTGATCAGCAAAGCGATTGGAGTCAGACGGCGAATGTATTCTTCGCCCTTGAGCACGAACGACGTACTACCGCGGTCGGTTTCAACCCGCCAGGTGCTGGGGGTGGCAAAACTTGAAACTGCCTCGATGCGTTTGATTTCCGGCATGAACTCCCGGTTGGCAAGATCCGTTTCAACATGCCTGCGCGTCTCATCGGGAAGGTCGCTCAACACCTCGATCCACGTCAGTTCATGGCCATCCGTATCGACCAGCGAGATACCGCGGCTGGGAGCGGTAATGGGAAAAGCCCGTACCGGAACCACACCCTCTCGTACTTCCCCGTTCGCTCCGGTAAACACCAGTCGTCCAAAGGCATTGCGGCTCAGCGAGTAGTGTAAGGGCACTTTTTCCGTCATTCCCGGCCACCTTCAGCCCTTGGCTCCGGGCTCAGCCTGCGCAGATCGTCCTCCGTGTCCACGTTACGCACTTGCGCCTGGTAAAGCCGGTAATAATGCCCTTCACGCGCCATGAGCTCATCATGATTGCCTATTTCGATAACGCTTCCGCGGTCAAGCACGATAAGCCGGCTGGCGTCGCGCAACGTGGAGAGCCGGTGGGCAATCGCAATGGTAGTCCGGCCTCGCACCAGGTTTTCGAGCGCTTTCTGGATCTCTTTCTCAGTGGTCGTATCCACTGAGGATGTCGCTTCGTCCAGGATCAGAATACGCGGATCGATTAGCAGTGCCCTTGCAATCGATATGCGTTGCCGCTCCCCACCCGAAAGCGCCTGCCCCCGTTCGCCGACCAGAGAGTCATAGCCGTGTGGCAGGCGGAGAATAAACTCATGCGCATGCGCAGCCCGTGCGGCGGCAACAATTTCCTCCTCTGTCGCGTTCGGTTTGCCGTAGGCAATATTCTCGGCAATGGTGCCGAAAAACAAAAAGGGTTCCTGAAGAACAAGCCCGATATGCTTGCGGTATTCTGCCACCGGGAGTGCACGTATATCCACGCCATCCAGCAGGATTGCGCCTTCCGTCACGTCGTAGAAACGGCAGATCAGATTGACGAGGGTGCTCTTGCCTGAGCCGCTATGGCCTACCAGACCCACCATTTCACCCGGCTCAATGATTATATTGATGCCGTGCGTGACTGTGCGGGTACCGTAGCGGAATTCGACGTTTCGCAGTTCGATGCGCCCCTCTACGACGGGCAGGTGCACAGGGTGGGCCGGCTCCGGAACGCTGGAAACGTGGTCCAGAATTTCGAAGATGCGCTTGGTGCCGGCAGCGGCCTTTTGCGTAAACGAGACAATACGGCTCATCGAGTCCAGCCGCACATAGAAACGGCTGATGTAAGTAAGAAAAGCCGTCAACACGCCTACCGTGATTTCATCTTTTGATACCTGCCAGATACCGAAAACCCACACTACCAGCAAACCGATCTCGGTCAGCAGCACGACCGTTGGCGTGAACATCGACCAGACTTTGTTGACCCGGTCATTGACTTCCCGATTGCGTTCATTGGCGGCACGGAAGCGGGTTGCCTCCCGCTTCTCCTGCGCAAACGCCTTCACTACCCGCACGCCGGGAATGGTATCGGCAAGCACACTCGTCAACTCGGCCCAAACGCGATCGACCTTCTCGAACCCGGTCCGCAACTTATCCCGAACCAGATGGATCAACCACGCAATGATCGGCAATGGCGTCAGGGTGACCAGCGCAAGCCACGGCTCGATCGAAACCAGGATAATGGTCGTCATGCCGATCATCAGCACGTCGGTCGCGAAATCGAGTAGGTGCAGCGACAGGAAAATGTTGAGGCGATCTGTTTCCGACCCGATACGCGCCATGAGATCCCCGGTGCGCTTGCCGCCGAAATAGGCATGCGAGAGTTTGAGAAGATGTTCAAAAGTGGCTGTGCGCAAATCAGCACCAATGTGCTCGGAAACCAGTGCGAGCACGTAAGTGCGTGCCCATCCCAAACCCCAGGCCAAAATCGCGGCCCCGAGCAATCCGGTCAGATAAAAACCAACCAGTTCAGCATCAATCGGCTTACCGTTCTGGTAGGGAATCAGTACGTTGTCCATCAGGGGCATGGTCAGGTACGGAGGTACCATCGCCGCTCCCGTGCTGCCGAGCGTCAGAAGAAAACCGACAAAAAGCCTCCACTTATAGGGTCTGGCGAAACGCCACAAGCGTAACAGGGTCCAGGTAGACGGGGGCGCGTGTACTTGCTTGCGGCACGCTTCGCACTCCTCCTGCCCCGGAGCCAGTGGGATATCCAGTATTCGGTGACATTTGGGGCAGAGGATTTGTACAGGTAAAGGGCGAAACTCCCCTGTCAAGTGATAATGAAGTTGCTCGCGGAAATTATCGATGAGCCGGCTGGCCGCGGTATCCCTCCCCAATGTGTAGCGCCAGCGTGCGAGCAGCGCGTTCTCATCGAAGAGTTCCAGGCTGCCGACACCTGCATGATCGCTGCGCACCAGCGTCAGTCCAGGTCGATAGTTCCACTCCTGCCACGTTGCCGACTCCTCCGCTCCCACCTTGGCGAGCAGACGTTTATTGGTGACGATTACAAGCCCAGGATCAAAATGCAGTTGGCCATTGAGGTCAGTTTCGAGCCCTGCCGCAACCCTCTCTTCCCTGGAAAGCCGGGATTCAACAGCCGCAATCCAGGCAGCCGGCAGAGCAGGCGCTGCTGCGTCTGACAGCATGTCATCGGGAGAAATCGGCGAAAGCCCGGATTCCGGCATTGCTCTATATAGGGGAAATCAATATCAGATATTCAAAAATAGCGAATGGGACCTTCTGCCTCCTCGTCCAGGTAAGCAGCAAACATCTTCGCTCCGCTTTGTAGTGTCATCGGTTGAATAGCATTTCATAGAGCGAGTATTCACACGCGTGCGAACACGATGGCACCTGCTTCCCATCTCGAAACCCGAGATGGCCGGCGGGAGTATCAGATAGTGCTCATTATGCCCTTATCGGGGATACTGTGTCTCCGCATTTGCTTCCGCCGGATATTCATACCCGCCGCGCTCCGAGCACAGCGCCCACGGTAACCGCTCCCAATCCCGCTAAGGTGAGCAGAGGCAGAGGTTCCCCCAGAACAGGCACAGCCGCCAATGCGGATATGACGGGCACGAATGCCATCAGCAAGGCAACCGTCTGTGACCCGAGGCGACGCACTGCGAACGTATAGAGCAGCATCGCGATAAAGACGACCAGCACGCCCTGATACGCTGCCTGGAGGATGATTTCGCGGACAGGCGCCTGTGCGAGATTGCTGGGCAGAAATAACAGCCAAACGGGCAGGTAAACCGCGGCGCTGCCCAGGGTGGTCGTTACAGTGGCAGCAAGCGGTGGCATCGGATAGCGTGCAAGCAGCAGCGTGAATATCGCCCATAATGAGGACCCGCAAAGAAACAGCACGTCACCGAGAATCTGCGTGGGAGATATAGATGTTCCGAGTGAGAGCGAGTCAGCGGCGGTCAGCAGGATACCGGCAAAAACAATAAGCAGCGCCACCCGGCGTGCATCGGCAAATCTTTCGCCGAACCACAGCCACGCAATGATCGCAGTCAGAAAAGGCAGTGTGCCGGGCAACAGCACGGAAGCATGAGCTGCCGGCGCCCAGCGAAAGGCGGCGTATACTACTGCAGCGTAACCGATGCCGCCGAACAGCGAGAACAGGGCTATTACCTTCAGTGGAGGCAGCAGGATGCGTGGCAAGAAAAAGACGGCGATCGAAGCGCCTACTCCGAATCGCAGCAGGGCAATGTCCCAGCTTGTCAGCGTGCCCATTCCTCCGTATCGGCTGACGAGAATGAAGCCGGTCCAGATGCATATGGAAAAGAAGACCGCTATCCAGCCGCTCCAGGATTTGAATGCTTCCCTCATATATTGAAACAGCGCTCGTTATTGTCTGGTTGTTCTTTGTTGCGGCTGTTTCATGAGTACGAGCGGAACTTCCCTTCCTGGGAAAACAGGACTGCCGGAACATCCATACGCTCAGGTGCTTCCCTGCTTCGCGTTGTGCACGGCTTTTCTGATGTTTTCAAGTGCTGCTTCAATGATGCGCCGGGGAGCACCGATATTCATGCGCATGAAGCCGCTGCCTTCTTCGCCAAACAAAGTGCCTGGACTCATGCCGATACCCGCTTCATGCACAAAAAAATGTCTGAGCTGGATATCAGTCATCCCCAATACGTTCATCAGCTCACGGCAATCAAACCAGAGCAGATACGTGCCTTCGGGCTCGATGAGGTGGATTTCCGGGAGGTGGTTCTCCAGATACTCTGAGACAAAATCACGGGTTTTCTGTAGATAAACCAGTAATTCATCCAGCCAGACTTCACCTTCCCGATAGGCTGCCTCGAAAGCAGCAATGCTGAAAGGATTGGATGCACTGACATGCAGAATATCGAACGTCCGCGCAAGCTCTTCCCGATGCCTGGAATCCGGCACGACGAGAGCGGAAAGATTCAATCCGGGAATATTGAATGTCTTGCTGGGGGCGACAGCTGTTATGACATTCGCCTTGCTTCCGGCCCATGCTTTCGCCAGCCGTGAGAGCATATGATGCCTGGCTTCGGGATAAACCAGATCAGCGTGGATTTCGTCGGAAAATACCACGAGATTGTGTTTATCCGCTATCCGCAGGATGCGCTCGAGTTCCCCCCTGCTCCACACCCTGCCGACGGGATTATGCGGGGAGCATAACAGCAGGACGCGCGCGCCTTGCGCGCATTGCTCGAGATGATCGTAATCGATTTCATAATGGCCATTCCGTAACCGCAGCGGATTCCGTACGAGTTGCCTGCCGGTACTGGTAACGGCAGAGAAAAAGGGGAAATATACCGGCGGCTGCACGATGACCGGTTCTCCGGGTTGCGCAAAGGTCATGATGGCGGCATGCAACGACGGAACCACACCGGGACACATCATGATCCAGTCTCGCTCGATCTCCCAGCCATGACGACGCCTCAGCCAATCAATCAGCGACTCATACAGACTGTCGGGAAAGACAGTGTACCCATACACCGGATGGGCGGCGCGTCGGGAAAGCGCCTGAGTGACTGCGACTGGAGTGGCAAAATCCATGTCCGCGACCCATACGGGAATTACTTCCGCTGCGCCAAACATGCTTTGGCGCTTGTCGTATTTCAGGCTGGCTGTCCCGGTCCGGTTGATTTCCTTATCAAAATCCTGGTTCCCGATAGAAGCGCTTCTGTTCAAGCAACTCTCTCCCAGATTGTTACTTCCGAGAGCGTATGCTGAAATTTACGGCGTGTTTCGCGAATGACAAATGGAACTTCCGTGGGCCCTTGAATCAGCTTGAAGTGGGCACCCAGAATTTCTTTCAGGCCATCGAGTGTTCCGAAACTTTCACCATCCCGCTTGAATCCGCCGATCCAGGCTTCCCGCTTGGTATGTTCCTCCAGCCAGGTATAAGGAGAGGCAATCAGCAGAATACCGCCGGGATTGAGGCGGGTGTGTATGGATGTAAGCAGTTTGGCCGGATCATAAAGGCGGTCTATGAGATTCGCCGCGAGGATCAGATCGTAACCTGTATAAATGGGCTTGAGATTACAGGCATCGCCCTGATAAAACGCCACTTTGTGCCTGACATTATTGAGGCCCAGTCCAGCCAGCGTCCGCTCCCGGTAAAAGACCAGATCACCTTCATCGGCAAGGGTATAGCGCAGCACGCCTTGCGATGCCAGCTGGACTCCCTGCCCAATGAAGCGGGCGGAGAAATCGACTCCTGTCACTTCATCGAAATGCCGGGCCAGTTCAAAGGCAGCCCGGCCCGATGCGCAGCCCAGATCGAGCGCCTTGCGCGCAGGCTTATCTCCCATGACGGCAATAGCGAGCTCGGCCAGCGCTTTCGGAAAATTTGGCACACCGAAATAGAGGTCTCCGTAATGAAATTCCGCATATTCGGAGAGCAGTTTGTCGGTTTCGTAGTGGGAGCCATGCTGAATCGCCGGGGCAGCGCCGACCACATAGCGAAAACCCGCGTGCTGAAAGAAATGTCGCCGGAACGCGTAACGCGAGTTCTTCAAGGATTCGTTGCCGCAGGAAATCCAGGACCCTCCCTTGATAAGGTTGTGCCTGCCATCGAAAGTCGGGGTTGTGAAATCATCATAGTGGGGATGAACATCAAAGCCGTCGAAAGGATAAATAGGCGTTTCGGTCCACTGCCACACATTCCCGACCACATCGTAAAAATCGCCCTGGGCAAATTCGTTGACAGGGTGGCTGGAAGCACCATGATCGAGATGAATGTTGGCTTCGGCCGGTGCGGCAGCCGGAACCTCGGATAATCCCGCCGCCTCGTAGAGCCGATACCATTCATCCTCCGTCGGAAGGCGATAAGGCCGGTCGCTCACGGACGCTTTCCAGTTACAGAAGGCCTTGGCTTCGTGATAATTCACCTCCACGGGCCAATCCCAGGGCATGGGAACTTCCTTGGTCATCAGGCGCAACTCCCATTCGACGCCTCGCCGGATCCAGAAGGTAGGATGCTTCGCGGCAGCATGCTTCAGCCAGGCGCGCCCTTCCTCTTCCCAGTAACTTTCGGTTCCATAGCCGTCTGCCTGAACAAATTCCAGGAATTCCTGATTACTCACCAGGTATTTGCCGGCTTCAAAGGCTGCAACGTCCGCAATGTGGGTACCGTATTCGTTATCCCATCCGTAGAAAGGATCGCCTTTTTTCTTGCCAAGCTGCACGGTGCCTTCCGGTACCTTCACCAACTGATTGTCGGGGGCAGCCCCGGATTTACGGCAGGGCTCCCACGCGGGATGGGGAACGATATGTTCCAGCGCATGCTGCCGGATAAGGACGGACGAAGTCTCGAGATGAATGCGCTCATGTTCGATACCCATCATAATCGTCCACCAGGGACTGTCCCATTCAATGGGCAGGGTCAGGGGCGTTTCACGGATGAGCCGATCGACAGTTTCCCGCATCCTTCTGCGATAGGCTCGCACTTCTTCGACAGAAGGCCAATCGTAATGCGTCGTATCCAGATCGTCCCAACTCATTTCATCGACACCCACTGCGAACATGGATTCCATTTTTGGATTGATACGTTCAGTGATCAGACCCGCGAGCAGCAGTTTATTGGTAAAGAAGGTTGCCGTATGACCGAGGTAGAATATGAGCGGGTGACGCAAGGAAATGGGTTTTTTGAAGTAGGCCGCATCTCCCCGCAACGTTTCGAAGAGCTGCTCGTAACGGTCCAGGGTGGAATGAAAGTATTCGCGTATTTCCTCGCGCTTTGCCGCAGCATTATCGCCTGTAAGAATAGGAGTTCGGGAAAAAAGTTGTTTGGGCATTACACGCAACTTGGGGTTTTCGGAAGCAGATTGAACAGCTGTAGTTGTTTTCTTTGCATTCAAATTCATGTTCACCCTCGGTTATGGATATAGCCTCTCAATATAAAATAAACGAAGTGTACACCCGGATACATTGCCTCACTATTGCCAGGAATCATGGATCAGAGAACTCAGCACTGAAAAACATGACAGCACAGTGGGAGGAGCTTCTCCTGAATTGCTGACGCCCATCCGCCTGATGCTTCATACCGCGGTGCTGCGTAAAAAGACCTGAGGTTACTTCCTTCAACCCTTCGCAACTTTGGGCACTTGATTATTCTGGTTTATTCTGGTGCTTTCGATTGCCCTGGCAAGCCCGAGTTCCACATTTATTTCAGGGAGGGATTATTGGACCAGCAGAGCATCGGGACGTAATTTTAGCTGAACACGTCCGGACTTCCCAAACGACAAGTGAAGGAAGGGAAAAATAGTGGCAGCCATGAACTGCAACTGCCCGGCCTGCAGGAATAGTGTGCGTCCTACACATTTCCATCCCAAATGACTATGGGCCCGGCGCGAGGCGATATTCGTCCGGGTGACACGGCTGAACGTATATTTTATCCCTCGCTCGTTAAGATATTGGTTGGCTCCGTTCCACATGCCGATAAATCCGCGGCCCATGCGATATTCAGGAAAAAGGTAGAAATCGAAATCGAAGACCGCTTCGCCTGGGGGTAACACCAGGAAGATGCAGCGAACTTCGTCTTCTATATAGGTATGGGGACAAAACCACATATATCCGATAAATTTCCCCTTTTGAAAAGCACCAAGGCAGACCGCATTCTGCTCGAAACGGGCCTCCTTTATGTCCGGCCGCGCTGGCATGAGTTGCACTTCCGGATCACCTCGTTTGATCTCGCGAATTTCAAGATTCCTGCTTAACCGCTCCGGAATAAGCGGCTCTTTGTGAATCGGCTGAACCATAATATCGTAGAAATACAATCGCAGACTGGGAGAAATGCCGGCAAGAAAACGATCTGACAGGTACAGCAGACCAGCAAAAAAACCGAATTCCTTGAAAAGTGCAGCAAGTTTTTGAAGCATTTGGTAATTGTCAGCGAGATAATTTTGGCGGATTTTTATATCGGCGAAACATTTTCGACTTAATCTTTTGCGAGCTCAAGTGAATGGGAATCGGATAAATTTATCTTAAATAATGCCGGGAGAACATAGGAAAATGAAGAAAGAATACTGGCTGGAACGCTGGAGGCAGGAAGAAATCGGTTTTCATCAGAGCGAGATCAATCCGTATTTGCGCAAGTATTGGCCGGAACTACAGGTTGTGTCTGGAAAGTCTGGAAAACAGGTATTCGTTCCCCTCTGCGGTAAAAGCCGTGACATGATATGGCTTCGCGAGCAGAATCTTTCCGTGCTGGGCGTGGAATTAAGTCCTTTGGCAGTAGAAGCGTTCTTCAAGGAAAACGAATATTCCCCTCGCCATACCGTCGGCGAGAAATTCGATCACTGGGATGCGGATGGAATTCGCATCCTGTGTGGAGATTTTTTCGACTTGGAAAAAGACGACCTTGCAGAGGTGGGAGCGGTGTATGACCGTGCCTCCCTGGTCGCGCTACCCCCGGAAACCCGCCGTGCATACGCAGACCATCTGCTGCGCAACTTGCCGCCCGCAACCCCGATACTGCTCGTCACTTTCGATTATCCCGAGTCCGAAATGTCCGGTCCGCCTTTTGCGGTTTCCACAACCGAGGTAGAGGCGCTTTACGGAAAACGCACGGACGTTCGCCTGCTCGCAAAACTCGACGTGCTGGCGGAAAATCCGCGCTTTCAGCAACGAGGCATAAGCCGACTTCAGGAAAGCATCTTCCTGCTCACGACGCTGACGGCATAATCCCCAAGGAATCCGCTGACAGCTTACCCAGTTGCGAGAAAGTATTCAAAGGCAGCCTATTAATAATGGGTATTTTTAACCCAGATTAAACTATGCTTGTAGTGGCTCTATTAAGAAATTCCAATTCTAGGCGAAGATGGCAAATAAACAACCCATGGGCCGTGTTTTCATGAAAGGAAAAAAAGATGAGACCATACCTGTTATTCGTCTGTATCTTCTTGAGCGCGTGCGTCGGACTGCCAGCGGCAGTGAGAGACGTACCGGTGGCAAAGGTCGGTTATGGCGAGGTGAGCCAGAACCCGAACAGCTATAAGGATACGTCCGTCCGTTGGGGAGGCGTGGTAATTGATGTTGAAAATGAAGAAAACTTCACCCTGGTGCAGGTGCTGTCCTATCCCCTCAATTATTCCGGACGGCCGCAGCTGAACAAACAGAGCGAGGGACGTTTCGTGATCAAGAGTTCCGAATTTCTGGATCCCGCCGTTTATGCAAAGGATAAAGAGATCACAGTTGCGGGAACAATCGAAGGTGATATCGAGCGTACGATAGGAAAAAAACATGTACGTCTGCCTCTGCTTTCTTCCAAAGGCATTTATTTATGGCCCGTGTACCAATATCAGTCTTACACTTATGGTGGCCCCGGCTACGGCTTCAGTCCATACTACGGATATGGGTATTATTATGGCGGACCCTATTGGGGAGGATTCTACGGCCCCTACTGGTGGTATTATTGATAGGGTCAGAAAATACTATGAATCTCGTCATTCCGGGCCTGACTCTGAATCCAGCAAACCGGAATCCAGCCAGGCCATAATGGCATGCTTCGAACGTCACTGAATACCAGCTTCCGCCGATATGACGTTTGTAATGGTTTGCTCGCCGGATTAATAGAAACCTTTTCATAAGTCCTCCTTGAGCATTCTCGGTAAAGTCGGGATAATCATTGCCCGAGTGTGGCATGCGCCTCCCTGCCTGGCACGGCTTGCATGCCATGTGGAACCGTTGTGATCTGTTCCGCCTTTTTTGAGAAAACGATTTGAGCATCGGTCGAAACCGCGGCGTTCTTCTTTATCCTTTCGCGGTAAACCCACAGGAGCGGTAAATCCACAAGGACGCAGATGCCATGATCCGGAATACGGCATCGTGCACCCCTTTGTCCTGAGCGGACACTTCAATAAAATTTCATGCGCAAACTTCTGATTGTCTCGACCGGATTGCTATTGATTTTTTCCGTGATCCTGGTCGTCGTAATCTCGCTCGCCATTGAAGATCGCCCGCGCGTCAACCGGCAGGTCGTCCTGACACCGGATCACATAGAACGCGCAAAGCGCATTGTGGATAAGCATCGCTATTGGGTACGTCCGGGAATGTTCGCTGCTGCAAGGATAATGCCGGCAGATGCGGATCTGGCCGTAAATTACCTGGCGCGCAGGCTCCTGAAAGGCAGTGCTCACCTCACCCTTGCCCATCGAAGCGCAGTGATCCGTCTCAGCATCCCCCTTTCCGAGACTTCACTCAGGCGCTACCCGGATAGATATCTCAATCTTCAAGCATCTTTAGTCGAAACCGATCGCCTGCCACAGATCAGATCGATCCAGATCGGCAAACTTTCGTTACCCGACGCACTTGCGGACATGCTCATCCCCCGGATACTGGAATGGCTAAGAGAGAGCCCGGAATATAGGGCCAGTTTGGACTCGCTTCGGATGGTAAAGGTTTCCCCGGATGAATTGACCATTGTTTATCGTTGGCGCGGCGGCCTCTCCCATGGGATGAAGGCCTCGATCATCGGCGAAGAGGAGCGCGAACGTTTGCTTCGTTATCAACGTCTGCTGGTGGAAAGCAGCAGAACTGGCGAGAAAGAATTACCGCTGGCGGACGTGCTTTCACCGCTCATGCGCGCGGCAGCCGGGCAGTCGACGGAGACCGATCCCCGTGCTGAAAACCGCGCCCTTATTCTGGTTGCCACAGCACATGTGCTGGGCATCTCCCTGAAGCGGATTCTTCCAGGAAAAACAATCTGGCCCCGAGCTCAGCCCCAGGTTGTAACACTGGATGGCCGTGATGATTTTGCCAAGCACTTCATGGTTTCCGCCGCTATCGCTGCCTATGCCGACACCGCACTTGCGGATGCAATCGGGTTATACAAGGAATTCGAGGACTCCCGCCATGGCAGCGGCTTCTCCTTTAACGATCTTGCTGCAGATCACGCAGGCACCAAATTTGGAGAAAAGGCGGTAGCAAGCGAGACATCAGCCCAGCAACTTCAGTATCGCGTCCTCTCCGGCATTGGGGACACGGATTTGATGCCTTCCTGGTCCGATCTGCCGGAATTCATGCCCGAGGCCGAGTTCAAAAAACGTTTTGGGGGAATCGGAGCGCCCGCCTATGAGGAAATGATGCGGACTATCGAACAACGGGTAGCGGATTTGAGCGTGTTGCAATAAGCGTTTTCTCGACTCACCGAACGGTTCCATCGGGAGCATCGATACCCTTCAGCGATACTCTTAACAGCCGGGCCGCTTTCACTTCCGTCGAAGGCAGCGATCGAACTCAGCTCAAGCTGCAAGCGCCTTCCGACAGGTTTCCCCGGTTGTGGAAATTGAGATATGAAAAACTGACATGCTCCGGTCGGCAATATCCGGTTTTTTGCCGCCCGGAGTGCTCAGGAAAAAATGCTTATAGTCTGTCGAGGAACGATGAGATTGCCGGCCAGCTCCACTCATCGATCTCACGGTCTCCAACGGGTTCAGGCAGTTTGGAGGGGAGCCTGTCGGAGTCTCCGTGAATAAGCAGTACAGGTATTCTCGCATCGTAGGCGCAGCGCAGTTCCCATTGCTGGCCGTCGGCTCTGACATAGTTTTTGGTAATCAGGCCAATCACCCCATCACATCCCTTCACCGTCTCCCGGCACTCGTCTTTCCAGGAAGGCTCCCAGGACTGCTTGATAGGCATCTCCTCAAAGGAAAATTTTGTTTTCTCCTTCAATTGCTCCAGAAGCTGATCATGCGCACTTCTGTCCTTGAGTGCAAAACTGATAAAGATCTTGTTTGTTTTTTCAGCCATCAATTACCCCCTCCTCGTTTGTTATCAGTATAGAATCCCAAGTCTCAACCGTCCTCTCCGCCAGCCGAAAGCCGCTCCCTTGATCGTTCAAATATCTCGCACTCCTGAACCGCGCCTTGCGGTTACCTGTATCTCGATACGCATACGCGGATCCGAGAGGCCGGCAGCCAACATCATTGCCGCTGGCCTTACATTCCCGAGATATTTCCGGAATATGGGCCAGCACTTGGGGAAGTCAGCAGCATCAGGCAATATATAGGTGACGCGCACAATATCTCTCATGCTTGCCCCAGCTTCATCCAGAGCAGCACCGATATTTCTGAAACATTGCTCAGCCTGCTCAAGAAGATCGTCCGAAATTGTCATCTTGCTGTAGTCAAAACCTGTCGTGCCCGAGACGAAGACCCAGTCACCCTCAACCACAGCCCTGGAGTAACCGATCTCCTGTTCGAACGTGGATCCTGAACTGATCAATCTGCGTGTCATCTGAGCTTCCTGTTCTTTATGGTCAGCAGGCGGACAAACCTCCACCCATTCTCCGGATGTACCCGATCGTGTTCCTCAGTGAGAAAAACACTGATTCTTGTCGGATACGACCGTGCATGCATATTTCATTTGCTGCACATGTCCGGCGCGGTTGAATATGTATTCGGCCCGCAGCGCTTTGAATTGAGCATCTGTAAACGAAATCGAGTCAGCTACGTAACGTTCTTCGTTCCAGAACCTGACTCTGCAGAAATCGGGTTCCGATCTGCATATCTTGCTGAGCGCAGCGCCGTAAACCGCCTTATCCATATCCCGCTTGCCATCGATCAGGACCATATGGATATAGTTTTTTGAGGTGCCAAGCTGAATTGAGCGTACGAGGCGCCAACCGTCTCCATGAGGCAGTTCCCGGGATGAAGCCGATTGTGGTTGTGGTTGTGGTTGTGGCTGCGATTGCGATTGTGATTCCGACTGCTGCAATGAGAAGGCAGAGACGGGCCATGACAGAATAATAGAGAATGCAATCGCTATTACTCTCTTGTCGTTTACTCTCTTGTTCATGATACTCCTTTACGGAAATTTCTCCGCACTGGTCAAAATCGGCAATAAAAAAACGTGCCTCTCCCCCGGTCAGGGGAGGAATCGTGGCTCGCCCTGTTTCAACCTGCCCTGTTCCCCTGGCTCTGGAACAAATAGCTCTGGTTCAGGAACTCTCAAAGACTAAATCCAATTTATTCTATCAACAAAGAAAGTGGTCAACAAGAAAATACCAGCTACGGAAAAGCCATATTCCGGGGTTGCGGTGGGTAAAAATAATCCAGGAGCTTCGGTGTTACAAGTTTAAACAGGTCTGATCGCCTGTCAGAAATCTTTACATTCTTCCCATATTTCTTCCATTAAACACCTGTTCGACCTTTGAAATCCGCGAATTACGTACTGGCATGAAGATTGCTTGCATATAGTGTGAATGGATATCTCCCGTAACTCCAATTGAATATTCCAGATGAACCTGTCGCCCTCTTTTTCTGTGGAACATGTGGAGCGATATCGCCATATCATCCAGGAATGGCTGGAAGTAAGCTGTCACTATGATCTATTGCTGTGGCTACAAGGTGAGATGCAACACTACCTGCCTCACGAGATCATGCTGGCTGCATGGGGAGATTTCGATGCAGATGCTGTGTGTCATGACGTTGTCTCTGCCTTGCTCGAAGTGAGGAGCGAAAACTCGGATGCAAGGACGCTGCTGCCCTTGCTCCAGGGACTGTTCCGCCGCTGGGTTCAGCTTGGCAAGGCTCCTTACGCTCTTGGTAGCGGCGAATATGGTTTCCTGATGGAAGAACGCGTCCTGCAATGTCCTTTGGGAGGGGCGCTGCAAGGTATGTATTCCATGTTGATACATGGCATCAGCGACAAACGCGGACAGCATGATTGTCTGTACGTGATGTTCAGTTCGAGCAGGAATATCTCTCCTTCCTCGATGGACGTCATCGGAATACTGCTTCCATACATCGACGCGGCCTTCGGCCGCATCGAGCCACCGCTCCGGAACAACCAACGTGCCCTGGTTCCGTTAAATCCGGAGGAGTATGGATTCAGCCCTCGCGAAATCGCGATAATGGAGTGGACCCGGATGGGTAAAACGGTTTCTGAAACAGCTGCGATACTGGAGGTCAGCACTTTTACGGTAAAAAACTGCCTGCTGGATCTATTCCAGAAACTGCATGCTGCCGATCATTCTCAAGTGATGCCGACAGCAGAGAAAACATCGCCGAACAACGAATAAGCTTTCACGATTGGCGACACAGTGCGCATTGAAACCAGTCTTTGTTCTTTAATTTAAAGACGGCAGCATGATCGCCTTTTATTGAGGAAGCGCCTGTGCCATGGGCCGAAACTGCAAGTGATAGAACATGTTGAGGTAACGTGCAGTTTCTTCGTGCTCCAGCTTACTGACGAACTTCCAGAAACCGTAAATACGCGATAGCGTCATCATTCTTTCGGCATAGAGGCGCCAGGTATAGCGCGCTTCGACCCTCTGCAAGGCTCTCTGCGAAATCTTGTCCCAAAAACCTGGATCGGCCGCCACCCGCTCAAAAAAATCCGCCATGGCGGAAGCTCCCGCCAATCCATTGTTGGGATCGAAATGATAGCCCGAAACCCCATGTTGAATGATCTCGCGCGGGCCGCCATAGCAGGTGGCGAATACAGGCAGGCCGGAGGCCATGGCCTCGATAATGGTCAGCCCGAATGCCTCGAATCGCGCTGGCTGAACAAAAATGCCGCGACGGTCCGCCACGTGCCGGTACAGTTCACCGGCAAGATTCTTTTCCAGCCGGGTGCCAAGCCAGCGCATGCGTCCCTCCAGTTTGTACTCGTTCATGAGGGCATGCATGTGCTCGATCTCGGCACGCTCCTCGCCATCACTGGAGGCTGCTGGATCGATATGCCCGCCGATCACCAGAAGGTTGGCGGCAGCCGATAAGGATTCACACTGTCCGAACCATGCGGCAAGACCGGTAAGATTCTTCACCGTGTCCAAGCGCGCCATTGTAAAAATCAAAGGTTTCGCAGGATCAGCGAAGTAGCCGCGGCAGGGCACACCCGGATCATCCCCGTACAAAAGACGCTTGATGTCCGGGATCAGGGCATCCAGGCGCCGCTCGCGATCGAGATATGAGAAATAGACTTCCGCATCCGCGCCTGGCGAAACGATGTTGAACTTGGGATCAAAAAGGTCAATACCGTTCACCACCCGGTATAAACCCGGCATCGTATAGTTCTGATACGTTTCATATTGGCCTACAGTCTGCTCGGTACCGGCAATTTCCTGAAAGGTGCTGGTGATGATGAAATCGGCGCTGTTCATCGCCATGAGATCGGCGGTATATTGACAGTTGAAGTGATACTGAGCTTCGGTCTCCCGCCAATACAACGCCGAGTGCAGGTACTTGCTCTGCTCCAGCGCATGCGCAATATTGCATTGGGTTACGCCGATCCGTTTGGAAATCAGCGAGGCGACAAGGTTTCCGTCGGAATAGTTGCCTATGATCAGGTCGGGACTACCGCTGAGTTGAGCCAGTGCTTCGCGTTCAATGTCGTGCGCAAAATTTTCCAGGTATGGCCATATTTCGAACCGGGAAATCCAGTGGCGAACGATTTCACCACTCGCTTTTCGAAATGGCACCCGTACGATCCATGAATTCTGGGTACCGTGGATTTTTTCCAGAGGCTGGTGGCAGAGTGTATCGCCCGCGTCAGGGATGAGGCGCGTGCCGATCAGGATTTTTGGCGGTGCATCTATTCCCTGCAATATCAGGCGCTCGCTCATTTCCCGTTCCAGAGCCCGCACCTGATCGAGGATGTATACCACCTGCCCGCCTGTATCCGGCAATCCCAACACGTTATCCTGTCCGAAGTAGCCATGGGGAGACAGAATCAGCAGTTTCGAGATCATCGGAATGCGTGCGAGGAAGTTCTCCAGGATCTGCGGAGAAGGGGCTTCCAGAATATCCACCAGCAAACTCATCGTCTCGCTCACACGGCCCACGCAATTTCCCCAGCCGGGTGCAAACCCGATACCCCCCAGCGGCTCAGCAACATCCTTCCACTCGGTATCGTCGGAATACTTCTCAAGCGTGCTCAGGGCCCTGCGCAGTCCGGAACGCAGCGCCGGTACATCGGTGAAGTTGCCGCTCAGCATCAACTGCTTCCCGTCCATGGAATGTACTGTCAGGAAATGCAGCAGCTTGTCCGACCCCAACCCCAGTTGTCCAAACAGACCCCCGGCAAGCTGCTTGTTGAGAAAAATCACACCCTGTCCTATAGACCGGATTTCCTTGAGTTTTGGAGAACCGCGATTAAATGGCGCAAAATCAATTTCCAGCACGGGCTCATTTGCCCCCTCCGGATTTACCAGCAGCTCCTTGAAAGCGAGATATTCCGACACGGTGACAGGCTCGGGGATCAGCCGATCCAGATGCAGGCGTGCGTACCACCAGCACCCCGCTTCCTCTCGGGCCGCCATATAGACTATTGGCGGCCGGCACACCGCTTCCTGCAAAATGTCTACGATCTCCTGTGCCTGCGAGTCAGCAAGCAGATGCGCATGATCCGCACTCAACGCATCAAAAACCGCTCCCAGATCGGAATGAAGCAGAAGCGGCCTTTCCAGTTCGAACCACCTGCGCAGAAGGGTATACATATCACCGCGATGATCGGCAGCCCAGGCTTCAAATTTGTGCAGCATTTGCAGTCTCCATGATGGAAGTACCAAATTCATAATGCGCCATACCCTCTGCAATGCCATCAGCATATGCGGACCGGGCAAAATAGATTTGCTCATTCCCTTTCAGGCTTGCGAGTTCGGAACTATGGTTGGCGACTATAACGCCGAGGGTGTCACCGACCAGCATTTCATGATCATTGCCGGAATCCCCCGCGACCAGAAACGCGCGTAGCGGCAGTCCCCACTTGTAGGCAAGATAACGTATTGCCCGCCCTTTGGACGCCCTCAACGGCAACACGTCGAGATAAGTCTGTCGCGAGTAGATCAGGTGTGCTGACAGATTCTGCTCGCGCAACAATGTGCGGATTTTGGCTACTGGCGGCATTTTTTCCGGATCCACGTTGTAGCTGAGCTTGAAGTCGCGCTGGTTTTCGCCCGCCTGCAGCGTGAGTCCCGGCACTTTCCGCAATACGTTTTCAATGGCATCGCGGCGCCATAGATACTTGATCAGGTTTTGCCACCCGATATCCGGACGAAGTTCGGGACCATAATAGATTTCGCTGCCCACCGCGGTGATCAGCACATCGGGCAGGGGTACGCCCCATTCCTTCAATATTTTCACGGCGCTTTCCAGCGTGCGGCCAGTGGCGACACCAAAGCCCAGGTTGGGTGGCGTCGCGCGCAGGATAGCAAGAAAGCGACGCAGGGCAGCACGGTCGCCGAGCAGCGTATTGTCTATATCCGTGATGAGCATATGCGATATCAAGGGCAGCGGGCGCGGTTGCCTTTGATATATCGCCAGGTTCCGGCGGATGCGCTTGCGCTCCTGATGCAGCAGACGCGACAGAACGTGCAGATATCTCCTGACATGCGCCTCCCACGTGTAGTGGTTTTTTACCCCTGAAACGCCATTTCGCGCCCAGCGCCGCCAGCGCATAGGGTCAGCAAGCGCATACTCGATCGCTTCGGCAATCGCGCCGGTGTCCGATGGATTTACCAGTACCCCATTTTTGCAGTTCGCCACGATATCGCGCGGTCCTCCATCTTCCGTCGCGACAATGGGAAGCCCGCTGGCGGCGGCTTCGATCAGTGTAAGGCCGAAGGGTTCGGTAAGCGCCGGATTGATGAACACGCCGCGCCGCTGGGCTGCGAGACGGTAGAAACCGGCGATGTCGGAAGGCTTGTGGTGTTTGGGCAGCGCCACCTTGCCCCATAAATCGTAGCGGTCGATATCCAGCAGCAGATCGGTCATCACTTCGTTCTGGGCAGCATCCAGTTGACGAATGTCGTCCCGGTTGCCTGCCACGATGGCAAGATTGGCCTGTTCATGCAGTTTGGGCGAATTACCGAAGGCGGCGACCAGCGCCCCCAGATTTTTTCGAATTTCAGGACGGCAAATGGTCAATATCAGGGGCTTGCGCGGGTGCGCGAGAAAGCGATCGATGAGCTCCGCGGTCTCCACTTCCACTGGTTTTTGACGGCTGGGAGGAGAAAAACGCGATATATCAGTTCCTGGCGGGATGACAACCGCGCGTTCCGGGCGATAGTTGGTGTACAGCCCGTATTGCTCGACGCTTTCCTGAGGCGTACTAGTTATGACCAGGCTGGCATGTTGCAGTACGGCTTCCTCTGTGGCTATTCGCCGGTAGAAGCTGAATTGGCGCTCCAGTGCCTGCGGCTTCCGGCCTTGTGCCAGCAGGCGTTGTTGCTTGCTGCGTCCAAGGGAGTGCCCGGTATGAATCTGAGGGATGCCCAATAGTTGGGAAAGCTGCATGCCGACATAACCGGCGTCGGCATAGTGGCTGTGGATGACATCCGGCAAGCGCTTCTGCCCGCGGAGAAAAAGCAGCGCACGATCCACCAGTTGATCCAGATAGGGCCAAAGGCTTTCCTTGCGCAGATAGCGGCGGGGGCCGCACTGAAGGCGGATAATGCGCGCATTGTTGGCCAGCGTTTCCTCAGGACGGGCATAATCCGCGGAAACCGAAGGATCTTCTATCCTTCGCGTGAGCAGATCCACTTTGCCGACTTGGGGCTGACGCGCGAGTGCTCGCATCAACTCCACTACATACAGCACCTGACCGCCGGTATCCGCATCGCACCCCAACTCCATGTCGTTTCCCCGAATCAGGCCGTGCAGGCTCAGCATCAGTACGTATAACTCTTTCATCCGTCTCCTAACCGTTCACTGGCCACTGTCTGATGAACGGTTCGTAAAAATCGTCGTGTTCGGGAATGGCTCCCCGTATTCCGCAAATTGCACTGGCAAATTGCTGTGCCTGCTTCAAGATGACGGGCATACCCCATCCCTGCAACAGGCCGAATATGAAGACCGCAGAGAACGCATCACCCGCTCCCACCGTGTCGACAACATCCACTGCCTTGTCCGGCGCGATCGATATTTTTTCTCCCGCGCGCTCCAGCCACCAGGCACCGGCTCCGCCGCAAGTAATGAGCATCCCGCGCAACTGATATCGCTCAATCAGCGCTCTGGCCTGAGCCTCGGCAACAGACTCATCCATATTCAACAGTTGAGCGATACGCTCCAGTTCATCGTCGTTCGCCTTAACGATATCAGCATGCCGCAGCGACCAGTGCAGTCGTTCGCCATAAATCCAGGGATCGCGCAGATTGACATCAAAAAAACGTTGGCCGCTGGTTGCGCGCAGCATATGACGCAGGGCACGATGCGAATCGGCGCGCTGAGCCAGTGTTCCGAAATAGACTATTTTCGGGTTTGCCGCAAGCGCAGCTACCCGTGCCAGACGTGGATGGATATGATCGTAGGCCTGGTTAGGGACAATATTGAATCGATGCCCTTCCGCTCCCAGATGAACCGCTACCTCACCCGTGGGGTAAACCGAGTCAAGCTGTATACCATGCGTGCTCAATCCGGCCTTCTCCATCATCTGCAACAGACGCGCGCCCTCCGCATCCTGGCCTATCCGACTCACGAGAACAGGTACACAGCCAAAAGCGCGCAAATGGCGAGCAACATTGAGAGGCGCGCCACCGACCACATCCCCGCCGGGGAACCGGTCTATCAGGGTTTCGCCAAAAAGGAGCACCGAATGGTGGACGTCGATCATCATGATAACTTGAAAAAATCGGTCGCGAATCTGCTCCGGATTCGCCGACGCACATGAACGGGTCTTCCTTATACTTCGTATGAAGCCATGGGAAAAGAGGGATATTGCCTGCCGCGCTGACGCTCCCGAAGCACCTCCCTGCGGATAAAGGAAGGAAGCCAGGAGAAAATTCAGGGAAAAATGAAGAACACTCCGCTCCTATTTATCATGATTACCGCTTCTTTTGCCTCTTTTCCATTCACCTGTGAAAGCAGGAATAACAACAGGAAAAACCAATAATATTATCAGCTACGGAAAGGGTTTCTGTACGATAGCAGACATACTGCGAGAAGTCTGCCAGCTTCGGACAAGTTCTTCGAAAGATTCCGGAGCTGCAAAATTTTCTAGAACTTGTATCCGCGGTGCAGTGCTACCGCGTTTGCGGCAAGATTGAAATATTCCACGCGCTCGAATCCGGCTTTCTGCATCAGTTGCTTCAACTCCTCCTGCCCGGGATGCACGCGGATGGATTCGGCAAGATATCGGTAGCTGTCCGAGTCCTTTGCGACGAAACCACCCATCGCGGGAAGTACTTTGAACGAGTAGAGGTCGTAGAGCCGTTGCAGAGGTTTCCATATCCTGGAAAATTCAAGCACGATAACGCAGCCACCGGGGCGCAATACGCGCAGCATTTCTTTCAGCGCAACATCCTTGTGCGTCATGTTCCTCAGACCAAAAGCAACGCTTACGCAATCGAAGTAATTGGTGGGGAATGGCAGCTTTTCCGCATCGCACTGTGCAACCGGCACGGCAGTACCTTCATCCAGCAGACGATCGCGACCAATGGTCAACATGGAATTGTTGATATCGGTCAGCCAGACCTCTCCCCTGCTCCCCACCTGCTCAAGGAAGAGCGAACTCAGATCCGCCGTTCCCCCGGCAATATCCAGCACACGGTTACCTGCCCGGACTCCGCTCACCTCAACTGCAAATCGCTTCCACAGCCGATGCATGCCCCCAGACATCAGGTCATTCATCAGGTTGTAACGTTCCGCAACAGAATCAAACACACCTGCTACCTCGCGTGCTTTCTCCGTTTCCGACACGGTCTTAAAGCCGAAATGGGTAGTTCTCGTCATCGATGTTCAAACTTAAATAAAGGGTAGAGGGAGAAGAAGTTTTGTTCCGGATAATCTCAGCTTTTTGCCGCCGATTCCCGGTTTGAGCCCGGCAAATGTCCCGTCGGTTCCCGGCTGGCTCCCGCTTCTTCCATTCGGCGCAGGTAACGCTGCCACATTTCATCCTGATGCAGGCCATACTCGTAGAGCAAATCCCAGGAATAAAGCCCGGTATTATGGCCATCAGAAAAAGTCAACTGGATCGCATAGTTGCCTACCGGATCGATACGATTGACATTCACTTCTTTCTTGCCGGTCTGGAGCACTTCCTGGCCGGGACTATGACCTCGCACTTCCGCCGAGGGCGAATACACCCGCAGGAACTCGCCGGTGTACTGGAACGTCTTCTCATTACTGAAAGTGATTTCCAGCAACCGTGATTTTCGGTGCAACTTGATTTCAACGGGAACAGGCGTGTTTTTACTCAAGCCAGCCATTGCCTTTCTCCAGTTTGATCCCGGTTGGGAATGGCGAATGATAAACCAGTAGGGGCAAAACTAAAACCTTGATGGCAAACTGGATGTGATTTCCGGCAAAATCGGGTACCGTAAAGGTTGCGATATGAAAATGCAGATTCCGGCAGAAGAACCGGAGGCGGAAGAGAGGTATTCGGAAATAGGCCAACAGGATTTCGCCGGCTCCCCGGCCTTCGAGAACCGGCCTGTCCGCCCTCATCTTTGCCCCTCACGCGCTGAGAATCAATGCGAATTATCTGCTGATAAAATCATATATAGCGTATGCAATTCTCACTGCTCCTTGTCGCTGTGCAAGGCTACCTTTCCCGCTCACCTCGCAACGGAACGCACTACTATTCCATTGCAATTTAAAGCGCTGGGGCGCAGGCTGCCCAATCACGGAAAGGCAGGCTGTTTCGGTTCGGTTCCTTCAATCTCTACAGTCGGCAAATGATTTTTTATGCGCGCCTCGATCTCCTCGACACGAGCTTTTGGCACATCAGCCAGTACGAGCAATTGACCTGCTTCGATCGCCTGTTCAAACTGCTTTATTCTCGAGCTTGCCGTACTCACACCAATCAGGCTTCCCGCCCAGGCGCCCACACCTGCTCCTGCAAGCGCGCTTCCCAGCACAATACCGCCCGCAATTACCGTGGAGGCTGGCGGCAGAACGACCGCAACCAGTCCGGCCAGAGCACCGGCGGTACCGCCTACCGCCAGTCCCCGTTCCACCGCGGGAATGAAGTCGGTCTTCTGCAACAGGTTGGCCTCGGGCAGATCCTCAAGCTCGGTACCGCGCTTGGCGAGCACATGAATGTGTTTTTCCTCTATTCGGGATAGAAGCAACTCATCGACAATGCGTTTGGTCGTCGAAATGTCGGGAACCAGAAAGTATATTCTTCGCATCATGATCTCCTGATAGTGGTTAACAAGGCAAATCACCAGCGTGCAGAATATTCAAAATATTCAAAACCGGCTGCTTTTAGCATAGGACAGGTCAACCGAAAAAGCAAACCAACGCGCCCCGTGGAGGGATCAGAAAATGATGGATACTGATTTACCCGTGCCACATTTCACATTTGTAAGTCGCCCGCATCCTCCTGCATACTAACGCGAGATCGTGCAAAAATAAGGAGCATACGTTACATGGATACGATAAAAACCCGCGCGGCAGTGGCCTGGGATCCAGGCCAGCCTTTGAAGATCGAGGAAGTGGACTTGATGCCGCCAGGGAAAGGTGAGGTGCTGGTGCGCATAGTCGCCACGGGAGTCTGTCATACAGACGCCTATACTTTGTCCGGAAAAGACCCCGAAGGCAAATTTCCGGCCATTCTGGGGCATGAAGGCGGCGGCATCGTCGAGGCGGTCGGCGAGGGCGTGACCAGCGTGGCGGCAGGCGATCACGTCATTCCGCTGTACACGCCCGAATGTGGCGAGTGCAAATTCTGCAGATCGGGGAAAACCAACCTGTGCCAGGCGATAAGGGCAACCCAGGGACAGGGGCTGATGCCGGATGGCACTACCCGTTTTTCGAAGGATGGAAAACCCATTTATCATTATATGGGCACCTCGACTTTTTCCGAATATACAGTGGTCCCTGAAATTGCGCTGGCTAAAATCAGCAAGGAAGCGCCACTGGAAAAGGTCTGCCTGCTCGGTTGCGGCGTTACGACCGGCTTGGGCGCGGTGACCAATACTGCAAAGGTAAAGGCAGGCGATACGGTAGCGGTATTCGGCCTGGGTGGCATAGGCCTGGCCGTGATAATCGGAGCCGCGATGGCCAAAGCCGGACGCATCATCGCTATCGACATCAATCCGGAAAAGTTTGAAATTGCGCGTCAACTGGGCGCTACCGATGTAGTGAATCCCAAAGACTACGACAAATCCATACAGGAGGTGATCATCGAGATGACCGATGGCGGTGTGGATTTTTCCTTCGAATGCATCGGCAATGTAAAAGTCATGCGTTCGGCCCTGGAATGTTGTCATAAGGGTTGGGGGGAATCGGTGATTATCGGCGTTGCCGGGGCAGGAGAAGAAATCTGCACCCGCCCCTTTCAGCTCGTTACCGGCCGCGTGTGGCGCGGTTCCGCTTTTGGGGGGGTGAAGGGCCGCAGTGAACTGCCCGGCTATGTGCAGAGCTATCTCAATGGAGAATTCGAGCTGGATACCTTCATCACCCACACGATGGGATTGGAGGATATCAATAAGGCATTCGACCTCATGCACGAGGGCAAATCCATCCGCACGGTGATACATTTCGACAAATGATTTGTGCGGTTCCGTTAACCCGCAAAGGTTTGTATCCATGAATCAGAATCCAGAGGAGTTGCAGCTTCTCTCATCGCATCGTTCATTCGATGGATGGCAAAAACGCTACAGGCATTTTTCGCCATCGCTAAACTGCGAAATGAATTTTTCCATCTATCTTCCACCAGTGATAGACCAGGGTGAAAAGGTGCCTGCTGTCTATTGGCTGTCGGGCTTGACCTGCACAGATGAGAATTTCACGATCAAAGCCGGGGCGCAGCGGGCGGCAGCAGAATCTGGCATTGCGCTGATCATGCCCGACACCAGTCCGCGAGGAGAAAAGGTGGCGAGAGCAATTGATCATGCCTACGATCTGGGGCTGGGCGCGGGTTTCTACGTGAATGCCACGCAGGAGCCCTGGAGCCGGCATTACCGGATGTATGACTATATCGTCGATGAGTTGCCGCCCCTGATGGAGCAACACTTTCCTCTCACTGATCAGCGCTCGATCAGCGGTCATTCGATGGGAGGACATGGCGCTCTGATGATTGCCTTGCGCAATCCGCAGCGCTATCGATCAGTATCCGCCTTCGCACCTATCGTGAACCCTACCACCAGTCCGTGGGGCATAAAGGCTTTCAGTCACTACCTGGGAGATGACGTCAAGAACTGGTGGAACTATGATGCCTCTTTGCTTGTAGAATCTGCGCGCCCCTCGGAGTATCTGCCCATGCTGATCGATCAGGGCTCAGCCGATGAGTTTCTGGCCGAGCAACTGAAAATCGAACGTTTTATCGCCGCGTGCAATACGGCGAATTATCCTGCGCGAATCAATATGCGTGAAGGTTACGATCACAGCTATTTCTTTATCAGCACATTTATCGGAGAGCACCTGCGTTTTCACGCAGACGCCCTCAAGAATCCTTGAACAGATTCCCTGAACCTGTAAACAGGATATTCCCATCCCCCAATCCCTGCGACAAAGGGTGCGACAATTTGCCACATTTCCAGAAGGGTAAAAATCCATTATTCTGCTTGTGACTTCTCCTTGAAGTTGCCAGTAGTACCGCGTTTGTTTTACGCATTATTTTCCTTCTACATTTGGGCTCGTCGCACATCACCCCACGATGTCACGAGCCCTTTTCTTTTTCTGATCGGACTTGTCTGTTGCTGATGGAGATAGAGCGTTTTACCCTTGTACGCAATCACTCGTTTTCGAACCCATATGTGTATGTGGTTGCTTTCCGATGCGCGCCTCGTTAATTGTAAACCAGGCTACGCCGAGAATGACGAGCGCCATGCCTATCGCGTCTGTAAATAAAATTTCCTCATTTAGAAACATGGCGGCAAGACCGATCGTAACCATGGGTCCGAGTGCGCCCAAACGGTAGAGCAATAAAATATTTGGCAGATATTAGAAGCGGCAGTCCTCCACGGCGATGAAACAAGCTGCTGCTTCCGGAGGTGCGGATATCGATATGTATCATCATCTATTGTCCTGGTGGCCTCAGTTCAGGCGAGTACCGAGCTTAGCTGATCGCCTTTCCGTATCCTTGGTGTACCACCACTCCAAGAGCCGGATGCGCAGCACATTCGCGACTCCGAGTACAAGAGTGGAATCCGGCTGGCCGTCGAAGATCGCCATCTCCCATTTGTCTCCTGAAGGAATGCGAACACGCCAGCGTTGATTCTCGGCAAGGAGCTCGAATATCGCCGTGAAACGGCGTCCTTCCGCATCAATATCCAGCGAAAGAACATCGATTCGCGCTCCGGGTTCCCTGAGGTCACCGATGAGATGAGGTGCAAGAAGTTCCTTCACCTCATTTGCATTTGGCATCGGACTTCCCCACGTTGCTCTCAAGACTCTTCGGCGCATAAGCAGTGATTATCCCTTGCGGGTCTATCCGGGGATCGCCACCATATGCCAGCGGATTTGTCACTACCTTAAATATGACCCTTGGCGGACACTGGTTCGTCACTCTCTCGAATGTCTTGGAACCGGGCAGAGGGGTGTCCTCGATACCCGATGCGACAGTCCGTCGTATCTTGTTGTCGTAGCTCTTGCTCCATCCATGACCCGCCTGGATATGCCTATATCCCCAATTTTTGGTGCCGCAGCGCAGAATGGCGCCAACTCTCACACCACGGTAGTACTTCCGCACGATAGTCCTCTTGGACTTACCTTTGCAGATGGCAGCTGCACTGACCTCCTCTGCTGGTTCCGCTGCAGGCGCTTCAGCTGGAACCTCCTCTGCCGGTTCCGCTGCGCGCGCTTCAACTGGAAGACAAATCATTAAGCAAGCGGCGCTAAGCGCACCCGATATTTTCCGTTTGACTCTCATCTGTATCCTCCGGAGGTTCGTGGTCATAGCAAAACAAAGGCAATCACTTCTGCTTGATCCAACATTTCCGCTCATATGGTTGTCATTGGATTGATCAGTGGAATGTGTGACAGAAGGCTGAAGGCTCAAAATTTAATAATGGTTTGCTGAACGACAATTTCCGATATATTTACTGATTATGCCGATGGCACAACACTGCGTTTGCTCCTTCGACGCAAGACCGGATGCCCTGTAAGCGTGCTTCGGATAACCGGCAACAGGACCGCTACGCGGGGATCTCCGACGGCACCGCGTGGATGCACACTCAATCACACGGCTTGATGCTACGAAATTGAGCAGGGAAGTTAGTGCTGGATTGCCATTTAAATTTCGTTGTTTTTTCGGGACCTATGCGGCGGCATGGCGGGTCGGGCGAAATCGTGACATCGAGCGTGACGTTGTAGGCGTGACTGCGGCAGACGTTCTTCAGCGTGACGGTCCTGGTGACGAACTGCTGCACGCGCGGGTCGCCAGTGGGAATGCTCTCCGTCTTATCGACGACACGGACGCACGCGGACATCGGCGCCTTCCCCCCGCCGTTGGCCTTTTGAGCGGCGTAAGCGCTCTGCCCGAGCAACATGATGAACGTGAGCAGTATGCCTGTACGCATGGCAGCTGCAGTCTTTATCTTTCCAAGCTGCTCTTTCATCTTCGGGTTCGGCGTTCCCAGCACTTCACCCGTGACGAAGGCAGTGGCCTTGATCGGTTCCATCAAGTGAGACTTAATGTTAGAGAAGTGCTCGATCGCGGCGTCAACGTCGCGGTAGCCCTCGTCGAAGAAGATTTCGTGCTGCAGCGCGCCGCTGTCCCTCGTTCGCACGATCTCCATTGCCTGTTTCGACAGGCGCTTCCATTCGTCGATCTTGCCGGGATGAAACTTCACCCGCACGATTCCTTTGTTCTCGTCCATCTTGCTCCTTTCGACCTGGTTATGGCGCTCGCTACTCTGTGATGTAGTGGCACTGGACCCCGCGGCGCTTGCCGTTGACCAGCAGGTGCGCGCACGCCTTTCCGTAGTGCTTCAGTGTACGGTTCTCCTTGATCTCGCGTTTGGCGCGGAGGTCGCAGCTGTGGTGTGTCTTCCCTTTGTCAATCTTGTACGTCTTGCCGTTCGTGTCCGCATAGTGAAAGTCGATGTGCCAGTTGCAGAGACTGAATTGGGGAACGGCGCACCCGAGATACGCTATCTGGTGCGTGATCTTCTTGCCACTCCCGTGAATTTCGTGATTGAGTTGACACTCGGGGACACGGACGGTGACCCCGGCAGGAGTCTCCATTTCAAATCCCCCCACTGGTTCGGCGCCGATGGCCGTGGCGGATGCGGTGGAGGTCACCAGGGCTCCCCCAAGTGCAATGGCGCTGGACAGCACAGCCACTTGCCAGAATCGCTGCATCGTCATTTCCTTACCTCCATCATGGGGAACTCAACGAAACGTTCGGGATGAATGCCACATTTCTTAGAGAGCTTTTCCATAAATCGCAGATTGGAGCATCTTGCGATCTCAATTCCATTGCACTTAGTCCTATTTATAGGGCAAAAAGTCAGGGTCCCCCCAATCTAAAAATAGATCACGTTTCCCGAAAAGCAAGGGTGAGATCCCGTATACGGAACAGGGCTCCATAGTGGGTTAAAAGGAGCGACTGGAAACCTTTTAGTGAAGTTATCCGGGCAGCCACCGCAAACCGACAATCCTGGACATAATATTGGTTGGTATTCGTCTACATACAGCTTGAAACGGCGCTGGAGTTCATACGGCAAGATGATGTTCTCGTGGTCACCAAGCTTGACCGGCTTGCCAGATCCGTCGCCGACCTTATGAGAATCATCCAGGCCCTGGAACGAAGGGCGCTGCCTTGCAGGTTCTGAACCTCGGGATGGATACAAGCACGCCTACGGAAAGCTGATGTTGACCGTACTGGGAGGCATCGCTCAATTCGAGCGGGAAATGATGCTGGAGAGGCAAAGGGAAGGTATGGCCAAGGCTGCGGGAAAATACAAGGGACGAAAACCAACCTCGGACGCGATCAGGCAGGATGAGATTATTATTTGTTATAAATAGATGCTTACAATCTAAAATTAGGCCAAGTGTTCAAACAGTCGCGCGACCGCCTCAGCACCTGGATCAGCGTGACCGACCAAATGCTTGGCATTGATATAGGAAGCGCGGCCCGCATTCGCCTTGCTCATGTGGGCAGTGCGATCGGCACCCGCACGCGCGGCTTTCGCCGCCTCGGGCAGGCTCTCTTCCAGGGCATCAAGGGCCGGCGCAAGGGCATCGACCATGGTGCGATCACCCGGACGTGCCCCGCCGATCTCCTGCATTCTCCGCAACCCGGCCTGCAACGCTTCGCGCATTGGCAAGCCGCTTGAGGCGGCATCGCCCGCTGCGGCGAAGAAGATCGCGAGGAGCACACCGCACGAGCCTCCCATGGTTTGGGAAAGCTCCAAGCCAATGGCTCGATAGAGCTGGGTATGGTCGGCAAGCGGCAATCGGTCCACGGCGCTGATCAGGGCGCGTGCCGCGCCGGCTAGCGTGCTGCCGGTGTCGCCATCGCCTGACTTCGCGTCGAGCGCGTTGAGGTCGTTCTCGGCGGCGATCAGAACCTCGCAGCAACTGGTCAGGAACTCCCTGGTCGGCTTGTGCATCGAGGGCATCGGAACGACAGGCGTCAGGCCGTCCGGAAGCGCCTGAATCGCGACCCGGCCTAGCCGGGAGACCCGCGGCCATGCTGCCAGCGGCGTGTGCTGCTTGAGCAGGGCGATCTCGGCATCGTCGGCAGGATAGGCCGAAATCGAGAAGCCATGCATGTCGAGCGATGTCATCATGGCTGCCGGCCCGATGACGTGGGTTATCCGCTCGCCAATCGCTGACCGCCAGATTTCGTTGAGGATGATCGACATCTCGATGACCGACGTGCCGCCGAGATTGTTGACCATAGCGACATGCGGCTTTTCTTCCATTGCAGCTGACAGGCGCTCGACCATGGCAGCGACAGCTCCGCTCGCATCCTTGAACTCGACCTGCTCAACCCCGGCTTCACCGTGGATGCCAAGCCCAAGCTCGGCCATGCCGGGCGGGATGCGATCCTCCTTCGGCGAACCTGGGATGGTGCAGGTGTTTAGCGAGATGCCGATGCTTCTTGTCTTTGACACGACCTTGCGCGCAGCTGCGGCGACGTGCGCCAAGTCGGCACCATTCTCGGCCAACGCGCCGGCTATCTTGTGCACGAAAAGTGTGCCGGCGATGCCGCGGGCTTGGGGCAAGTCGGGCAACGCCACATCATCGTCGACGATGACTATCTCGACATTCAAGCCGAACTGGCGAGCGCGTTCGGCCGCCAGCCCGAAATTCAATCGGTCACCGGTATAATTCTTGACGATGAGCAGGCAGCCGGACGATCCCGTCACGGCAAGGATGCCTGCCAGTACCGCGTCGACTGTCGGCGAGGCGAAGATGTCGCCGCACACCGCAGCCGTCAGCATCCCTTCCCCGACGAAACCCGCATGTGCCGGTTCGTGGCCCGATCCGCCTCCCGAGATCAACGCGACCTTGGACTTGTCCCAGTCATTGCGTACGACCACCCGTATATGCGGATAGCCGTCAAGCCGCGCCAGCTTACCGCCAGACGCCGCGACCAGACCATCGACGGCTTCGGTGACGATGTTTTCTTTGGTGTTGATGAACCGGGCCACGTTTTCTCCTATCTGACTGAATTTTTGCTGGATCAAAAAGCTGCGCACGCAACATCCGTTGCTCAACGCGGGTATAAATGCGCTCGTGTCACTTGAGATATCGTTTGGCTGGTCGCTGAAAGAACGGGCGGTTGACAAGCTTATTTACCCAATGTTTTGCATTATGCGCGTAAATAATGCTGTTCAAGATGAAATCATCAGGAGAATAGACGCGATCGACGAAGGCGCATTCCAACCCATGCTTGAGCAGCCCGTTATGCAGGCTTTATTGATTATGTACGGCGCAAGCCGGCTTACTGGCGTGTCTATTAATTGCTTGTCCTTTTGAAAAGACTGGAGGTGTAGCAAAAGAGAACCTTTATGCTACTTATCGACTCGCCCAAAAAGGACAATATTGCAGAACAAGAGACGAGAGCTCAATAACGTTTTAAATTTTCCATCTTCTTTCGTCTCACCATAAACCCGATCAATCCCAAACCTGCAAACATCAAGGCATAGGCTTCAGGTTCGGGAATAGTAGAAATAAATATATTAGTATTAGCAATCACTTGACCGCTGTTATTGATGCCAACAGCACTGGTAAGAATTATCCCAGGTAGATCAACCAACGAATTGAGGTCCGTCATTCCTTCACCATCAGGACCGGTGATGAAGGCATGACTATAACCACCTTCAGCCGTGAAAGAGTATCCAACCACCTGTCCGGCATCATTGATGCCGGAAGCATAGCTCGAACCCCCGCCTAGCGTGCCCAGGTCTCTCATCCCCATCCCATCAGGACCGGTGATGAAGGCATGCTCACCACCCTCAGCTATGTAAGAGCTTCCAACCACCTGTCCGGCATCATTGATGCCGGAAGCATTGCTGTACAGCCCACCTAGCGTGCCCAGGTCCCTCATCCCCATTCCATCAGGACCAGTGATGAAGGCATGGGAATAACCTTCAGCCGTGCCAGACTTTCCCACCACCTGGCCGGCATTGTTGATATCGTTGGCAAAGCTCGACGCCCAGAACGCTCCCAAATTGCCCAGGTCCCTCATCCCCATTCCATCAGGACCAGTGATGAAGGCATACAAATTACCTTCAGCCACGTTAAAGTTAAATGCCCCCACCCCCTGTCCGGCATCGTTGATGCCGGAGGGCTGGCTCCAGCCCCCGCCCACCAAAGTGCCCAGGTCTCTCATCCCCCTGCCATCAGGACCGGTGATGAAGGCATGATTATTACCTCCAACCCCAACCACCTGCCCGGCATCATTGATACCGGAAGCATAGCCCCCCCTATCACCCGAAGTGCCCAGGTTTCTCATGCCCACCCCATCAGGACCGGTGATGAAGGCATGGAAATCACCTTCAGCCGTGGAAGACCATCCAACCACCTGTCCGGCATCGTTGATATCGCTGGCATTGCTCCGGCTCCCGCCCAAAGTACCCAGGTCAATTGCCGTCCTGCTGTTAAGGTCAACAAGGAAGGCTTTCTGGGCGTTTGCATGATTGACAAAACCAGGGCAGGTAATTAAGGCTGCGGCCAGGATAAGATAGCGAACTTTGAAGGAGTGGCTGAGTAGTGTCATGGCATTCTCCGGCAAGGTGGTGTTTGGCAAACCATTAATGTAGATAATGGAGTTCATGCTGTCAAAGCAGCTTCTCTCGATCTTTGGTTTTTGGTTCTGATTTTGAAACTTCCCACAACTACGCGATCTTTATTCCTATCGGATGTATTGATAAAAGGTTTCGCGGCTTATCCCAAACTCCTTCGCCAGCTTTGTCCGGTTTGCTCCTGCTGCGGCCTGCTCCCGCAACCGGAATCTATAACCTTCATAAGTGAGTGTCAATCAATATAACTTAAAACCCTAGATTGACACAAAATGATAGGAAAAGTGTCAGGTAGAAGGTAGATTTGTCAGGATGGGGTGTACCCAAGTCTGACATTAACTTCCTTTTTATTGTAGCTCAATCGAGCTACAATAATTATTTGTACACACGGAGAAATAACCATGTCCAAAACCGACGTCGTGCGCGCCCGGATTGACGCACAAGTGAAAGAAGAAGCAAGCCGGGTATTGGGAGAAATGGGCCTGACACCCTCAGACGGCATACGCATGTTTTTAACAAGTGTGGCCAAGAAAAAAGAGTTGCCGTTTCACCCCATGGATTTCTTTGAACCGAATGCCGAAACCATTGCTGCCACGGAAGAGTTGGAGCGCGGGGAAAATATAACGACGTGTGAAACGGTCGAAGAATTAATGGAACAATTGAATGCGCCGGATTAAGTTTTCGCACACCTTCAAGCACGATTTCCGGCGCGTGAAGTCTCAGTCACCACATCGGGACATTGACTCTCTGCTGAAAACTACAATGGATTTGTTGGTAACTGATATGCCCTTGCCAGCAAGCTACGTTGACCACGCCTTGAAGGGAAAATTGAAAGGGTACCGGGACTGCCACATTAAACCGGATGTGGTGTTGATTTATCGCAAGCAAGGCAATGACGTTCTCGAACTCGTGCGCCTTGGTTCGCATAGCGAACTTGGCATTTAGCGGATAAGGCAAGTTTAGGACACCCTCAGCATCCTTCCGCAGCTTCTCGTTTTCAGCTTTGAGAGTTACCCACCCCCTTCGCCCCTCTTGCCTTACTCACTCGGCGGGGGCTCCGGGGGTGGGTAACTCTCCAGTTTTGATCAGGTGTCAAGCAAAAATTGACTGTGGTTATTGAGGATGGACTCACAGGGAAGGGAAATACCGCTGCGTCATTCCTGGCTTTACATACCATACCGCCAGTTATTGCACTGGAAACGAGGGAACCCCTAAACTTGCCCGTTAAATGCCGAGGTGATTATGCTTCGGCGAGTAAAATGATATCGCCCCGACTCGGATTTATGATCACCGCAAGACCCGCTCGGAGAATAGCCCGGCGTTCAAGGTGAGTTATTGAAAACCGGGTTTATCCTATATCCTGGCTGCGGTTCACTCACATTGCCGGGTTTTGGCGATCGGATGCGGCATGGTTTTCATCAAGCTTCGATGCCATTCGACGATGCAGGGCAGCTTCTTTCATGTCGGCTACGACGGTCTGCTCGTGACGACGTATTAATGCTGCAGTATGCGATTGCAGGTCCTGAGCTTGTCTGCCATAAAGATAGCTTTTATTCTTATACTGCTCCAGCAATTCCTTTTCTTCCTGCACTTTTGCCTGCATTTGCAGGGCG
>Ga0182738_1001175_pt1 | contig 33414 bp, 27 predicted proteins | sample eDN5th30CBELigMG_FD_128876 | JGI IMG/M metagenome (GOLD analysis project Ga0182738, IMG submission 128876) | Enriched Miracle-Growth compost microbial communities from Emeryville, California, USA - eDNA 5th pass 30_C BE-Lig MG (version 2)... ...
AGCCCGACCCCATGTCCCAGCCACAACCCGACACCCCACCAGCCCCCCTCGCTGGACAGAATCCCGCTGCGCAAAAATCCCCCGCCAAAAACCAGTCAAACTACACTTGTTTAAGGACTAGAGCAAGTTGCTCTGGCCTGTGTCCACGAGGGAGTGTTCGGACCGATTGCTCGCTGTCTCTTGCGTAACAGAGTGCTGGCAATGCAGGTGAATCTGCTCCAATTACCTCCATTGGATATCGCATGGGCAGGAGTTTATTTTGGAACTGTTTTTCTAATTGCCCCCTTGTTTGATGCCCTGCCAGCCGGTAGGATCAATTGATCGAACTTGCCATTTGAGCAGCTTCGACAAACCTCTGCTGTGTTCGATACCGGATCTTATTTTGCAGACCCGACTTCCTTCCCGCAGGGAACCGCATTGGCAAGGCAGCGTGTATATCCGGCGATTTTCATGACAAATGATCATCGCTGGCTCACACAATCCGGGCCTGTGGTGCCCACCTTAATGTGCGGGTCTGGACAAAACGGTCCGCCGGCACATTGCGGAGGTATTTTTTTCTACAACAGGCAGCCATTCTTCCTTACCACACAGTAAGCTTCCAGTAAGCTCCCATACGGTAATGAGCTTCTCGTCTCTTTGGATTTCTCTTCACTCCGCATGGAATGCAGCATTTCAGTCATCGAATTGCAGGTTTCGCGGACGTCGGCCAGGCCCTTTGCTTGAATGCAGAGGTCTGTTGAGGGCACGGATTCTTCCTGATTTCCGGCATTCTGGAATTCGCCTCTCGGCAAGCTGGAATGGTCCATCTATGATACCTGTGAATAAGAGAGCAAGTTGCTCCGGCCTGGGCTCGCGCAGCACGGTTTCAACTGATGAAACCATGCTGCGCGGCGGAACGCGGTCCATGCGGGGTGGATGCGCTCTCGTCTGGACGCACTGTATGACGCATCCCCAAATGAAGCCCTGACGGGCACGACTGATGAACATCTGCGCCGAGGATGGCGCGGTTTGATTTGCAGCAGGAATCTGGCGAACCGTGCAGGCATCGTCTTCACAAATACATTCTCCGCTTTCAACGACTTCAAAGCCCTCCAACTGGCGATTGCTCCAGCGGCTGATCCGGCTGGGGCTGGAATATCGTGTCGCTTGTGTCGCGATGTTGTTGTTTCATCTGGCGCTGGTCACCTTGGCGATGAGCAGCCTGGGCTTAACGGGCCTGGGGATTGACTACATTCGCCATCAGGTGGACCCGACCAGCCCTCCCGCCAATTTCCCATTTCACTGGACTCCCCCCAGTTCTGCCACTCCGTTTGGCGTGGTCTGTCTGATTGCCGGCATGGTCTTGCTGCTGGCACTGGTGGGAGCCGGTCTGAAATATGCCTCGGCTGTGGCCGCCAGTGCCCTCTCACAACGAATTCTGATACGCGTTCGTACCGATGTCTATTCGAAGTTGCAGGTCTTGAGCTTTCAGTTTTATGACGCCGGCGAAAGCAGTTCCATTATCAATCGGGCTGCCGGAGATGCGAACGCCGTTCGCAATTTTGTCGACGGCGTCATGATCAAGATGCTGGCGGTCTTACTCACGTTAACGGTGTACCTGATTTATATGTTACGGGTGAACGTCTGGTTGACACTCATCTGTCTGGCGACGACACCGCTGTTATGGGTGGGAGCGGTGATCTTTTCAAAATTTGTGCAACCCGCTTATCGAAAAGCCAGCGAACTGGGTGATGAACTCATTCGCGTGCTGGTTGAGAATGTGCAAGGGGCACATGTCGTGAAGGGGTTTGCCCGTGAGCCGGAGGAGATCGCACGGTTCGCCCGCACGACCGGGCAGATCCGCCAGCAGAAGGAATCGATCTTCTTTCGCGTGAGCCTGTTTCAACCTGCCATGGGCCTGCTGACACAGATCAACATGCTGATCCTGATCGGATATGGGGGCGTGCTGGTGATTCGTGGTGAACTGGCCCTGGGGGCGGGACTGTTTGTCTTTGCGAACCTGTTGCAGGAATTTGCTGCTCAGATCGGGCAGATCGTGAACATCGCGAATACGATTCAGGCGAGTCTGGTGAGCGCAGAACGTGTCTTCGAGGTGATCGATTCTCCAGTCCTGATTACCAGTCCCGCCAGCGCCACTCCGTTGCCGCATGCGGAAGGCAGACTGGCATTTCAAAACGTCCGTTTCCGTTATCACAGCAGCCAACCGGTTCTGGATGAAATTTCCTTCGAAATTGCACCGGGCGAACGTGTCGGGATTACGGGAGAAACCGGGGCGGGAAAGACGACTCTGCTCAACCTGATTATGAGGTTCTACGATGTCGATGTCGGCAGCATCACCATAGACGGACACGATATTCGAACATTGAGTCTGGATGACCTCCGCAGAAATATCGGCCTGGTTTTTCAGGAGAGCTTTCTCTTCAGCCACTCCATTGCTGCGAATATTGCCTTTGGTCGGCCGGCCGCCACTCCCGAAGAGATTGGACGGGCGGCGGAGCTGGCCTCAGCGGATGACTTCATCGACGAGTTGCCGGAACGCTATTCCACCATCATTGGTGAACATGGAGCCAACTTGTCTGGAGGCCAGCGCCAAAGACTTGCCCTGGCCCGGGCGCTCGTGCTTGATCCTCCTATCCTGCTGCTGGATGATGCGACCGCTTCTGTCGATCCGGAAACCGAACACGAAATTGAACGGGCAGTGCAATCCGCCATGCAAAACCGGACCACGCTCGTCATCTCCAATCGCGTGGCCACATTGCGGCGGACCCATCGCATCATCGTTCTGGAGCAGGGACGAATCACCGCCATCGGCACACATGCAGAACTACTGCATTCATCCCCGTATTACCGTTTTCTGGCAGAGCTCCAGTTTTCAGATTTAACCACCAATCCCCTCGAAACAAATCAGCACAAGAAATCGAATCGGAATTCCGTGGCTGCGTCCAGATCTCTGGAAGGAGCCGAGTGATGTCCAGAGTGAAGACGCTGGAGAGAACCCTCACACAGCATATTGAACGTCAGGAAGAGCGGCAGCGACCGCTGGATTTCCGACTGATTTTGCGTTTACTGAGTTTCACGCAGCCCTATCGAGTGTTGCGAAACTGGTTGCTGGTGAGTGTCATCATCCGTTCTATTCAGCTGCCGGCGCTCACCTGGATGGTGGCAGCGGTGATCAATGGTCCGATTGCCCGTCAAGATGTGCGGGGAGTGGCCTGGATGGCGGGACTCTTCGCACTGCTGGCCATTTCCACCCAGGTTGTCATGCACTTCCGGCAAAGATTGGCGCTGGAACTGGGTGAACGGGTGGTCTGTGACTTGAGGAACGCACTCTTTCAACATCTGCAATCACTCCGTATGCGATGGTTTCATCAGACACGAGTGGGACGGGTCATCAGCCGGATGACATCGGATATTGAAGACGTGCGTGTGGGGGTTCAGGAAGTCCTGTTCGTCTCGCTGGTGCAATTGGGACAGATGCTTGTCGCGGGTGCAGCCATGTTGTGGTACGACTGGACGTTATTTCTGATCGTCCTGGGACTGGCCCCGTCGTTGTGGGTGATTAACCATCATTTTCATCGCCGATTGAGCAAGAATCTCCGGAATCTGCGGGAGTCGTTCAGCCGGGTGACGGCCACACTCGCCGAATCGGTCGTGGGGATCCGTGTCACTCAGGCTTTCGTACGCCAGCAGGAAAACTCCCGGATCTTTGAACGTCTGGCGGAAGACCATTCGCGTTACAACTCCGCCGTCTTGAAAACGCAAGGGTTGTTCCTGCCGCTGCTGGACCTCAACAGCCAGGTCTTCATCGTGATTCTGCTGGGAGTGGGAGGTTACCGGGTCCTCAGTCCCGATTCACCGATGGAAATTGGAAACCTGGTCGGCTTCTTTTTTATGGCGAATCTGTTCTTCTCTCCCATTCTGGTCATTGGAAATCAATTCAACCAGGCCATGACCGCCATGGCGGGCGCAGAACGTCTCTTTGGACTGCTGGACAGTCCACCCGAATGGTCCGACCCGCCGGAAGCCATTGTACTGGATCAGCTGGCCGGAGCTGTCGAGTTTCAACATGTGACATTTGGATACCAGACAGACCGGCCCGTGCTGCATGAGATCAACTTTCGCGCCGAACCGGGACAGGTCATTGCACTGGTGGGAGCCACCGGCAGCGGCAAGTCCAGCATCATCAACCTGATCGCCAAATTCTATCTTCCGCAACAAGGTCGAATTCTGATCGACGACGTCCCTTTGCAAGAACTTCAAAGCGATTCACTGCATCATCACATGGGATTTGTGCTGCAGCAGAACTTTCTGTTTTACGGAACCGTGGCAGACAACATTCGTTTCGGAAAACCGGACGCGACCGATGTGGAGATCCTGAATGTTTTACAGCAACTGGGATGCAGCGATTTACTGGCTTCGCTGGCGGACGGCCTGCAGACTCAGGTGGGAGAACGGGGAGCCATCCTGTCATCCGGCCAGCGGCAACTGGTCTGCTTTGCCCGGGCACTGATCGCCAATCCTCGCATCCTGATTCTGGATGAAGCGACCAGCAGCATCGACAGCGCGACCGAAGCCCGCCTGCAAACCGCGCTCAATATCCTGATTTCCGGACGAACCAGTTTTGTCGTGGCTCATCGTTTGAGCACCATTCGGCACGCCGACCAGGTTTTAGTGCTCGATCACGGGCATATTGTCGAGCAGGGACGGCACGACGAACTCCTGCAAAAGGAGGGCGTCTATGCCGGCCTGCATCGCCGATTTGTCCAGGAGTAAGGCTTTCCACACCCCACTGCCAACGGTCATGAACGTTTCACACCGTGCGAAATTACATTTTGCGATTCTGCTCAAAGAGAACTTCATCAATGATCAGCGTGGTACAAAGAATGGCGACATCGTCTTCGCCGGCACTGATTTCCACGCCATAGCTGTCCGTCCAGCCCCATTTGAGTTTGCTGACCTGAGCGACAACTTTATTCTGACGGGTGAAATGGAATTCATATTCTGAAAAGCGTCCATCAATGATGTAACCACCTTTTCCCTCCAGCTCCACCTGAAAGATCCTGTCATCCCCGGACCATTCTCTGCGGACTTCAGCAAACATTTTTCCATTTCGATGAATTGTATAAACAGAGGACATCGACATCATTTCCTGGCCGATCGCCGCCAGTTCGCGTCCTTCCAGGTCCTGAAAAGAGAGCCCCGTCCCCCAGTCATAGGCTGTCCCGACGATGCGAAACTTTTTGTTTCCCCGATCATCCGTAATAAAACACTCGTCGTGTCCTAACGTCCAGAATTCAAGGGGAATGCGATAGGTCATGACGTTCCTTTGAGCGAGGTGATGAATTCGTAATCTCGAAAACCGCTTTATCAAACTGTCTTTGCATGACTCTCAGCATTTCATCTTGGCGAAAAAATTCAATACCAAAAACCGAGAAGTTTATCTTGCTGTAAGCTTCGTGGTAATAGTGCCTTAAGAGACATCGCCGATTGCGTCTGAAAGTCCGGAAAACCGAGGTCAGAACAACTTGCTCGATCACGACTGATGGACAACTGTGACTGTGACCGGTCGACAAAAGCACCACGAAAAAATTCCGGATCCCCCGAGAGGCCGCATCCCGGATTCTCTGCCCCCCGAACAAAAGATGGCCGGGAAGCTGCGGGCAAAGAAGGGTCTCGGGAGACGTATTCCAAGCGCAAAGGGATGATCGAGCCAGTGTTCGGGTAGATCAAAGGGTGTCGAGGCTTCAGGCAGTTTTTACTGCGTAGTACAGTTTCTACTACGTAGTCTCGAAAAATTTTACTGCGTGGTTTAGAAGAGATGGAGGGCGAGTGGACACGACGACCGGATGAGGATTTCTTTGAGACCGGTGGCCGTCCATCGGTTGCTCAGCTTCGGAGTGGAAGCCATACAGCGGTCGATGGTCACCCGTGGGGCCTCGTAAAATCATCTGGAAAGCGCTTTGGTTTCCTGCTCCAGCCATTCGAGCAACCGATTCTTTTCGCTCAGATTCTGCACCGGCGAAGCGGTCATCAGTCCGACATGTCGCAGCAGGCGTGCCTCGGCGAGTTGCTGATCGAGTCGAGGGGTCTCCTGAGCGCGACGAACGGCAGTGATTTCAAAGGCCAGGTAAGCAATGAATCCAGTCAATCCACCGGCGAAGATCATGTTTGACAGATCACTCGGCGGGTCGATCAGAGAGACTCCCAGCAGGTATCCGCTTAAAATCAGAATCGTCGACGTACTGATGATAGCCTGCTCTCCATCGCGATCCGTTGCGGCGCCCATCAACTGCTCCTTTCATTCAGACATGATCAACTTGCGTCCTGTTGCAAACCTACCTTACGTTCCCGGAGGTGTCAAAAATTCCCATTGGATTTGCAGTGGACCTGAAAGGTGCCTTAAACTGACGGCACATCAACATGGATTGATCATCTTGGTCTCGTCACCTTGCCCTGATCGATGGTAAAGCATGGCCCGCACGGTCTCGTTTCCGCAGGCGGGCCGACGAGCCTGCGAATGAAGCTCAAAGATCTGTCGAGACAGAGTGGGCTGCGCCACTAGAACTTAAAAATCTGGGAGGAAAACATGTCATTATCGCGTCGATATTTTCTGCAGGCTGCCGCTGCAGTGGCAGGTGGTTGTGCACTTAAGCCGGAAATTGTCTGCGGTGCAGACCAGGCCGTCAGCAAGAGTGCCAACGATAAACTCGGTGTTGCCATGATCGGGACCGGCGGACGGGGGGGTGAACATCTCTCTCAACTGGCGGGCCGTGTGGATGCAGAAGTGTTGTATCTGTGCGATGTCGATCTCAAAAATGCCGGGGCCAAGTTGAAGGCTGTCGAAGCCAAACAGGGTCGGGCTCCCGAGATCATGCAGGATTTTCGCAAAGCGCTCGAAGACCCCAATGTGGATGTGATCAGTACGGCCACGCCCAACCATTGGCATTCACTGGTTTCCATCCTCGCCATGCAAGCCGGCAAACATGTCTATGTTGAAAAGCCGGTCTCCCATAACGTCTGGGAAGGCCGCCAGATGGTGGGATGGGCACGCCAGCTCAACAAAATCTGCCAGGCTGGAATGCAATCTCGTTCCAGCCCGAGTCTGCATGAGGCGGTCAAATACGTTCAGGACGGCCAACTGGGAAAGATCCAGTACGCGATCGGAACCTGCTATAAGCCTCGCAAGAGTATTGGCAAACTCGACCATCCACTGCAGATTCCGGAATCCGTCAATTACGATCTGTGGTGTGGGCCGGCAGCCAAGGTCGACCTGTACCGTCCACGGCTGCATTATGACTGGCACTGGGATTTCAACACCGGCAACGGCGACATGGGGAATCAGGGGATTCACCAGATGGACATTGCCCGCTGGTTCCTGGGTGAAAGTGCCCTGTCTCCGCGCGTGATGAGCATCGGCGGCCGGGTGGGCTATGATGATGCCGGCGACACTCCCAATACTCAGATCGCCTATCATGCCTACGAAAAGGCCCCGCTGATTTTCGAAACCCGTGGCCTGCCGCAGAAAAACCTGGACTGGGGCACCGGAATGGACAAATACCGCGGCTCACAAATCGGCGTGATCGTGCAATGTGAGAATGGATATGTCGTCATCCCGAGTTACACGCAGGCAGCCGCGTTTTCTCCAGATGGGGAAAAGCTCAAAGAGTGGAAGTCCGGCGGCGATTCCGTCAGACGCCACTTCGACAACTTTTTTGATGCCGTTCGATCTGGGAAACATACCGATCTGAATGGCGAGATCCTGGAAGGCCATATTTCCAGTGCCTTGTGCCATACCGGCGCCATCAGCTACCTGCTGGGCACACGCCAGCCCGCTGCGGACGTCGAGAAGGAAGTTGCCAAGATCCCCCTCTGGGCCGATTCCTACAAACGGATGAACGAGCATCTGCTGGCGAATGGCGTCGACATCAACGATCCCAAGATCGCGGTGGGGCCATGGCTGGAAATGGACCCTGTGCAGGAGAAATTCATCACGAGCGATCCTGCCAACAAGCTGCTTACCCGCGATTACCGCGCCGGGTATGTGGTTCCCGCTGCTCCCGTCCGGCAGGCAAAGCTTCAACCCGGTTTTCAGGAAGTCTTCTAAACCGAATCAGAATGATCTAGACTAGACGAGCAGCCGGACGAAACACTCCGGCTGCTCGTATTTTTTCAGGGGCCATCCCTGTCGATTTCCTGACAGCCCCCCGCTCTCTTTCCCTCTAATTCCTGTTTTCTGCAAGCGCTATGTCTCAGCAATACATAATGTCCATCGAGGGCCTGACCCGGATGTATGACGAGAAGGTCGTTCTCGAAAACATCTGGCTCTCTTTCTTCCCTGGAGCCAAAATTGGCGTGATCGGAGATAATGGCTCCGGGAAAAGTACGCTGATGCGAATCATGGCGGGGGAAGACAAAGACTTTATGGGCAGCGTCCGCCCCGCCAAAGGGATCAAGATCGGCTATTTCCCACAGGAACCGCGTCTGGATCTCACCAAGACCGTTCAGGAATCCGTGGCCGAAGCGGTGGCTGAATCGCAGGCGATCATGGATCGATATAACGCGATCAACGAACGGCTGTGCGAAGAGATTTCACAGGCGGAAATGGATCAGCTCCTCGAAGAACAGGCGACGGTTCAGGAAAAAATCGATCACGCCAACCTGTGGGAACTGGACCGGACTGTGGAGATGGCCTGCGATGCCATGCGATTGCCCGATGGTGATGCCCTGATCGAAAACCTGTCCGGGGGAGAGAAACGCCGCGTTGCACTGTGCCGGTTGCTGCTGCAAAACCCGGACATGCTGCTGCTGGACGAACCGACCAACCATCTGGATGCAGAATCGGTTGGCTGGCTCGAACGATTTCTGCACGAATTCCCCGGAACCGTAGTGGCCATCACTCACGACCGGTATTTTCTGGAAAACGTCGCCGGCTGGATTCTCGAAATGGATCGCGGACACGGCTATCCATATGAAGGGAACTACACCGCCTGGCTGGAACAAAAGCAGGCCCGCCTGTCCGTGGAACAGAAACGGGAAGACAAGCGGCAACGGGCGCTCAAGAAGGAACTGGAATGGGTGCGGATGTCTCCTAAAGCCCAGGCCACCAAGAATAAAGCCCGTCTGCAACGATATGAAGAACTGGCCGCTCAACAGTTTGACGACCGCGATGAAGCCATTCAAATTCAGATTCCGGTCAGCCGTCCGCTGGGTGAACTGGTCGTCCGTGCTGAGAATCTGACGATGGCATTCGGAGACCGTCTGCTGTTTGAGAAGATGAACTTCAATCTTCCACCCGGAGGGATCGTGGGTGTGATCGGACCCAACGGGGCCGGGAAGACGACGCTGTTCCGCATCATCATGGGATTGCAGGAACCGACCAGCGGGTCGTTGCGCATCGGTGATACGGTCGACCTGCAATATGTCGACCAGTCTCGCGATGCCCTCGATCCGAAAAAAACCGTCTATGAAGAAATTTCCGGCGGTGACGATCTGCTGGAAGTGGGCAAGACCAAGATCCACGCCCGCGCGTACTGTGGCCGCTTCAATTTCAAGGGATCAGAACAGCAAACTTTTGTCGGGGACCTGTCTGGGGGAGAACGCAACCGGGTACATCTGGCCAAACTGCTGCGATCCGGCGGGAACCTGATTCTGCTGGACGAACCAACTAACGATCTCGATGTGGAAACATTGCGGTCGCTGGAAGAAGGACTGAGCAACTTTGGTGGCTGTGCCGTTGTGACCAGTCACGACCGCTGGTTCCTGGACCGGATTGCGACACACATTCTGGCTTTCGAAGGAGACAGCGAAGTCGTCTGGTTCGAAGGCAACTACAAGATGTACGAAATCCAGAAACGGGAACGACTGGGAGCGGACGCGGATCGTCCGCATCGCCTGAAATACAAACCCCTCAAACGGTAGAGAGACTGACGACAAGCTCTTTCTATCGAGACTACTGCCCTGTCAGGGCTTGGTTTAGGGGCGCCTCATCGCAAAACGTCCTCCGTTGTCGGACTTTGCGTCAAGGCCTACCCTAAATTTTCAAGTTGACAAAACACTACTCACTGCTGGAGTCGACGATGCACAAGATTGTGACAAATGCAGCTCTGTTGCTTTTGGTCTGTTCACCACTCACTGCGGCTGAAAAACTCAGCCCGCAGCAGGAGCACGGAAAGTATCTGGTTCATCACGTGGCCATGTGCATTTATTGTCATACTCCTAAAGATGCGAACGGCAATCTGGTCAGGGATTCTTTGCTCTCTGGCTCTCCCATGCCGCTGCATTCCCCCTATCCGAATCAGACCTGGGGGTTCATGGCGCCCAATCTGCGATCACTCCCAGCCCGGTGGGGGGAAAAGGAGTTTGTGGAGTTCCTGCAGACAGGCAAAACCCCCAATGGTTACGCTCCCCGTAATCCGATGCCTCCCTTTCGCATGACCGCGGAAGACGCTGCTGCCGTAGGAGCCTATTTGAACTCCCTGACCACCTTGAGATAGAGCAAGTTGCTCTGGCCTGGGATCGCGAACATGTGTTTCGACTGGTGAAATGCAGCTCGCCGCGTGGCGGAATGCAGTCGATGCAGGGTGAAGACCTCAAGCCGTTGCTCAAGCCGGGCCGGGTGCGCCGACATTTCGGCCGAGGAAAGGTGATTTGGCGCTGGAAGGAACTCGACCCATCTTCAACAAGAGTGTTCTCTCATCTCGCACCCGGAAGGCAATTCAGGATTGTCCGCGGGAGGAGGAGGGATTCTGTTGTTCCTGAGCCATTTTTTCCATGTGTCGACGAATGATGTCCCGGGCTTCTTCCCGTACGGTCCGCACCGGCGCTCCGTGTGGGGAAACAGCAGGTTTCCGGGGCGGACGTGCTCCCGGCAATGGGTTTCCATTGGAGGGGGCCTTGCCATTGGCAGTCTGCGGATGACCAGCACTCGATTTGGTGGAGTTCGAATTGGCGGCATTCAGGTTGAGAAGGCCAGCCGGCAGAATTTCATCCTGCTTGAGGACGGATGTCTCGATGGCTGCATTTTGCCGTGAGACCGGTAATTCATAATCGGACAGCCAATCGACAATTTTATCCTCCGACAGCTGATCGCTGGTTCCTGTCCGTCCTTTCAATGCGACAGCGACCTGACATTGCACCACCGTTTCTTCATTACCGACAAGCAGGAATGTCAGTGGTCCGACTGTGAGCGACCCACCTCGTGACAAGATCCGTTCGCCGTTCACAGGCCGACCATCAACGAACGTCCCATTGCGGCTGTTCAGGTCGATGACACGGACTTTCCCCTGCAGGGGAATCAACCGGCAATGTTCGCGGCTCACTTCGGTCGATGCGATTCGAATGGCGGCTTCTTCACCCCGGCCGACAAGAATTTCGGCTCCCGTCAGCCGTACCCGCCGCCCACGATGCTTCCCTGTCTGGACTTCAAGAAGTAGTGGCAATGCCGCCATGCCGTTGGCCTTTGGAACATTTTTGCTGATGATCGCCCCGTCTCTTCGCCGCAAAAAAGGGGAATGCGATCTAGTGCTTGTTAACTCTAAAAATTCGAATGAACCTTGACGTAACGTCCAACAACAGAGGACGTTTCGTTACGACGCACCCTGAAGCCAAGCCATAACACGACACTAGCTGAGGGGAATTACAACGGGTTGTCCGCACTGTGGACAACTCAGCGTGCGCCCCCGATTCACAAATTTCGCCTTCAAATTTTTTCCGCAACGCGAGCATGTAAACCGGATCAATTCCGTCCTGACCGCTGCAGGCCTGGAGCGATCCAGCGATCGATTCCAGACCAGTTTGGACACTAAGGGAATCTGGTTCAGTAACTCTTCTGGATCATAGGGTTTTGTCAGGTAGGCATCGACTCCCACACGTTCCGCCAGAGCACGTGATTCATCCATATCGATCGCGGTGAGCATGATGACAGGCACGGAGGCCTTCTCATTTTTCATCAACTCACAGACTTCATATCCGGAATTGCCTTTAGGAAGAATCGCCTCCAGGATGACAAAATCGGGATACTGCAATCGAAAGGCGGCAAGCGCCTGTCCTGCATCACGAGCCAGCTGTACCTGAAAACGGTGACTCTCCAGAAAGATCTTCAGGAATTCCGCCTCCTCGCGATTTTCTTCAATCACCAGGATACGTTTGACGGTGACGTCGATAGGATTCAAAGGATCGCGCATGAGTCATCCACGCGAGGACCGAAAAATCGACCCTCCCAAGTCAGTGCTGAGTCATCGCTGCGATTTGGGCCTGATAGAGCGAAACTGACTCCATCATCGTATTCAGTTCCCGCGTAAGCTGGCAACCCGGCCACATCTCCCGATAACAAGATTTTGTCTCTTCAGGCCCGATCAGAGAGAGAAGAAAGAGAGAAAACAGCAAACATAGACATTCCCTTTCTTCTGTCCCCTGTTCTCTTTACTTCATTTTTGATCACTCTTCAGGGGGCCACGTGATATTGCTTCAACACCAGTTCTGCCGAGCGACCTCTGGCGGAAATCACCTGCTTCACCTTCCCGATCCCCGGCACGAAATAATAAGTGAATTCGAGTGACCCTGCTTCGGATTCAAATTTCGTTCCCCGCACAGCCACAGATTGAAATTCCCCTGCCGGAACGGAGACTTGAGTTTTTCCGGAGGCAAATTGTCCGGAGATCATGACACCATTGACCCGGGAAGCCACATTCCAGGGCATTCCCGCAGCAGTGTCGTACTTCAGAAAACAAAGCGGCGGCACCACGCGTTCCCCCGACACGGTCACCCGATAAATACCGTCAGCACGGGCAGCCAGGTGCTCAAAGGCCACCACTTGTCCATTCACACGAGTTTCTACCCGTGCGCATTGTTCGCCATCGATCATTTCGAGTTTCGTGACCTCTTCAATCAACTGGTGCTGTCCCGCTTCAAAAGTCCATTTTGATCCGACGGTCAGCGGATAAAGTGATTGACTGGGAATCGCTGCAAAACCCACGAGGCCGCTGATTACCCAAATGACCACAACGACTCCGGTCATCATGACCGAACGTTTGAGCATGTTTCTCTCCCTGACAACTGTCACCGCACCAGTCCTTGGGCGGCCTTTTCTGGAATCAAGCAAAGTCTCCATTCAGCAAACTCCACGACATTGGTCGCTCCGTTCCTGAATGTCTCACAAATTTGACGCTTCCCTCACTGCGCACCGAACAATAAGTTTTTCTTAAGGAGGACCACAAGACGAAATGGTGAAAACGCACAAACTGCGCAGTGTGCGAGTTTATTTTCCAACAGCCCTCACAGGTCTGACTGTATCGATTTTGCGGTTTTTTTCGATTTTACTGAAGTCGCATTTGGGGATGGACGATAACTCAGAGGCATGAATCCATGAGAGCCGTTTTCCCGATCAATGCTTCTCGCCTGACGAGTGCATTGTCCAAATGGAAAACTGGGGACGACGGCAGGGAAATTATGACAGGTCACATTCCTAAAGACGCGAGTATCGGCATGAACGTCCAAAGAACATTCGCGACAAAGTTCGCCTTGGTTTTGGGCGGCATTCTGTCCCTCAATGGGCTGTACGGTTGCCAGACAAATGTTGGTGGCCAGACGCTCCCTTCGGCCTGGTATCTGACCGACGACGTCCAGTTCTTCCCGGCAGGGCCTGAATATCTCCTGCCGAACACCGCCCGTGCTGCGGAAGAGTATAAGGCTCAACAGAACGAATTTGCTGAGGACGAAGGCTTCGTCCCTGGTCGATGATGTTCTCTGTGATCACATAGCCAAACGATGCACCGTTTGAGTCGACATTGCTGATTTCGTTTCGTGCTGATCTCACTTCGTGCTGATCAGCGGTGCAACGATCCGGCGGCAGTCGGGCAGGCTCTCCAGAAAAATCCGACCATAAGGTTTTGTTCGCAGTCGAGGGTCCAGAATCACCACCTGCCCGGAATCGGTGGCGGAACGAATCAGTCGGCCGAACCCTTGCCGGAGCTTGATCGCCGCTTCGGGAACCTGATACTGCATAAATGGATTTCCGCCATTCTCGCGGATGCGCTCGACCCGTGCTTCCAGCAATGGGTGATCCGGAACACTGAAGGGGAGTTTCGTGATGATGACATTTCGCAGGGCATCACCGGGAACGTCGACCCCCTGCCAGAACGATTCCGTTCCAAACAGCACAGCCTGACCATCTTTGCGAAATCGTTCCAGCAAGGTCACCCGCTGCAGTCCGGCCCCTTGAGTGAGCAGTAGTTGATTGCGTCCCGCGAACCATGAGGTCAGCTTCCGAGCGCAGCTTTGCAGCATCTTATAACTGGTGAACAGAACGAACACGCCGCCGGTCACGTCATCGACATGTTGGCGAATTCGTTCCACGACGGCGTTTTCATATTCGCCCGGTTTTTCTCCCGGGTCGGGCATTTTGTCTGGCAGAACAATGGCAGCCTGTTGCTGATAGTCGAAGGGTGAACCCAGCTTCAACTCCCGAGATTTTGTCAGCCCGATGCGGTTTCGAAAGAAGCTGAAGTCTTCTCGTCCCACGGCGAGTGTGGCACTTGTCAGGATGACGCTGGGAATCTGGGTGAACAGTTCATTCCGGAGTGTCGCCCCCACGTCGACGGGCGAGGACATCAATTTGATGTTCTGTCGTTTTTGTCCGGAGACTTCGATCCAGTACACGGCATCTTCCTGTCGCTGCTTCAACCATGTTGAGAGCGCAGCCCCCATTCCATCCAGCCGGTCCGCAGAGGAATGAAAATCGAGTTGTTGTGCATCGTCCTTCAACTCACCGGCAAAAGTTCGCAGCGTCAGAGAGAGATCATGCAACTCGGGACTGACACGATTGTCGATGTCCACGGGACGACGAACACGTCCATTCTGGCCGGTTGATTTTTCTCGTACCTGCTCCAGATCATCAAAGAGTTCGTCCACCAGAAATCGGAGTCGAGCCACCATCTGCTGAGCTTCGGGCAGATTATGATGAATCAGCAGTCCTTTTTGGGTGCGGTCGTTATAGAGTTTGTTGAACAGGTAGCTGAATTGTCCATTGGAGACGGACATTCCCAGGTGAGAGGCTGCCACGTCTTCCAGGGTATGTGCTTCATCAAAGACTGCCACATCATAATCGGGGAGCACGCTGGCCCCTTCCCGTCGCAGGGCGAGATCGGCAAAAAACATGGCATGATTGACGATCAGGATGTCTGAATTCCAGACTCGCCGGCGAGCCCGATAGTAAAAACAGTCTTTGAATGTGGGGCACTTCTTTCCCAGGCAGTTTCCGTGTTCGCTACGGATTTCGTCCCAGACCGCAGCCGGGGGCGAAAACCCCAGATCGGCTAAGCTGCCGTCGTAGGTCTTCTCGGACCAGTCATGAATCTCCTGCAGTTGCCGTTGTTCTTCACTTTCAAAAAGCGAGCGACTTTTGTCTCTGGCTCCCTGCAGTCTTCGCAAGCTGATGTAATTGCCCCGGCCTTTCACCAGCACAGCGGAAAACTCCACCGGCAAAATGGAGTTGAGAAACGGGATGTCCCGGGAGATCAATTGTTCCTGCAGACTGATGGTATGCGTGCTGATGACGATGCGGGTCTTGATGTTTTTTTCCTGGCGTTCTGCTGCTGCCAGGATGCAGGGAACCAGGTAGGCAAAGCTCTTGCCGACACCGGTGCCGGCTTCAACCACCAGATGGGAACGCTCGGCAATGGCAGCTGAGACCGCCGCGGCCATGTCCACCTGCTCTGGACGCGATTCGTAATTTGCCAGCCGTCTGGCAATCATTCCGGAGGGCTCGAACACGTCTGCAGTCGAGGGCATCATGTGGATGCCCTGTGGAGGCCGATAATGCACGTATCGTCCCGGGAATTCATCGACCCCATAAATTCTTCCACATTCTCGACGATCGTCTCCACCGTCTCACTGATCGTGCCATTGCAGGTGGCCAGCAGTTTCGAAAGCCGTTCGTTCCCAAAAATATCGCGATTCGCGTTCATGGCTTCATTCACGCCATCGGTATAGGCAATCACGGTATCGCCGGGTGCGATCGGCACAGTGGTCGATTCGAATGTCAGGATCGGCTCGATTCCCAGGGGCAGGCTGGCGGTCTCCTTGGCCAGCACGCGGACTGTTCCATCCGCGCTCCGGCACAACGGCGGCAGATGTCCGGCATTGACGATCGTGATCGTATGTTGCACCGGATCCAGCAACATCACCATGAAGGTGATAAAACGATGCCCCAGTCCGCTGGAGGAGATCTCTTCGTTCAAACCGGAGACAGCTTCCTCCAATGTCTTGCGCGTGAGCAATTGAAACCGCATGGAGGAATACAACCGGGCCATCAGCAGAGCGGCCGGCATCCCTTTCCCCGCGACATCACCAATTGCCATGGCTACGCGCCCATCGGCGAGTGTCAGATAATCAAAATAGTCTCCCCCCACGCTGAGTGCCGCTTCGTAGTAGTCATGGAATGAATAATCCGTGAGTTTGGGGCGGGATTTCGGCAGGAAACCAAGTTGCACCTGCGTGGCAAATTCGAGGTCCCGTTCGAGTTCGCGACGATGGACATCTTCTTCGTGCATCCGGGCATTTTCGATCGCGAGGCTGGCCTGACTGGCGAGACTGGAAAGCAAGTCCAGATCGTCTTCCGAGAAGGCGCGGGCGGCATCCCGGGTCACAATCTGAATCACCCCCAGTCCTTCATCATCCTGATTGATCAGGGGAACACACATCATCGATGTGATCTGCATTTTGGAGAGTGCGGTACTCTTCTTGAACCGGGAATCATCCAGGACATTGCGGCTGAGAATCGATTCACGGGTCTGCAAGGCATGTCGCACCACCGTCATACTGACGGCCACGGTCTCCGATTCCGTCTCGCTGCGGGTTCGGCTGGCCTTCACCCGCAAACGATTTGTCTCCGGATCTTTCAACAGCACAAAACCTTGCTCGGCTTGCGGGAAAATGCCGAATAACGTTGCCAGCATCTTCGGCAAGACCGCATCAATATGCAGTTCCCGCCCCAGGGCATGAGTGATCTCCACAATCGCTTTGAGCTTCACGCCGGGATCGATATTTGACTTATAAACACTATCAGAGGGATGACGCCGAATTGAGGTTGACGTTTCGAATTGTGGTGCCTCATCTGATGGCAATTCGAAGAGCTGGCTGTGATCGAGAACCCCTGAGGTCATGGCGTCGATTGTATCGGAATCAACTCGCGGCGCACGCTGTTGTGGCGGGGGTGGAAACTGTGTCGCTGACGGGAACATGACAAAATTCATCACCACATCGCACAGGCGAATCTGATCTCCGTCGTTTAATTCTGTCCGGCCAGCGATTTTCCGTTCATTGACAAAGGTCCCGTTGCGACTTCGCAGATCTTCGATATAGAACGTCCCATGACTTTCCAGAACCTGGGCATGCTGCCGGCTGACAACATTGCTGTTGAGAATAATCTGGCAGGTGGGATGACGGCCCACAATCGTCCGTTCCGCGATCAAGGGAAATTGTTTCCCCACCGATTCCCCGCTGACAACCCGCAGAACAGCCAAAACATTTCCTTTAGATCACATCGAGATCACATTCATCCCTCATCGACAGCGTTCCGCCACGCGACGAGTGCGTTTCAGCAGTTGAAACGCGCGCTGCGCAGGCACCGGCGAGAGCAACCTGCCCTACCCAGAGAATACGCCCGTCAGCCTGGAGTTTACCGGAGGTCGCGGGACAGGGCAATTCCCTTCTCTTCCCCTTTGCATGGCCGTTGCCCCGAGGCTCAGCCTGAGCAAGAACGGCCCCGGCAGATTCATCGTTGAGCCCTCGCCAAACACCAGACTGGACGCCCTTGTCGACCTGGAACGCATTCACCCCATACAGGCCGCGCTCCGCCACACGACGAGTTGCCTTTCACCAGTCGAAACTTGCGCTGCGCGGGCTCAGGCCAGAGCAACTTGCTCTAGTGCATCCGGTGTTGGTGGCACCCAGAACCGGTGATTGCGCTGCCCGTGCCAAATTGGTGCGCTCTAGCCAACTGCAAAGTGCGGAATGCACCCCAGCTTCCGCAGACTGGCGGCATCCACTTGCATCGGAGGTTCTTGACTGTCATTCTGGCGGCGTTTGTTCATGCCTGAAGACAGGGCGCAAATTCCGTGCCGAACACGATTGGTCTCGCCCTCCCGGACCAGAATCAAAAAGGCGAAAGCCCTGAACAGTGAATCTGTAATAGGTGACAAACAGGTTGTCGGCAGGGAATAAGAACAGGATCATTGACCCATAAAGGCTCAGCATGAGTGAATTTCGAACTGCTCCCGCTGGAAATCGATTTCGCGAGGCCATCCAGCGGGAGAATCCGTTACAGATCGTCGGGGTGATCAATGCGTATACGGCATTGCTGGCGGAACGGGAAGGGTTTCAGGCACTGTATCTTTCCGGCGCGGGAATGGCGAATGCCTGTTTTGGTTTGCCGGACCTGGGAGTCACCACACTCACGGAAGTTGCCGAAGAAGTTCGACGAATCACATCCGCCACCTCTTTGCCCGTACTGGTGGATGCGGATACTGGTTGGGGCAGTCCGCTGACGATCGAACGGACCGTGAGAGAATTCATCCGCGCCGGTGCTGCGGGGATGCATCTCGAAGACCAGATCGACACGAAACGATGTGGTCATCGGGCAGGCAAACAGTTGGTCTCCACAGCAGAAATGGGGACTCGTCTGCAGGCGGCTGTGCAGGCGCGAGGAGAAGATCCGTTTGTGTTGATGGCCCGGACAGATGCCACCGCTGTCGAAGGTCTGGAACCGGCGATTGCCCGGGCACTGGCCTATGTGGAGCACGGAGCAGACATGATTTTTGCGGAAGCGCTCACAACGCTGGCGGAGTATCAACGTTTCACCAGTGCGATGAATGTCCCTGTGCTGGCGAACATCACGGAGTTTGGACGAACTCCGCTGTTCACTGTGAATGAACTCCGTGCCGCCGGTGTGCGATTGGTGCTGTATCCGCTCTCCGCGTTTCGGGCGATGAGTGCTGCCGCCATCCGGACCTATGCCACAATCCGCAAGGCCGGCACACAACAGGAACTGATCGCCGACATGCAGACCCGGCAGGATTTGTACGCCGTCCTCGACTATGAAGCCCTGGAAGCCCGGCTTCCAGAAATTTCATAATTCGAGCGGCCCGGGCCTTGGTATTCCCCTCAAAGTGGCCGGTTCTCAAAGCAAGCAGCACTACTGCCCATTCATCCCGCATAGACCTCGTTCCGCCACGCGGCGAGTTGCTTTCATTCGTCGAAAAGCGCGCTGCGCGGGCTCTGGCCAGAGCAACTTGTTCTATTGCATGGGAAACAGGTTGGGAGGCGCGGGAGTCGGTCGTGGATCAGGAAAGGAAGGGGCGGGAGGGATCGATGCTGCCGGAGGAAGTTGCGGCGGAGAGTTCGACATCGACGGAGAAGACATTTCCCGGCCAAAATAAGCATCCGAAGAATTGCCGTAAGGCTCCACAGTTGCGGATGGCTCAGTTGTCTGAGGACGCCAAAACGCCAGAGGGGCAAATTTCGAACTGGTCTTGCATCCCGGTGTGATGACAAGGAGTGCGAGGATGGCAATCAGTGGACGGATCACGAGAACTGCTCCTGTCGCCGGAAGGTCACCGACGAATCTGAGTCGACAACTACCCCGGAAGCGGCCATTCCGGAGGGATGCAATCCGCAAAATGAGCATCCAGTAAGATAAAGTGGTTGCGAATTGCCCTTTTAAATCGGCAGTTTCCGCGTTTCATTTCCGGGAAAAGGAAGATTGCGGCGATTTTTGCCCGACACGATTCCAAAAGCGCAGATTAAGCCGGATTATGCCGAAGGCAACGAAGTTTCACGACTCTTCAATCGATGGTCCAGATAGGACTGCAGCAAGATCTGGGCAGCCACCATGTCGACCCGCTTTTTGCGTTGTTCGCGCGTGAGATCCACCTCAATCATAAAATCTTCTGCGACAGCCGAGGTAAAACGCTCGTCCCAGAAATCGACTGGAAGTTGAGAGATGCGCCCCAGCCATTGCCCATATTGGCGGGCTTCCCGGGCCTTCTGGCCTTCGTTTCCGTTCATGTGAATCGGCAAACCCAGAATGACCGCACGAATCTGATATTCTTCAATCAGCTTGATGAAATACCGGGCGTCCTGCTGTTCATGACAACGCGTATAAATCGAGAGCGGACTGGCAATTGTCTGATCGAAAGTAGAGACCGACAGACCGACTCGCCGGGTCCCGAAATCCACTCCCAGAAGTCGCCCGGAAGGAGGGATGACTGATGGCACGGAGGAGCAGGAGGGAAGGTGATGATCCATCTCCCGATCTTAACCGCTCTCCAGCGTTGTCAACTCGATTTTTAGAGCGCATCCACCCCGCATAGGTCGCATTCCACCACGCGGCCGGAGCAACTTGCTCTAGAATCGCCTGATTTTCAGAGTGGACCCGGCACGAACCATTATTTGTGGTATCCCAGAGAGACCATCACGTCGAAAAGTTCTTCAAACGTGATGAAGCGACGGCGGTGCAATAATTTATAGGAATCGACCGCGCGGGCGAATTCGTCCACTTCCGGACGGGCAGAATTGCGCGAATCCGAAAACTGCCGACGCTCGCGCCCCGGTTGACCAGCCTCAAGCGAGGACTGCCGACGATCGACAAATTGATTGTTTTCTAACGCAGAATTCTGCATGACATCGCCTCCTGAAAAAGATTTCCACTCTCACCAAGCTTACCTCACACTTCCCGTCACGATCGAATCATTTTCATGATAAAGTCAATGACTGGAACAGCCGTTCCGGAAATACGGATTGAATCAAAAATGTCGATTGAAGGATCGATCCAGTGTTGCCATGATCGAATCCGCGTTGCAAATGTGCGACAACGTGTGAATAAGAGGAAAGAGAAGAGGGGAAAGACTCACGTTATCAGCCTGGTGAAAAAACACGGAATCTCGGCCAGACAGAAATGTCCGGCCCACTTTTTTCAGTGAACCAGAAGTTTCCGGTGGCCCAGACATGTCTGTTTGTGCGTTTTTAACCAGCAGTCATCACCGATCCTCTTTTCACAACCAATTTTCGCAACCAACTGTTTTGAACAGTACGATTGGATTTGAATGCCCACGAAGTTCACAATTCTTGGCAGCGGAGCCATGGCCACCGCCATGGCCATTCTTTTTGCGGAAGATGCTGGACAAGATGTTTCCATCTGGACGCGGCGGGAAGAGACCGCCCAGCGAATGAACGCCGACAGAGTGAATACCAACCTGCTGCCCGGGGTACGCATTCCGGATCGAGTCCAGATCACTCACGATATTCAGGCAGCCGTCCAGGGAGCCGAATTCCTGGTGGCCGCCATTCCCTCTCAGTATCTTCGCAGCACGCTGGAAACACTGGCCCCGGCTTTAACCGGAAATCGGCCCGTCATCAGCGTGATTAAAGGGCTTGAGAATGAGACCTTTTTGCGTCCCAGTCAGATCATCGAAGAAACAATTGGCAGTCGTGTGGTGATGTCATTGACGGGGCCCAGCCATGCTGAGGAGATTTCCCGGCGCATGCCCGCCAGCCTGGTCATTGCCAGCGGCGATATTGCACTTGCCCGCCGCGTGCAGGCGCTCTTGTCAACGGATCGTTTTCGCATCTATACCAATCAGGATCTGATCGGCGCCGAGCTGGCGGGGGCCTTGAAGAATATCATTGGGATTGCGGCGGGGATCTCGGATGGCCTGGGCTATGGCGATAATGCCAAGTCCGCGTTGATGACGCGCGGGATTGTGGAAATCACACGATTTGGCGTGACTCTGGGAGCAGAGCCGGAAACCTTTGCCGGTCTGGCGGGCATTGGTGATCTCATTACCACTTGTGTCAGTCCGCATGGCCGCAATCGCCGTGTGGGTGAACGTCTGGGGAAAGGGGAATCGCTCCAGCAGATTCTGGAGAGTACCGAATCCATTGCGGAAGGAGTCAGCACGACGCGGGCGGTGTTTCATCTGGCCGAAAAACATGAAATCGAAATGCCGATTACCGAGCAGGTCTTTCGTGTCCTCTTTGAAGGACGGTCACCACAGGCAGCGACCGACCAGTTGATGACCCGCCCCATGCGTGATGAACTTGCTCGATGAAAGACTCTCCTGTTCATGATGTGTTTCTACACGTTTTTGATCGTGACATGCGAGGCCATGGCAGGATCGGTTTCGGGATAGTCGCTGCGGAAATGAACACCCCGGCTTTCGTGCCGGGCCAGTGCTGATTCAATCATCAGTCGAGCCACAAGCAGCATGTTCTGCAGCTCCCAGCCTGGGACGGAGCTGAATTCCCGCTGGGAAACGTAGCGGTCCCAGAAATCGACTTGTGTGGCTGCCGCTTGCAGCCCCTGTTCATCACGGCGAATTCCGACGTTTCGCCACATGATGGAACTGAGTGAGTTCTGCAGGTCGGTCAGATTCAATTCATCCTGATCGGTGACGCTCTGGGGCCATTCCGACTGTAACGGGGGAACCACAAAACGATCCGGAATCTTGAGGGCTGCTTCCGAGGCCCCCTGCCCTGCGAGAATCCCAAAGTACAACCCTTCCAGCAGGCTGTTGCTGGCCAGGCGGTTTGCTCCATGCAGTCCGGACGAAGTCACTTCCCCGGCTGCCCAGAGTGCGGGAAGAGTGGTACGTGCCTGCTGGTCAACCGTTAAGCCGCCGACCATATAGTGTGCTCCCGGTCGAACGGGAATGCGATCCCGGGTCAGATCCAGCCCGAATTCCTGACACATCTGCCCGATGTGTGGAAAGCGTTCGCGAATATGGGCGGGATCGATCTGCGTCACGTCCAGATAGACGCATGAATGGCGGGTTTTCTCCATCTGATCCGTAATCGCCCGGCTGACGATGTCACGCGGGGCCAGTGCTCCACGAGGATCGTAGTCCTGCATAAATGCGTAGCCCGTCACGTCGACCAATTGCGCCCCTTCTCCCCGGACCGCTTCGGAGATCAGGTGTCGGCTGCTTCCGGCGATGTACAGCACCGTGGGATGAAACTGCATCATTTCCATATCGCGCAGTTCTGCTCCAGCTCGAAACGCAATGGCATGGCCGTCGGCGGTGGCGATGTCCGGGTTCGTCGTTTCACGATACAGACGTCCTGCCCCGCCGGTCGCCAGAATTGTTTGCTTTGCCCAGACGAATGTTCGGCCATGATGTGCATTCCAGACCAGGGCGCCGCGGCATTCCCCTTCATCCGTCAGCAGATCGATGGTGAACGTTTTTTCCCAGATCTCCGTCCATGTCGCCCCGCGCACGGTGTCAATCAGTGCCCGCATGATCTCTTTGCCGGTGGCATCTCCCAGGGCATGGGCTACGCGCGCGTGACTGTGTCCTCCCTCCGTCGTTAGAGCGATGTGACCATCCTTCTGGTCGAACCTGGCTCCCAGGGCAGCCAGTTCACGGATCAAGCGCGGAGCCGATTCCACCACCTTTTGCACAATATCTTCGTCACACAATCCGGCCCCTGCGGTCATGGTGTCTTCCGCATGATTTTCGGTCTTGTCTGCAGGATCGAGGACGCCGGCAATTCCCCCTTGCGCCCAGGCACTGTTGGACAGATTAATGGCATCCTTGGTGATGATCACCACCCGCAGACGGGGATCGATTTCCAGCGCAGCCCGAATTCCGGCAATCCCCGCACCAATCACCAGAACATCGGTGAACATGTGCGGAATCCGCTTGGGGTCGAATCGCACCAGATAGCGGCGGCGGGGATGATAGGTGAGCGCTTGCATGGAAGGGATGGCTTTCAACAGGGGAAAGAGAAGGGGAAAAAGAGGAAGGGCCGATTTGATACTTTTCCCTTTCCGCTTGCCCCTCTTTCTCTATCAGAGAAGACTTGTGCCGTGTCAGGGCTTGGTTGCAGGGTGCGTCATAGCGAAACGTCCTCCGTTGTCGGACTTTGCGTTAAGACCTGCCCCGATTTTCAACATGGACAACGCACTTGGAGCATCTGGGGGATCGGTCCGTGGACAGGACAAACTTTATTGTGTTCCCTGTTCTTTCTCATCGATCTTTTCCCCGCTGGGAATTGCCTTGCCTTGTGGATCGACATGCGGAGAATCCAGCTCCGCATCCAATTGACTCTGAAGTTCCTGATCCAGAAAGTGCTCGACTCGATCCGCCGATTCGTGATGCGACCCCCCTTCCAGCTGAAAATGCTTATGCAGGTACGATTCCCAGAGTCGGTGCGATCGAACCAGGGTGGCAGCTCGCTCCATGCCTGCCGGTGTCAGGACCAGTTTTTCATTGCCCTGCACCAGCCCTCGTGACTTCAATCGCCATAACACAATCATCCAGGTTACGGGATTGATCCAGGAAGCCCGTTGATGCACATCCCGGGGAGTCGCTCCCTGATGATTCAGAGATTCTTCAAAACGGTACAGGGCAGCCAGCACATCATCTGTCGCCATTCTGAACGTTAACGACAATCGTGACGCCCACCGGCCAAGAATCCCGTGTTGAGGAGCAAAAAAGAGAAACATCACAAAGAACAGACCGCACGCCACCGCCATCATGCCCGGAGTTCCGGCATCGTGCACGTCGGGAAAGCCCAGTGCTGGAAAGATCAGCCCCGGCAATGTTTTCGCCAGCAGATGTCCTGCTGCAGCACTCGCCGCAGCCACTCCCAGACTGACGGCCACCATGCTGGACAGACGATCGCAGATCAGCTGGCTGCAGGCTGCAGGAACAATCAGAATGGCCACCACCAGAATACTTCCCACAGAGGTGAACGCAGTGACCACCGTTGCGGCGGTCATTCCCATCAGTAAATAATGAATCCAGCCGGCATGAATCCCCAATGAGGTCGCCAGGCTGGGATCAAACGCGGCCAGACGCAGTTCCTTGAAAAACAGCATCAGCAAGATCCCGTTCAACAACAGCAATGCACCATTGGTGAGGGCTGCGGAAGGCACCTGCCAGCCAAAAATCGGCACGGTCTCCCAGACCGCCAGTTCCAATTGACCAAACAACACACAATCCGGGTCCAGATGAATATCGTCCGCCAGCAACCGGACCAGCAGCAGGCCCAGGGCAAATAATGATGTGAACACCACCCCCAGGGCGGCATTCCCTTCCACATGTCCCAGTTTCTGCACGCTTTCGGTCAGCACTGCGGTGAGGATGCCGATCAGCATGGCTCCCCCGACCAGCAAGAGTGGTTCCACAGCTGTGAGCCCTTCTGCCGAAACCCAGCCGGAAGAACGCAGCCATTCGCCAAACAGGAACGCCAGCACCACCCCCGGTAATGCGGTATGACTTAATGCGTCTCCCATCATGCTTTGCTGTCGCAGCACCAGCCAGATTCCCGGCAATGTGCAGGACATGGCGGCAAGCATGGCGGTCACCACGATCCAGGTGTCCCACGCATGCCACTCCAATGCCAGAGCAGGCGGGAAGAAAGACGGAGAGAACAGGACGCACGCACACATGTCTGCATCGTGGCTGGCGGGAGTAGAATGAGTCAACCCTGTGAGGACGGCACCATCAGAGCAACCTGCTTTAGAGCAGGTTGCTCTGGCCTGGGCCCGCGCTGCGCGGCGTCTCGACTGATGAACGCAACTCGCCGCGTGGCGGCACGCGGCCTATACGGAAGTCATGCGCTCTAGCCGCTGGCTCCTGGTTCGGCCAGTTGGCGGGAACGTTCCGTTGCAGCTTTTACGGCATTCATCAATGTGGCGCGCAGTCCGCCCTGTTCCAGAGCATGCAATCCGGCGATGGTTGTTCCGGCTGGACTGGTCACCATGTCTTTGAGAGATCCGGGATGATGTCCCGTTTCCAGCACCATCCGTGCTGCTCCGAGCAATGTCTGAGCGGCCAGTTGCGTGGCGATGCTTCTTGACAAGCCGACCAGGACCCCTCCGTCGCTCAGGGCCTCGATCATTTCAAATACATAGGCCGGTCCACTGCCGGAAAGTCCCGTCACTGCGTCCAGCGCGGATTCCGGCACCTGCAAAGCAATCCCCACGGTTTGCAACATCCCGGTCACCAGTTCCGCATCCTCATGCGAGGCAAATGTTCCCCGTGCAAAACCTGATGCACCGGCCCCCACCAGACAGGGCGTATTCGGCATCACCCGAATGACTCTGTGATCTCCCAGGGTGGCTTCGATTTGAGATATTGTCACCCCGGCGGCAATTGAAACGACCAGATGTTGCGGTTGAATCAGTGGCCTCAGTTCATGAAGCAACGGGGGCATGGACTGCGGTTTGACAGCGAGAAAAACCACCTGGGACTTCTGCAGAACTTCCTGATTGTCCCGAGCCATGGAGGCACCTGTCACACTGGCGAAACTGTGTGTCGCTGCCGGTAAAACGTCACTGGCGATCACCTGACTGGCAGATGCAAAGCCGGAATCGATCAACCCTTTGGCGAGTGCCGTCGCCATTTTTCCCGCACCCAGAAACCCCACGTGAACGTCGCTCATGATGTCGATCCGCAATCTGATTGAAAGTTACTTGCGAGAATGTTGCTCTACCCGAACCGGGGACACACGCTAGATCGCACTACCGGACCGCGTTCCGCCACGCGGTGAGTCACCTTTCATCAATCGAAACGCGCGCTGCGCGGGCCCAGGCCAGAGCAACCTGCTCTAGTCCGGACCGGTTCCCGGACGGGGCACACCTTTACCGGCACGAATATAAGCTGCTCGTCCTGCTGCATATTCCGCAGCCGTCTGGGCCGTGTCCTCTTCAACCGTCTGATTCTGCTGATGGTCGCGAAAACATTTTTGCAGATAGGGGACGCACCATCCACAACCAGTTCCCGCTCCTCCGCATTCACTGAGCTGACTGGCGCGACGCGGCTTGTGAACACGCAGAAAATTCAGAATCTTCCGCCTGCTGACATGGAAACAATAACAGACCTGGTCATCGAGCTTCATGGAAGAATGCAACGATCTTGAGAGCAAGTTGCTCTCGCCGGGGCCCGCGGTGAAAGTGTCTGGACTGATGGCTGACTGGAGTCCGCGTGGCAGTAGTCCCCAACCGGTACGGCCCCAACCGGTACGGGGCGAATATGCTCTTAAAATCTATCTTCAGACATTACTTCCAGGTTTGGAAGCTTGATCCCAAGTGATCTCCAGGGAAAACGGAAAAGAGAATCAGGGGAAAGACCGTCGTTGATGCTTTTCCCTCTCCTCTTTCCCTTTTTCTCTTTCCCTGGTCTCAAACCGATCAGACTGGGAACGACTCTCAGATGAACTCGTTGATCAGATTCTCGAGCCATTCCTGCCGTCCACTGGTATTGGGGGAGACTTCCCCTTTCTCCAGCATATATTTCTCCAGATCTGCAAAAGAGACGTTCCCGGCTTCGATTTTCTGACCAATCCCGGAGTCGAAACTGCTGTAGCGTTCCTTCACGAAGCTGGCGAGTCGTCCATCTTTGCGAATGGCTGCAGCAATCTTGGCACCGCGGGCGAAAGCGTCCATTCCGCCGATATGGGCATAGAACAGATCGATGGGATCGAAGCTTTCCCGGCGGACTTTGGCGTCAAAGTTGGTGCCTCCCGGTTGCAATCCCCCTTGCTCCAGCAAGACCAGCATGATTTGCGTGGACAAGTAAATATCCGTGGGGAACTGATCGGTATCCCAGCCCAGCAACATGTCACCCGTATTGGCATCGATCGAGCCCAGGGCGTTGTGAATTCGGGCATATTCCATTTCGTGCATCATCGAGTGTCCTGCCAGCGTGGCATGATTCGTCTCGATATTGAGCTTCACAATCCCATCCAGACCATTCCGCCCGATGAAGTTCAGGCAGGCTGCTGCATCGAAATCGTACTGATGTTTGGTCGGCTCTTTCGGTTTGGGCTCGAACAGAAACTGCCCCTTGAATCCAATGGATTTGGCATGATCATGGGCCATGTGCATGAAACGGGCCAGATGGTCCAGTTCCCGCTGCATGTTGGTGTTCTGCAGGTGCATGTATCCTTCACGACCACCCCAGAAGACATAGTTCTCTCCCCCCAGTTCATGAGTGGCTTCAATAGCCTTCTTCACTTGTGCAGCGGCATAGGCAAAGACGTCTGCGTTGCAACTTGTGGCCGCTCCATGCAGATAGCGCGGATGGCTGAACAGGTTGGCGGTGCCCCAGAGCAACTTGATTCCGGTCTCACCCTGTTTTTCTTTGAGTCTGGCAACAATCTGGTCCAGATTGGCGTTGGACTGCCGGAGTGTTTCACCTTCTGGAGAGATGTCCCGATCGTGAAAACAATAAAAATCCGCCCCCAGTTTCGAGATGAATTCGAATGCCACATCCACTCGCTTCAACGCATTTTCAACCGAATTGGTGCCATCGTCCCAAGGACGTTTGAGGGTGGCCGAACCAAATGGGTCGCTGCCGGTTCCGCGGAATGTGTGCCAGTAGGCAACACTGAACCGGAACAGGTCTCGCATCGTTTTGCCTTCGATGACCTCGTCCGCATTGTAGTGCTTGAAGGAGAGTGCATTTTTACTCTGCGGGCCTTCAAATTGAATCTTGGAGACTTCCGGAAAAAATTCGGCCATAATTGAACGACTCTTCTTGGGGAAAGGAGAAACAACAGGATCTGGGGGGCCAGTTTCGTTTATTGATTCCAGCAGGCAAACTGCTGACAGGGCCAGCAAATCCCGAGACTGAAATCAAAGAGAACCATCACGCAGTATTTCCAAACACGGTGCTTCCAGGTCTGGAAGCTTGATCCAAAGTGATGAAAAGGGAAAAGGGGAAAAGCGAAGAGGAGGAAGACTGTGGTTGCTGCTTCTCTCTCTCCTTGCCTCTTTTCCCTTGTCTCCAATCCGATCAGACTTGGAACGACTCTCACAGGATTGGTACTTACTTCTTGTTGGATGCGGGAGTCACTGCCGGTGGTGATGATGCGGATTCTGGACGATAGCCTGAAATATATCCACGATAAATCGAAACATAATCCAAAGCATCCAGCGTACGGGAATCGGAAATTTCTTTCCACAAGACCGGAGCAGTGCCATGCTGCATGGAATAGCCGGCCAGTTGCAGGAAAGCCTCCTCCTGGATGACGACGTCCGCCAGATTTTTAATGAAAGGGATCATCTGGCCCGGAGTCGCGCGAACCTGTGCAGCAGCACAGATTCGCAACGCGATCTCGTCGATGCGATAAGGGGCTTTCTTACTCAACTGATCGCGGTAGGCAGCCTCGACGATGTCGCTGGCTTGAGTCAGATTCCCGGCGGCCAAGGCAGACGAGGCACGGGCTTCAACCCGATCCAGAGGATCGATTTCAAGTTCTTTTTCAGTAGATTCCGCACGAATATTGTTCGCCAGTTCGGGTTTCCCCCGGGCTTCCGCCAGACAGATCAGCAGACTGGGAAGCGAGGATTGCAGATAGGGATCGCGCGCTTCCGCATCTGGATTGTTGATTTGCGATTTCGCCAGTGTCCAGACTTCATCCAGCAGACCCGCTTCCGCAGCATAGCGCAAAATGGTGACCTGCAATTGCAGGCGACGCTCTGCTTCAGCATGCAACTTCAGGCATTGACGACGGTACCGCGAAAATTCGGAAGCGATGCGCTGCTCGTTATTTCCCAGGTTGAGCGTCTGGTTGATCTGGGAACGGATTGAAGACTCTTGTGTTTCGCAGGCCGTCAGCAGTTCCTGAGTCAGAACGGGACTGGGAGCCATCCCCTGGGCGTGCTGCAGAGCCTGCTGGAATGTCGTCCAGGCAACATCCTTTTGACCGGCTGTCAATTGGGCGATGGCCAGGCTGACAAACGCTTGAGCAGAAGCCTGGGCGGGTGCGGGATTGGGAAGTCCGACATGTGGTTTCCCTTCACTTCCATGCAGCGCTTTTAATCCTGGGACGGGCACGATGCCACGCGGTTTGATGTTTGCCGCTGCTGTCGCAGCACGAGAGAGCGCAGTTTGAACCAGTTCAGGCTTCTTCAAAATCTGGGCGGAATAAGCAACTGCGGACCAGGCTTGTACCTGACCTGCAGCAGAAGCCTTCGACGACTCCAGACCCGTCGCCACGCGTTCCACAGACTGTGTGGGATTGAGTTGCACCAGCCGGCCCGCCCAGGCGGCGCGGCACATGGATTGCGAGGCGAGATCTCCACCAGTGGCTGCAAATTCCAGCCCTTTGTCCGCCTGACCATGTGTGACCAGACATTCGATCACAGACAGGCGCATCGGTTCCGGCATCGCCACATGCCAGGGGGCACGAGCTTCCTGATCAATCTGAAAGGAGTGAGAATCGATCGTGGCCCGCCAGAGGGCGGACAGGTTTCCACGTCCCTTTTCGTCCTGCTCCTTTGAGATCAAATCCTGAGCTTCCTTCATGCTGTCCGTGGCGACACACAATGCTGCCAGCGAAGTCATGGCGTCGAGTGTTTTGCGGATGGAACGGGGAGCACTTCGGGACCGCAACAGAGCCGTGGCCACCGTGGCCTGTGCCTCTTTCTTCTGACCGGCCGCCAATTGCTGCCAGCCCACTTCCACCAGCGGTTGAATCTGCAGGTACTGGGCATGTGTCGCCATGTCTTGTAAACGACGAATCTGTTCACCAGCCTTGGCGAGTTCTCCCGCTTCCGCGAACGATTCTGCCGCCAGATGAATCCCAAAGTCCTGGCTGCGGTTGCGGTCCCGCTGGCGGGCACGCGTCAGAATTAGGGCCAGCGACTTTTCATGAATCTCACTCAGTGATTTGGGAGGAGCTTCAACGGCCTGGACGATTTTGTTGTCCGGCGTCAGTTGCAGTTCTTCAATCGTTTTGGCCGGAGTGACAATCTCGTTGTCAATGGGTGCCGGCGGCTTTTTCTCCGCCATCATGAAGTAGGCGATGGTCCCTGCCACCGCAACCACCAGCACTCCCCCTCCCCCATAGATCAGCCAGCGATTGCCTCCCGTCTCTTCCACAGGTGCCGCTTCGACCTGGGGACGCTGCGTTTTGAATACGGGAACCAGGCACTCCGGATTACAGCAATGCACATCCTTGCCAGCTTCGGCTGGAGGCAGATAGCCGACGGTTTCGCACATCGGACAGGTCACTTCCAGCGTGCGGGTCTTCGTAGGGCGAGGAGACAACTTCACCGCGCGGCGGAGCGCGGAGGTATCAATTTCGAATGGATCATCCTTTTCATCCCTCGCTGAAGATTTCGCCGAGGTGACGGGCCGGGAAGCAGAAGACTTGGTGGGGGACGCGCCGGCCGGCGTTCCTTTGGCAGCGGACGACTCTGCCGCAGTTGCGGGTCGGGATGAGGCGGCCGGTTTGGCCGGACCCGTTTTTTTGGCAGAGGCCGGTTGTGATTTGCCAGACTGCGGTTTTCCGGACATGGACGCCCCACAGAACGGGCATTCGTCCACATCATCTTCAAGGACAGAGGCTTTACAGGCAGGACAACTGCGAAAGTCCATGGGCTCAGTTCACATTTCAGAAGGACATGATGCCAACAGGCAGATGGGCAATTCTGGACCAGTTCGTGTCAAATAGGAAGCTTGACGGCTCTCCCGGAATTTGACGCTCAACATTCTCTTCCCTGAATCATACGCAATTGAGGAGTCGACCGTCACGACTTCCGATGCTAGGATCTTAATGAGAGCCGTGAACAAAATCTCCCAGACGGCGGAAATCCTCTTTCCGCGAGCGGTCGGGGCAAAGTTTGTGAGAGGTTCTTGGCAGCCTGTTGAAAACCCATGGAATCTTCGCCAGACAGAAATGTCCGGCTCACTTTTTCCAATGATCCAGAAGCTTCTGGTGGCACAGACATTTCTGTCTGTGAGTTTTTCCGCAGGCTGTTCGATCGCCCGAAACGATGATCACACTGAAGACGAGCGTTTCAATCCGGAACGACTGAGGTAAGAGATCATGCCGACTTCAACGACTGCTTCGCACGTGATTTATCCCCGTTTGTGGAAAATTACTCCTCGCCTGACCCATCTTTCGACTGCCTGCCTGATTTTCGCCGGCTGTCTCGTTGGCTGTGGAGGAAAGAGTGCTCCCGCTCCCACAGCGGGTTCAACAGACCCGAATCCCGCAGCACCGGCAGTTGCTGCCAGCCCGACAACTTCTCCAGCAGCGCCTGCACCAGCAGCGACAGCATCTGTCGATCCCAATCAAAAGGAGACAAAATGGATTGGAAACATTCCCTATGATGTCTTTTACGATCAGCCATTGAGCATGGCGACAGACACGACTTCCATTGGGACACCGTCTTCCATTGGGACACCATCACCGACTGCCGTGGCTGCCACGTCTAGCACGAGCACTCCAGCGACACCCGCCGCCATGCCTGCCGCTGAAACTCCAGCTGCAACTCCCGCCAGCGCCGCGGGAGGGACCGTCAACTGGGGAGAAATCCTGCCAATGCCGCTTCTGGTGGAAGAGGTCAAATTGCTGCGTACGAGTCTGACAGGGAATCTGCAGACCGTGGCTACGTTCAATAAAGCACAGAACCCCATTGCGCTGGACGGTGCGATGCTGGCAGCCATGGCCACAGTGGCGAGCGTGCATTCAGAACAGGTTTCCTGGAAACCCAATGCCCATTTTGTGCGAGATCTGGCGTTTCAGATCAATGAAAATTCGGCGGGGACCGGCCGTGAACCCTATACCAGGACGAAAGACCCTTTCGATAAGGCACTGGTCATCCTGGACGGTGGAAAACCACCCGAAATGGAATCTCCGGAAAGTGTCCCGTTTTCTGAGGTTGTTTACGTCTCAGACATGATGAAACGGATTGAAAAGACCTTCAATGACCTGAAAGCCAATATCAATACGGAATCCCGGCTGAAGGAAAATTCCGCCAACGCTGAACGAGAAATGCGGATTTTATTAACTCTCTCCACGCTCATGGGAGACGCCAGCTATGACTATTCCGATCAGGAACAGTACAAAGGATTCCTGAAGCGGTTTACGGACGGGGCCCGCTCAGGCGTCGAGGCCATTCATACTTCCAGCCTGGAAGGCTTTCAGGCTGCCTTGAATCAGATGCAGACCACCTGCGCGGAATGCCACCAGCAATACAAGGGAAGTGATTCCGGATTCTAAAACAAGTTGCGCTGGCCTGGGCTCGCGCCGCGCGCGTTTCGACTGGTGAAATGCAACTCGCCGCGTGGCGGGACGCAGTCTATGCGGAGTCCATGCGCTCTAAAACAAGTTGCTCCGACTCGGGCTCGCGCCGCGCGTTTCAGCTAGATCGCATTACTTCCGTATTGTCCGTCATACCGGGTGGACACTCGCAGAGAGAATTCGACGATTCATCGTTTCACTGCAAATGACCGCGAAACGATGAATCGGAATATGCGCGGGAGTGAATTCAATCTAAGAGTCTGTCCGGAAAGGTCAATTTGGGCTGCGATCGGCTCTTTTGCGTTCTGAACTTCGTCAGCCTGCATCGACGAATCCTGCGAATTCGCCTGCTTCGGCTTCCTTGTCAGAACACAAATC
>Ga0182738_1001176_pt1 | contig 33410 bp, 26 predicted proteins | sample eDN5th30CBELigMG_FD_128876 | JGI IMG/M metagenome (GOLD analysis project Ga0182738, IMG submission 128876) | Enriched Miracle-Growth compost microbial communities from Emeryville, California, USA - eDNA 5th pass 30_C BE-Lig MG (version 2)... ...
GACCTCGGTGTCGTTCTCGGTTTCGAAGGCGAAGCCCTCGCGACGGAGAACCCGACGGATATTGTTGTGGTTGGAGAGCGAACCGTTGTGGACGAGGCACTGGTCCGCGCCGGTGGAGTACGGATGCGCGCCGTTCGTGGTCACCGCCGATTCCGTCGCCATCCGGGTATGGCCGATGGCATGGGTGCCGCGCATCGCCGAAAGCCCGAAGCGCTCGGCCACCGTCTCGGGCAGCCCGACCTCCTTGTAGAGCTCCATGCGGTGGCCACGGCCGACGACGTCGATCTCCGGCAACTCCTCCGCGAGCCAGGCGACGAGCCGCTCCGCGTCGCCGGCCGGGACGGTCACGACGACATGGGTATCGTGATGCGCCGCGGTCGCGCCGGCGAAAGCGCCCTTGATGCGGTCCACGGCCTCGGCCACCGCCGCGCCGCTCCTGCCGCGGAGCGTGAACTTCGCCGCCTCGTCCGTGCCGGCACCGTAGACGGCGAAGCCCGCGCTGTCGGGTCCGCGGTCGGACATGGTGGCGAGCATGGCGGCCGTCAGCCGGCCGAGCTCGGGCTCGAGCGAGGGGTCCTTGAGGAAGATTCCGACGATGCCGCACACGGCGCTGTCTCCCGCACTGAGGTATCCCGAAGGTGTACGAGGTCATCGGGCTGCCGTCAATTTGGGGAAATCAATTTTCCCACGAGGAAACGTGGTCTGGCCCCGAGAGGTCCGCGATTGACTCCGGCCGAACGTCCATTCCATATTCAAGAAAATAGAAACTTCATTCCAGGGAGGAGCAGGCGTGCAGGTTCGTCTCGACGGCAAGGTGGCGCTGGTCACGGGCGCGACGCAGGGGCTCGGCGCAACGATCGCGGAGGCCGCCGCCCGCGCCGGCGCCGCGGGCCTCCTGCTCACCGGGCGCGATGCCGGGCGCGGCGCCGCGGTCGCCGAGACGGTGCGGGCGCTCGGGCCCGAGGCGCATTTCCTCCCCGCCGATCTCGCCGAGCCCGATGCGCCGGGACGGATCCTCGCCCACTGCCTCGACCGCTTCGGCCGGATCGACCTCCTCGTGAACGCCGCCGGGCTCACCGACCGCGCCTCCGTGCTCGATGCCGATCTCGACCTCTGGGGCAAGCTGTTCGACGTGAACGCCCGCGCCCCGTTCTTCCTCATGCAGGCCGCGATCCGGGCGATGCGGGCGCACGGCACGGGCGGCAGCATCGTCAACATCCTGTCGATGAATGCGCATTGCGGCACGCCGGAGCTGGCGGTCTACTCCGCGACCAAAGGGGCGCTCGCCACGCTGACCCGCAACGCCGCCCACGCCCACCGCGCCGACCGCATCAAGATCAACGGCATCAACATGGGCTGGGTGGCGACCGACGGCGAGAAGCGGATGCAGGCCGAGACGCTCGGCCACGGCGCCGGCTGGATCGGGAAGGCCCAGGCTGGAATGCCCTTCGGGCGGCTCGTCGCGGTGGAGGAGGTGGCGAACCTTGCCGTCTTCCTCCTCTCCGAAGCCTCGGGCCCGATGACCGGCGCGCTGGTCGACCAGGAGCAGTGGGTGGTCGGGGCGTCGCCGCTGTGACCGCGTCGCCGGAACGGCTCGGCCCGGGACTTCTCGGCCGCCTGCCGGCGGACATCCGCCGGCCGGGCTACGACCGCGCCGCGCTCAAGGTCGGCATGGCGCATCTCGGCGTCGGCGCGTTCCACCGCTGCCACCAGGAGGAATTCACCGACGACGCGCTGGAGCAGCGCTTCGACCGCTGGGGCGTCATCGGCATCAACATCCGGCCGCCGGCGCTCGGCGCGACGCTCGGCCGGCAGGACGGGCTCTATACCCGCCTGCTCCGCGACGGCGACAGGGTCGATGCCCGCGTCATCGGCTCGCTGCTCGCGGTGGTCGACAGCCAGGACGGTCCCGAACCGGCCCTCGCCGCGCTCGCGTCACCCGACGTCGACGTCGTCACCATGACGGTGACCGAGAAGGGCTATTGCCATCACCCGGCGACCGGCGAGATCGACCTCGGCCATCCCGACATCGTCCACGACGTCGCGCATCCCGACCGGCCGCGGAGCGTGCCCGGCCTCGTCCTTGCTGCGATCGAACGGCGGATGCAGTCGCACGGCCAGCCGATCAGCTTCGTCTCCTGCGACAACATCCCGTCCAACGGCGCGATCCTCGCCGCCGTGGTCGGCGCCCTCGCCGAACACCGCGGGGCCGCGACCGTTCGCTGGATCGCCGACAATGTCGCGTTCCCCGAGACCATGGTCGACCGCATCGTGCCGGCGACGGCCGCCTCCGACATCGCCTATGTCACCGAGCGCTTCGGCTACGCCGACGAAGCCGTCGTGGTGGGCGAGCCGTTCCGGCAGTGGGTGATCGAGAACCGCTTCGCCGGCCGGACGCCGCCCTGGGCCCTGTCGGGAGCGACCTTCGTCGACGACGTGATGCCGTTCGAGCTGATCAAGATGCGCGTCCTCAACGCGGCGCAGACCTCGTTCGCCTATCTCGGGCTGCTCGCCGGCCACGAGCACACCTGCGACGACATGACGGACCCGCTGCTCACCGGGCTGGTCCGCCGGATGCTCGCCGAGGAGACCCTGCCGACGCTGCCGCCGGTGCCGGGCATGGCGCCGGCCGCCTATCTCGATGAGACCTACGCCCGGCTGCGCAACACCGCCATCCGCCACCGCAACCACCAGATCGCCACCGACGGGTCGCGGAAGATCGTCCAGCGCATCCTCAACCCGATCCGCGACCGGCTCGACGCCGGCGGCGGCGTCGAGCGGCTGACGGTGATCGTCGCCGCGTGGATGACGTGGCTCGTCCTCGCCGCGCCGCGCTTCGGCGCCCGCTGGACGGCGGACGACCCCTTCGCCGCCGAGGGCGCGGCCATCGCCGAGCGGATCGGCGCCGACCCAGCGGCGCTCACCGACGCGTTCCTGGCGCACGAGGCGATCTTCGAACCCGGGCTTGCCGCGCGCCCCGCGTTCCGCGCGCCGGTCGCACGGCATCTCGCGGGATTGCTTTCGCCCGATCCGGTCGCCTATCTCCGGCGGATCGAGGCCTGACGAACGTCTCTGGGAGGATGATGTGAAGCTCGGATTCCTGACCGCACCGTTTCCGGACACGCCGCTGAACGAGGTCGCCGACTGGGCCGCCGCCGTCGGCTTCGAGGCGCTCGAGGTCGCCTGCTGGCCCCGCGCGAGCGGGCCGACGCGCCGCTATGCCGGCACCAGCCACATCGACGTCGCCGGTCTCGGCGAGGCGCAGGCGAAGGACATCGTCGGCGCGCTCGATGCGCGCGGGATCGCCGTCTCGGCGCTCGGCTACTACCCCAACCCGCTCGCCCCCGACGCCGAGCACCGCGCGACCGTGATGGCGCATCTCCGGCAGGTGATCGTCGCGGCGCGGCTGATGGGCGTGCCGGTGGTCAACACCTTCTGCGGGGGCGACGCGTCAAAGACGATCGAGGCCAACTGGGAGGACGCGCAGGCGGTGTGGCCGGAGACGCTCGACTTCGCCCGCGACCAGGGCGTCAAGCTCGCCTTCGAGAACTGCCCCATGATCTTCTCGAACGACGAGTGGCCGGGCGGGCACAACATCGCCTATTCCCCCGCCATCTGGCGGCGCATGTTCGAGGCCTGGGACGACCGGATCGGCATCAACTTCGATCCCTCGCACCTCGTCTGGCAGATGATCGACATGGGGCGCTTCATCCGCGAGTTCGGGGCGCATTTCCATCACGTCCACGCCAAGGACCTGATGATCGACCGCGACGGCCTCTACGAGCGGGGCGTCATGTCGCTCGGCATGGGCTGGCAGGTGCCCCGCATGCCCGGGCTCGGCGAGGTCGACTGGAGCGCCTTCTTCTCCGCCCTCTATCGCGTCGGCTACGACGGCCCCGTGATCATCGAGCACGAGGACCGCCGGTTCGAGGGATCGGACGAGGCGGTGAAGCGCGGCTTCCTCCTCGCCCGCGACGTGCTTCTGCCCTACGTGAAGTAGGCGGCGACTTCGGCACTGGCATCATCACAGGGAGAAACTCCATGTCCACGACCAGACTGCTTCTCACCACCGCGGCCTTCGCGCTCGCCGGCGCGCTGCCGGCGCTTGCCGACGGCTACAGCATCGGCGTCTCCAACACCGTGCAGGGCAACGGCTGGCGCGAAGAGATGATCTGCGCGATCAAGGCGCAGGCGCTCGCCTCCGGCAAGGTGGCCTCGCTCAACATCGCCCACCGCAACACCGACGCCGCGGGCCAGCTCGAGGACCTCCGCAACCTCATCGCGGCGGGCGTCGACGCCATCGTCGTCAACCCCTCGGACCCGGCCGGCATCGGCGCCGCGCTGAAGGAAGCGAACGACGCCGGCATCGTCGTCGTCGCCGTCGACCAGGCAGTGAACGAGCCGTCGGCCTACATCGTCTCCAACAACCAGGAGGAATACGCCTATCTCGGCGCCAAATGGCTGTTCGAGACGATCGGCGGCAAGGGCGACGTGATCTACATGCGCGGCGCCGCCGGCGCCTCGGCCGACAGCGACCGTGACGCAGGCTTCAAGCGCGCGCTCGCCGAGTTCCCCGACGTCAAGGTGGTCCACGAGGTGTTCACCGGCTGGCAGCAGGACCAGGGCAAGCAGCAGATCCTCGACTACATCGCCACCGGCGCGCCGTTCGACGGCATCTGGACCTCGGGCATCGACAACGTGATCGTCGATGCGCTCGTGGAATCCGGCGTCGATCTCGTGCCCGTGGTGGGCGCCGACAACGCCGGCTTCGTAGGCCAGCTCAACAGCGTCGAGGGCCTCGAGGGCGCGGCCGTCACCAACCCCGGCTCGATCGGCGGCGCCGGCGTGACGCTGGCGGTCCAGATCCTCGACGGCCAGAAGCCGGCGGAGCAGACCGTGCTGGTCCAGCCCGAGATTTGGGAGAACGTCACCGAGGAGGGCAAGGCCAAGCTCGCCGCGGCCGCCGATCCGGCCCTCGATCCCGAATGGCCGGTCTCGATCTCGATTCCGGACTGGACGAGCTACACCAAGGAACAGATGATTGCCTGCAAGGGCCCGGGCGAATAATCAGGACCGGAACAGGACGACGAGGGTGCGGCCCGGACGGCTGCGCCCTCGTCATCGATTGGGGGCGAAACGCAAGCTGCCGTGACCACGACCGAAGCGCTCATTCTCGAGGCCACCGGCGTCGCCAAGAACTACGGGGCGGTGACGGCGCTGAAGGACGCCTCCCTCTCCGTGCGGCGCGGCGAGGTGCATGCCCTCATGGGCGCGAACGGCGCGGGCAAGTCGACTCTGGTCAAGATCCTGACCGGCGCGATCCGCCCGACCGCCGGCAATATCCTCATCCGCGGTGAGCGGAGCGACATCCATTCCCCCGCCGAGGCGCGGCGCGCCGGGCTCGTCTCGGTCTACCAGGAGCCGGCGCTCATCCCCGACCTCGACGTGCTCGCCAATCTCCGCCTCACCGAGACCCCGGTCGAGGCGTTCCGGAGCTGGGTGAAGGAGCTCGGCGTCCCCGACCTCGATCTCCGCGAGACGGCCCGTCACATTCCCCTCGCCGTGCTCCGCGTGCTCGACCTCGCCCGCGCGCTCGCCGCCGAGCCCGACCTGCTCCTCCTCGACGAGATGACCGCGGCGCTGCCCGCCAACCTCGCCGAACGGGTGCTCGACGTCGTGCGCCGGCAGACCGAGAGCGGCCGCTCGATCATCTTCATCTCCCACCGCATGCTCGAGATCGCCGCGCTCTGCGACCGCGCGACCGTGCTCCGGGACGGGATCACCGTCGGCGTCGTCGACGTGAAGCCCGGCGCCGAGGAGGAGATCGTCGAACTGATGCTCGGCGACAAGCTCGTCGCGGCCGAGAAGTCCCGCGCCGCCGCAACCGCCCGCGATGCGGCGCCGCCCCCTGGCGAGGTGCCGCGGATGAGCGCCCGCAACCTCCAGGTCGGCACCAAGCTGCTGGACGTCTCCTTCGACCTCCGGCCCGGCGAGGTGCTGGGCCTCGTCGCGCTCGAGGGCCAGGGCCAGGACGAGCTGTTCGCCGCGCTCTCCGGCTCGCGCCGGCCCTCCGCCGGCCGCATCGAGGTCGACGGCCGGGAGGCGCGATTCCACCATCCCGCCGACGCGATCGGCGTCGGCGTGGTGCTGGTGCCGGGAGACCGCGTCGAGGGCCTCTGCATGCAGCGCCCGGTGCGGGAGAACATCGCCCTGCCGTTTAGCGCCCGGTTCCGCAACTGGGGGCCGATCAAGCGCCGGATAGAGCGGGAACGGGTCGACGAGGCGATCCGCCGGCTCCAGATCGACACCCGCGCCCAGGCCGAGGTCCAGCGCCTCTCCGGCGGCAACCAGCAGAAGGTGACCATCGCCCGCTGGATCGCGACCGGCGCGCGCGTCGTGCTCTGCTTCGACCCGACCCGCGGCATCGACGTCGGCACCAAGCGCGAGATCTACCGCCTGCTGCGCGAGCTCGCCGACCAGGGGACCTCGGTGCTGCTCTACACCTCCGAGCTCGAGGAGGTGCAGCTCGCCTGCGACCGCGCCGTCGTCATCTTCGGCGGCCGCGTCGTCGACACCATCGCCGCGGCCGACGCCGACGAGCCGACGCTGATGCGCGCCGCCTACGGCCTGCCGCGCGACGCCGCCGCGCCGGGCATCGCGGCACCCGCCACCGCGTCCAGCGCCGCGAGCCCCTCCGCATGAGCCGTTTCGTCAAGCGCAACGCCTGGGTGATCGGGCTCGCCGCCCTGTTCGTCCTGCTGCTCGTCGTGACCCGGATCATCCAGCCGAGCTACGGGCCCGCCGGCCTCGCCGGGCTGGTCAGCGCCGCCTTGCCCTTCGCCTTCGCCGTAGCGGCGCAGGCGGTGGTGGTCATCGCCGGCGGCATCGACCTCTCGATCGCCTCGATGATGGCGCTCACCAGCGTCACCGCGGCGGTGCTCATGGACGGCGCCAGCCCCGAATTCGCGATCGTCGCCGTCGGCCTCACCCTCCTCCTCGGGCTCGGGCTCGGCGCCATCAACGGCGCGCTGATCGTCATCACCCGCGTGCCCGACATCGTCGTCACCCTCGCCATGCTCTTCGTCTGGCAGGGCGCCGCCCTCCTCGTCCTCCCCGCCCCCGGCGGCGCCGCGGCGGACTGGCTGAAGGGCCTCGTGGTCGGCACCGTCGCCATTCCCGGCGTACCGAGCGACGTCACGCAATGGATCCCGCGCGGGCTGATCCTTCTGGTGGCCTGCCTCGCGGTGGTCTTCGTGCCGCTCTTCCGCTCGCGGCTCGGCCTCTCGATCTACGCCATCGGCAGCAACAACCTCGCCGCTTTCCGCAGCGGCGTGCGGGTCGGCCGGACGCGGATCGCGGCCTATGCCATCGGCGGCCTGTTCGCGGCGATGGGCGGCCTCGTCCTCACCATGAGCACCGGCATCGGCGCGCCCATCCCCGGCCCCTACCTGATGGCGAGCGTCGCCGCGGTGGTCCTCGGCGGCGTCGCGCTCACCGGTGGCACCGGCGGCATCGTCGGCCCGATCATCGCGGTCTTCATCCTGCGCCTGGTGCGGAGCGACCTCACCTTCCTCGCCGTCGACCCCAACGTCACCACGATCATCGAGGGCACCATCATGGTCGTGGTGGTGATGCTCGGCGCGCTCCTCGCCCTGCGGAGACGTAAGGCATGACGATGACCAGCCCCGCCGCCGCGCCCCTCCCCTTCGGGCGCCGGTTCCGCCGCTTCATGGCCGACTATCCGATCGTGCCGCTCCTCGTGCTGTTCGTCGCCCTCGTCGTCGCCCTCGAATTCCTGCGCCCCGGCATCGTCAACGAGCGGTGGATGGCCAACACCGTCAAGTTCGCGATTCCGCTCGCGATCCTCGCCGGCTGCCAGACCATGACCATGCTGACCGGCGGCATCGACCTCTCGGTCTCGACCTCGGCCACCATGGCCGCCTTCATCGTCGCCACCCAGACGCCGGTGCACGGGCCGTGGGTCGCGATGCTGATCGCGATCCTCCCGGGCCTCGTCATCGGCCTCGCCAACGGCGTCGGTGCCGGCATCTTCCGCGTCCATCCGCTGATCATGACGCTCGGCACCGGGCTCATCGGCATCGGGGTGCTCCAGGTCTACCAGCGCACCGTGATCGCCACCGGCTCGGTGGTGCCCGATTTCCTCGCCTGGCTCGGCACCGGGCTCACCAACGGCGTCCCCAATGCGCTCCTCCTGTTCGTGCCGGTAGCGGCGCTGATCGTCTACATCCTCCGCGGCACCGGCTTCGGGCGCCTTCTCTACGCGGTCGGCGACAACGAGCGGGCGACGCGGATCGCCGGCGTCCACTACTGGCAGGTGATCATCGCGGTCTACGTCTTCTCCGGCTTCCTCGCCGCGATCGCCGGGCTGCTCTATGTCGGCCTGATCAAGGCGCCGTCGCTCTCGCTCGCCGAGCCGCTGCTCCTGCCGTCCGTCGCCGCCGCCGTGGTCGGCGGCACCTCGATCTTCGGCGGCCGCGGCGGCTACTCCGGCACCATCGTCGGCGCCCTCATCCTCACCGTCCTCAACACCCTTCTCACCATCCTCCAGATGCCGGAGGGGCTCCGCGGCGTGCTGTTCGGCCTCATCGTCCTCGTCGTCACCGCGATCTACATCCGCATCACATCGGATACCTGACCGCCGGATTGGCATCGGCGGCGGCGGCCTCTAACATCGCTTCCGGCGACCCCCGCCCGAGGCGGGACGAGTGGAGAAGCGCGGGCGCAGAGTGGACAGCTCGACCTTTCACGCAGCACCGGCCGAGGACGTCGCCCGCGCGCTCGGCACCGGCCCGGACGGCCTCGCCGGCGAGGAGGTCGCGAGCCGCCTCGCGAGCCACGGCCGCAACGAGCTTCCCGAGGCCAGGGGGCGCCATCCGGTGCTCCGCTTCCTCGCCCAGTTCAACAACGCGCTGATCTACTTCCTCCTCGCCGGCGCGGCGGCGGCGCTGCTGCTCGGCCATGTCGTCGACGCCGGGGTGATCGTTGCCGTGGTCGTGGTCAACGCGATCGTCGGCTTCATCCAGGAAGGCAAGGCGGAGGAGGCGCTCGACGCCATCCGCACCCTCATCGCGCCCCATGCCAGCGTCACCCGCGGCGGGCAGCGGGCGAACGTGCCGGCCGGCGAGCTCGTGCCGGGCGACATCGTCCACCTCGAGGCTGGCGACCGGGTTCCCGCCGACCTGCGGCTGATGCGGGCGCGGGGCCTCCTGATCGACGAGGCGGTGCTCACCGGGGAGTCCGTCGCCGCCGAGAAGCACGAGGATCCCGTCGCCGCCGACGCCGCGCTCGGCGACCGCCGCTCGATGGCCTTCTCCGGCACGATGGTCGCGGCCGGGCAGGCCACCGGCGCGGTGGTCGCCACCGGCGCCGGGACCGAGATCGGCAGGATCAGCACCCTCGTCGGCGGCGTGCGCGAGCTCACCACGCCGCTGCTCCGCCAGATCAACCGCTTCGGCCGGCGCTTCACCTGGCTGGCGATGACCGGCGCCGTGCTGCTCTTCCTGTTCGCCGTGTTCATCCGTGCGTACCAGTGGGAGGAGGCGCTCATCGCAGTGGTCGCCCTCGCCGTCGGCATCGTGCCGGAGGGCCTGCCGGCGGTGATCACCATCACCCTCGCCATCGGCGTCCGCCGCATGGCCGCGCGGAACGCGGTGATCCGACAGCTGCCCGCGGTCGAGACGATCGGCGCGACCTCGGTGATCTGCTCGGACAAGACCGGCACCCTCACCCGCAACGAGATGACCGTCCGGCGCGTGGTGACGGCCGAGACGAGCGCCGCGATCGAAGGCGCCGGCTACGCCCCCGATGGCGCGCCGCGGTTCGGCCGCGAGGCCCCCGGCGACAGCGGCGCCCTGGCCCTGGTCCGGGTCGGGCTCCTGTGCAACGACGCCAGCATCCGCGAGGCCGGCGGGACGTGGTCGGTGATCGGCGACCCGATGGAGGGCGCGCTGGTCGCCCTCGCGATGCGCGAGGGGCTCGACCCCGAGACGACACGCCGGTCCTGGCAGCGCCGCGACGAGATCCCCTTCGATGCCGGGCACCGCTTCATGGCGACGCTCAACCGCGCGCCCTCCGGCGAGATGGCGGTGCTGGTCAAGGGCGCGCCGGAGCGGCTGCTCGAGATGTGCGCCGAGCAGGCCTCGGAGCATGGCACCGAGCCGATCGCGCGCGCATTCTGGGCCGAGCGGATCGCCGAGGCGGCCGCGGCCGGCGAGCGCGTGCTCGGCTTCGCCATGAAGCCCGCGCCGGACGGGCAGCGCGGCATCGGCTTCGCCGACCTCGCCGAGGGCCTCACCTTCCTCGGCATCGTCGGCTTCCTCGATCCGCCCCGCGACGAGGTGGTCGCGGCGATCGCCGAATGCCGGAGCGCCGGCATCGCGGTCAAGATGATCACCGGCGACCACGGCGCCACCGCGGCCGCCATCGCGCGCCAGCTCGGCCTCGGCGAGGACCCCGCGGTGCTCACCGGCCGCGACCTCGACGGGATGGACGACGCCGCGCTCGGCCGGGCCGTCGCCGGGACGCCCGTCTTCGCGCGCACCAACCCGGGTCACAAGCTCCGGATCGTCCAGGCGCTGCAGGCGAGCGGCGCAGTGGTCGCCATGACGGGCGACGGCGTCAACGACGCGCCGGCCCTGAAGCAGGCGGACGTCGGCATCGCCATGGGGCGGAAGGGCACCGAGGCGGCGAAGGAGGCCGCCCAGATGGTCCTCCTCGACGACAACTTCGCCTCGATCGTGGCGGCGGTGCACGAGGGCAGGACCGTCTACGACAACATCCGGAAGGTGGCGTCCTGGACGATTCCCACCAATGGCGGCGAGGCGCTGACGGTGATCGCCGCCATCCTCCTCAACTTCACGATGCCGATGACCGCGGTCCAGATCCTGTGGATCAACCTGATCCTGACCGTGACGCTCGGCCTGGTGCTCGCGTTCGAACCGTCGGAGCCCGGGGTGATGGCGCGCCCGCCGCGGCGCGCCGACGCCGGGCTCCTGACCCCGTTCCTGGTCTGGCGGATCGTCCTCGTCTCGCTGCTCTTCGCCGCCTGCGGGCTGTTCGTCTTCTTCTACGCGCTCGGGCGCGGCGACGAGGTGGCGCTCGCCCGTACCATGGTGGTCAACACCATCGTCGTCCTCGAGATCTTCTACCTGTTCAACGTCCGCTACCTGCACGTGACGTCCTATACGCTCCGCGGCGCCCGCGGCACGCCCGCGGTGCTGGTCGCCGTCGCCGCCGTGGTCATCGCGCAGTTCGCCTTCACCTACCTGCCGGTGATGCAGCGGATCTTCGATACCCGCCCGGTCGCCTTCCTCGACGGCGTGCTCATCGTCGCCACCGGGATCGTGATGATGGCCATTCTCGAGATCGAGAAGGCGCTGGTGGCCAGAATCGCCCGGAGGCGGCACACTGGCGATCCACTTGGCGGACGGGCGGCAGCGGCATGAGCGAAGCAAGCGACGGACACGGCCCCCCGCGGGCGATCCTGGTCGCCACCGACCTCAGCGCGCGCTGCGACCGCGCCCTCGACCGGGCGGTGATGCTGGCCGAGGAGTGGCAGGCGACCCTCGTCGTCCTCCACGTCATCGAGAACGCCGGCGCGGTCGAGGCGATGCTCGACCGCGATCCCCAGCGCGCCGCGCGGGACCCGATGGCCCTCGCCCGGCGCCAGCTCATCCGGGACGTCGGCGAGAAGATCGACGCGGCGACGCTCGTCATCGAGCATGGCCGGCCCGCCGACGCGATCGTCCGCGTCGCCGAACGCGAGAGCTGCGGCCTGATCGTGCTCGGCATCGCACGGGACGAGCTGTTCGGCCGCTTCAGCCTCGGCACCACCGTCGACCGCCTGTTGCGCGGGGCGCCGGCGCCTCTCCTCGTCGTCAGGGAGCGGCCCCGCCGGCGTTACGAGCAGATCGCGGTGGCGACGGACTTCTCGGAGTCGTCCCGCCTCGCGCTCGACGCCGTGCGCCGGCTGTTCCCGGACCGGCGTCCGACCCTTCTCCATGCCTACGAGCCGCTGATGGAAAGCCTCGCCCCCGACCTCTCGTCGTACCGGCGCGAGGCCCGGAGCGCGGCGATCGCCGACGCCATGGCCTTCGCCGCCGGCAGCGCGCCGCCGTCCGGGGGCACGCCGCCGGACGTCTTCGTCGAGCAGGGCGACCCGGTCAGCGTGCTCCAGGACTACGTGGCCGACGGCAACGCCGACCTCGTGGCGCTCGGCAGCCACGGGCGGAGCGCGATCTACGAGATCTTCCTCGGCAGCACCGCCAAGCGCGTTCTCGAGCGCCTGCCCGCCGACGCGCTGATCATCCGCGAGCCGCGGGCCGCCGTCGAGCGCTGACTACTGGAACGCCGTCTCCGCGAAGCTCCGGAGCTTCCGCGAATGCAGGCGCTCGGGCTCCATCGAGCGGAGCTTCTCCAGCGCCCGGATGCCGATGTCGAGGTGCTGGCTGACCTGGCGGCGGTAGAAGTCCGAGGCCATGCCGGGCAGCTTGAGCTCGCCGTGCAGCGGCTTGTCCGAGACGCAGAGCAGCGTCCCGTAGGGGACGCGGAAGCGGAAGCCGTTGGCCGCGGCCGTCGCCGATTCCATGTCGAGCGCGATCGCCCGCGACTGCGAGAAGCGCTGCACCGGCTCGCGATGGTCGCGAAGCTCCCAGTTCCGGTTGTCGATCGTCGCCACCGTGCCGGTCCGCATGATCCGCTTCAGCTCGTACCCGGAGAGACCGGTGACCTCGGCCACGGCCTCCTCGATCGCCACCTGCACCTCGGCCAGCGGCGGGATCGGCACCCAGGTCGGCAGGTCCGCGTCGAGCACGTGGTCCTCGCGCACGTAGCCGTGGGCGAGGACGTAGTCGCCCAGCGCCTGGCTGTTGCGGAGGCCGGCGCAGTGCCCCAGCATCAGCCAGGCATGCGGGCGGAGCACGGCGATGTGGTCCGTGATCGTCTTGGCGTTGGAGGGCCCGACGCCGATGTTGACCATGGTGATGCCCATGTGCCCCGCCCGGGTCAGGTGGTAGGCGGGCATCTGCGGCAGGCGCTCGACCGGATGGCCCGCGACCGGCGCCTCGGCGCCCGAGGGCGTGAGGAGATTGCCGGGCTCGACCAGGCTCTCGTAGCCGCTGTCCCCGGCGGCCATCATCAGCCGCGCCTTGGTGACGAACTCGTCGATGTAGAACTGGTAATTCGTGAAGATCACGAAGTTCTGGAAGTGCTCCGGCGCGGTCGCGGTGTAGTGCGGCAGGCGGAAGAGCGAATAGTCGATCCGCGACGCCGTGAAGGGCGCGAGCGGCAGCGGCACGCCGGGCGCGGACTGGTAGGTGCCGTTGACGATGGCATCGTCCATCACCGCGAGGTCGGGCACGTCGAACAGGTCGCGGAGCGGCTGCTCGACGCGGTCCGGCAGCTCGCCCTCGACGTGGATTCCGTCGGGGAAGGCGAAGTGGAGCGGGATCGGCTCGACCGAGGGACCGACCTCGAGCGAAACGCCGTGATTGCGGATGAGGAGCCGGAGCTGCTCGAGGAGATAGCCCCGGAACAGGGACGGGCGCGTGATGGTGGTGGCGTAGACCCCCGGCCCGGCGACATGGCCGTAGGCGAGGCGCGAGTCGATCTGGGCGTAGGTCGAGGTCTCGATCAGCACCTCGGGATAGGTCGCCCGGACCCGTGCCGGGAGGGTCCCGTCCCGGATCAGGCGCTGGAACTGCTCGCGGAGAAACGCGGTGTGCGTGTCGTAGATGAGCTCGAGGCGCGCGAACGCAGCCTCGGCATCGTAGAAGCGCTCGGCGGGGATGCGGCGCGGCGTGGTGATCGGAACGAAATCAGGCATGGGGCCCGCGGGGGGAACGGCGCGAGCCGGCCCATCCGCGCCGGGCGCGGGCGGGCCGGCGCTGCTCGCCCGGCTCAGCTCTTCAGCGTCGCCTTGAGGGTGATGCTGGGGACGCTGGCGAGCGCCTTGGACACCGGGCAGATCTCCTTGGCCTTGTTCGCGGTCTCGGCGAACGCGGCCTCGGTGACGCCGGGGATCTCGGCCTCGACCTCGAGCGCGATCCCGGTGATGCCCACGCCGGCCTCGATGGTCACCGCCGCGGTCGCCTTGATGCTCTTGGGCGGCGTTCCCGCCGCGGTCAGGAGGCCCGAAAGCTGCATCGCGTAGCAGCCGGCATGGGCGGCCGCGATCAGCTCCTCGGGGTTCGTTCCCTTGCCCGTCTCGAAGCGCGAGGCGAACGTGTAGGCGCCCTTGAACCCGCCGAACTCGACCTCACCGTTCCCTTCCTTGAGGGAACCCTTCCACTCAGCATTGGCCTTGGACACAATCGCCATCGTCGCCTCCGTCTCTCGGTTTTGTCGGACCCTACCGGTTTAGAGCATGGCCCCGGAAAATCCAGACCCAGCCTGTCGCAGGCCGGGCCCGGAGGGCCGATGTCGCGTTTCGCATGGCCTTCTCCTCCGGAGATCCGTTCTCGCCGGGCGAGCATAGTCCCCTCGGCCCCAACGAAAGCGATTATGCCGAACCTCGGGCGCAGGGGCTGGCCGCGGCTCCCGCCGGCGCTATGCTCGCGCCGACCGAGGGAAAGAAAGCGTCATGCGAATCGCCACCTGGAACATCAACGGAATCCGCGCGAGGCTCGACGGCGCGGTGCAGTGGGCCAGCGAGGTCCAACCCGAGGTCCTCTGCTTCCAGGAGATCAAGATCGAGGACGGCCTCTTCCCGCGGGCGGTGTTCGAGGACCTCGGCTACAACGTCGAGACCCATGGCCAGAAGAGCTTCAACGGCGTCGCGCTCCTTTCCAAGCTCCCCTTCGACGAGGTCTCGCGCGGCCTTCCGGGCGACGATTCGGACCAGCAGGCGCGGTTCATCGAGGGCGTCTTCTCGATCGCGGGGGGCGCGATCCGCGTCGCCTCGCTCTACCTCCCCAACGGCAATCCGGTCGGCACCGAGAAATACGCCTACAAGTTCGCCTGGATGGACCGGCTCGAGGCCTATGCCAGGGAACGGCTCGAGGCGGAGGAGATGTTCGTGCTGGCGGGCGACTACAACGTCATCCCCGAGGACATCGACGCCCGCTATCCGGAGCACTGGGTGGGCGATGCCCTGTTCCAGCCCGAGACCCGGGCGCGCTACCGGCGGCTTCTCAATCTCGGCCTCACCTGCGCCTTCCGGGCCTGCTCGGCGGAGCCGGGGCACTACACCTTCTGGGACTACCAGGCCGGCGCCTGGCAGCGGAACAACGGCATCCGCATCGACCACCTGCTGCTCTCCCCGCTCGCCGCGGATCGCCTCGAGGGCGCCCAGATCGACAAGCGGACGCGCGGCTGGGACAAGCCCTCCGACCATGTGCCGGTGATGATCGAGCTCGCCGTGTGACGGCGCCGCCGGGCTCCTAGAGCCTGTCGTAGAAGGCCCTGCCCTCGCTGAGGATCTCGTCCTCGCTCTGGCGATAGCCATAGACCTGCGCCTCGTACTCGACCGAGAGCGCGCCGTCGTAGCCGCCGGCCCGCAGGCCCTCGACCAGCCCGGCGAAGTCGATGGTGCCGCGGCCGAGCGGGGGAAACTCGAACTGCGGGAAGATCCCCTTTCCGTCCTTGAGGTGGACGTGGACGATCTGGTCGCACAGCTCGTCGACGACGCGGCGGGGATTCTCGTTCTGCACGTCGAGGTGGCTCGGATCGAAATTCACCCTGAACGGCACGCCGGCGAGCTCGCGCCGCAGCCGGTGATAGTCGTCGACCCGATGGAAGACGTGGCCGGCGATCGCCTCGATGCCGAGGACGATGCCGCGGCTGTCGGCGTAGGCGGTGGTCTCCTCGACCGCGGTCCGGAACCAGCCCCAGGCCTCCTCCCGGTCGACGCCGCTGGCGAGCGGCCCCGAAAGGATGTGGACGATCGGCGCGCCGACGTCGGCCGCGAGGTCCGTACAGCCGTTCACGAAGGTGATGGCGGCGGCGCGGTCGGCGGGATTCGCCCCGACCATGCCGATATGGGCGCCGACCGCGGGAATGGCGATGCCCCGTGCCCTCGCGGCCTCGGCCAGCGCGCGGCGGGTCGCGGCGTCGGTCCCGGGCGTGACATGGGCGGGCGCCCAGGGCAGCGTCTCCGCGTTGAGCTCGATCGCGTCATAGCCCGCGTCGGCCACCATCCCGACGGCTTCCGCGATGGTCCGGCGCGGCAGGCCGACGCTGTGGAAGGACGAGTACATCGGCGGCCTCAGCGGTAGGTCGGGATGACGAACGGCGCGTCTTCGGCCAGCGGGAGGTCGACCCAGCCGCCGGAGCGCATCGAGAGATAGGCGCCCTGCACGAATTCCTGGGCGCGGAGCCCGTCGATGCCGGTGACCTTCGCCGGCTTGCCCTCGCGGATGCTCTCGCAGAAGGCCGCGAGCTGCCTGCCGTAGGGGCTCCGGCGCGGCGGCTTGACGGTGATCCAGCCGCCCTTGAAGGTCTCCCACCAGGCGTCGGGATAGTGCGCCTCGCGAAGCACGTCCGGAAGGTCGGCAGCCGACTTCTCCGTATAGACGGCGAGCGGCGCCGAGGCGAACGGCGACGCCGTCTCGCTGGCGATGTGGATCGTGCCCTCGGTGCCGTAGAGATCGGTGCCGTCGCCGATGTTGGGCGAATAGCGGTTGCCCGCGAGGCAGCCGCGCGCGCCGCTCTCGAACCGGGTCAGCATGAAGACGTTGTCGTCGACTTTCTCGGGGAGCTCGCTGTGCACGAGCTCGGCGAACACACCGGAGAAATCGCCCAGGAGATGGCGGGCGAGATCGATGCGGTGGATCGTCAGGTCGATGGTCGTCGCCCCGCCCGACTGGTCGAGGTCGTAGCGGTAGCGCGTGGCGGCCGGATAGGCCGTCGACTTCTCCGAATAGATCGACCGCATCTGGTGGACCTTGCCGATGAACCCGGCATCGAGCAGCTTCCTGGCGATCTCGACCTGGCCCCAGAAGCGCTGGTTGAAGCCGACCTGCAGGACGACGTTCGCCTCCTCGCAGGCCTTCACCATGCGCCGCGCCGCGGCGGCGTCGATCGCCAGCGGCTTCTCGCAGAACACGTGCTTGCCTTGGCCGGCGGCGGCAACGACGCCGTCCTCGTGGAACCTGTTGGGCGTCGCGACGATCACCGCATCGAGGCCGCGAAGCTCCAGCATGGCGTCGAGTTCGTCGAACGCCTTGCCGCCGAAATCCCGGGTGATCGCCTCGGCGCGGGCGACATCTGCATCGAACACGGCCACCAGCTCAGCGTCGTCGCTCGCCTCGATCGTCGGCGCGTGACTGAGGCGCATGATCGCGCCGGCCCCGACCAGACCGATCCTGATTTTCTCCTCAGCCATGGCGTTCCCTCACCTTCCGCGACGTCATCTCGATCCCGCCTCAGATCAGCTTGCCGCGGGCGGCGACGGGCCACTCGACCTCGACGTCCTCGCCGCGGACGCCGTAGACCCTATCGTGCATGTTGATGCAGACGCAGCAATGGTTGGGAATGATGTTGATCACCTCGCCGACCTTCGGCCGCCGCTCGGCGCCCGAGAAGTCGAGCACGCCGTGCTCCTCGGAGAGATTGGCGACCACCGCGCCCGGATACTCGACGATCCGCCCGAAGTTCTTCACGTAGTACTGCTCGCGGGTGATCGCCTTCGAGCCGGCATCGATGATGCCGCGGTCGCCGGTCGGCATGCTCACCACCGTCGCCCGCACCGTGAGGGCGCAATCGTCCCACGTCGCGAAGCCCGAATGCACCATCATCACGTCGTTGAAGACGTAGGTGCCCGGCCGGTGCTCGGTGAGCATTGGGAAGTCGCCGAGCGTCATCACCGCCGGCGTGCCGCCGCCCGACACGACCGGGAGCGGAATGCCCTCTGCCCGGAACAGCTCGACCGCGCGGTCGAGATAGGCCACCGCCTTCTCGCCCGTGGTGGGGAAGGCCATCAGGCCCTCGAAGCTGATCCGCGGCATGTTCATCGCGTAGCGGGCGAGCGACAGCGCCGCCTCCGGGCTCTGCACCCCGTTCCGGCCGAAGCCGACGTCGTTCTCGATCAGGATCGGCACGTCGCGGCCGTGGCGGACGCCCGCCTCGGACAGGCCGCGGATGACGTCCTCGTTGTCCGCCACCACGGTGAGCTTGTTCACCCGCTCCGCGAGCCGCATCAGGTGGTCGGTCTTCTTCTCGCCGACGATGTTGAAGCTGATCAGGATGTCGTCGTCGAGGCCGGCATCGATGAACACCTCCGCCTCGCTCAGCTTCTGGCAGGTGAGGCCGGAAGCGCCGGCCTTCAGCTGCATCTTCGCGATGTCGGGAATCTTGTGGGTCTTGATGTGCGGCCGGTTGCCGATGCCGTGCGCGGCGACCGCCTCCTGCGTGCGCGTGATGTTCCTTTCCAGCCGGTCGAGATCGATGGTCACCACCGGGGTTTCGAGGTCGTGCACTTTGGTCATGGCGCTCGCGCTTTCGGGACGGAGAGGGTCGTATTTATCAGACAATACCACGCCCGCTAGCCGCCGCCAGCCATCTCCCTGCGGTGCGCCGCGGCCATCTCGCCGAGGCTGGTGAAGCGGAAGTCGATGCGCGGCATCTTTGCCGGCTTCGAGGTGGCGCCGAAGCCGTCCTTGTCGTGGCGGCGGAAGATCCAGCACGAGGCGAGCCCGAAGCCGTTGGCCGGCACGTGGTCGTGGAAGAGGCTCTCCGCGGTGTGGAGGATCCCCGCCCTGTCGACGCCGTCCCGGCCGAGCGTCTCGATCATGTAGGCGAAGTTGCGCGGCGCGGGCTTGTAGGAGCCGATGTCCTCGGCGGTCATGATCCAGTCGAACTCGACGCCGAGCCGCCGGTTGCTGCCGGCGAAGCTCGTCCGGTCGACGTTCGAGAGGATGCCGAGCCGGAAATGCTGCTTGAGGTAGCGGAGCGCGTCGGCCGTGTCGGGGAACGCCGGCCAGTCGGGGACGGACGCGCCGAAGCGGGCATCGTCCTCAGGGCTCGCGGCAACGCCCCATTCCTCGGCGATCCGGCCGTGGACCATCGCAAGCAGCCGCGCATAGATCATGTCCGGGGTCTCGGCCTCCTGCGCCGCCTCGTGGCGGGCGAAGGTCTCGAGGATCGCGTCGTTCGACCGGCCGCCGCCCGCCTTCCCGACGAGCGGCGCGAGGTTGGCGAGGATACCGGTCTCCCAGTCGATGAGGGTGCCGTAGCAGTCGAAGGTGAGGGCCTCGAAATCGCCGAGCTTCATGGGATTCTCCCCGCGGAACGAACGCAATCGGCGACGCTTATCGCCCGGCGCCGGCGACGGCAAGGCGGTGACCGCTACCGATACGGGCTACTCGAGATCCCTGATCCGGGCGCCGTTGAGCCCGGCGATGATGCCGGGCAGCACCGGCATCATGCGGTCGGCATGGCCCTCGTTCACCACCAGCCGGAACTGCTGGTTGATCGCCTGCGCGATCGGCACCGCGACCCCGGCGTCCTCGGCCATCCGGGAATAGGCGCGGACGTCCTTGGCGCCGGTGCGGATGGTGGCAAGGAGCCCGCCGACGTCGCCCTCGAGGATCCAGGGCTTCAGCGCGCGCCACATGCCGCTGTTGACCCCGCCCGCCGACAGCACCTCCGACAGCGCCGGCAGGTCGACGCCGAGCCGCGCAGCGGTGGCGAAGGTCTCCGAGATCACCATCAGGAGGCCCATGCTGATCGAGTTGTTGAGAAGCTTGCAGGTGGCGCCGGCGCCGAGCGGCCCGCAGACCACGACCGTGTCGGCGTAGCAGTCGAGGATCGGCCGGATCTTCGCGATCACGTCCGGATCGCCGCCGACATAGGTGCTGGCTCTCCCCTCCTCCGCCTCCCGCGGCGTCCGCCCCAGCGCCGCATCGACGAGGTGGCAGCCGGCGGCCGCGATGACCGCGCCGACCCGGCGGGTGACGTCCGGCTCGTTGGTGGTAGCGTCGATGAAGATCGTGCCGGGACGCGCGGCCGGGAGGAGGCCGCCCTCGCCCAGGTAGACGCGCTCGAACTCCACCGCCGAGGGCAGGCAGGTGATCACCACGTCGGAGGCGGCGGCGAGCGCCGCCGCGTCGCGGGCCTCGCTCGCGCCGCGGGCGACGAGATCCTCGACCGGCGCTCGGTTGCGGTTGGCGAGGACGATGAGCGGATAGCCGCCCTTCTCGAGGATGTTCTTCGCCATGCCGTGGCCCATCAGCCCCGCGCCGACGAACCCGACCCGTTCCCTGCCAGCCATCACGATGCACTCCCCGCCCGACGGTCTCGATTCCCCGCACTCTGGCAAGGCCAGGCCGGGAGCGAAAGCCCCTCCCGGTCCCTGGAGCGCGCAGCCGTGCCGCTCTCTCCCTCCTCGCCCTCACCGCACCGGCAGCACGTTGGTGTATTTCACCTGCTCCAGCGCGAAGCTCGATTCGATCGAGGCGATGCCGTCGAGCCGGGTGAGCTTCTGCTTGAGGAAGCGCTCATAGGCGCCGAGGTCGGCCGCCACGACCCGGAGCAGGTAGTCGCGCGGGCCGGTCATGAGGTAGCATTCGAGCACCTCGGGCCACGTGCCGATCGCGGCGGCGAAAGCGTTGAGCGCCTCCTCGCGCTGGCTCGACAGCTTGATGGAGACGAACACGCTCACCGGCAGCCCGACGGCGCGCTGATTGACCACGGCGACGTAGCGCTCGATGACGCCGGCATCTTCGAGAAGCCCGACGCGGCGGGCGCAAGGGCTCGGCGACAGCCCGACCTCGGCGGCGAGATCCGACATGGAGATGCGGCCGTCGCGCTGGAGCGCGGTGATGATCCGGCGGTCGATGTCGTCGATTGCGCGTTCGCCCATTGGCAGCTCCTCTCTTGGTGGAATCCACCAATATCATGCGCGCGACAAGCCAAAAACGCCGGGAAACACCACCTCCGCACGCCTATGTTGATCCTGACGCGCATCGGGAGGCTCGGCCATGGCCGACACGCTGGAAATCCTGTCCGAACTCGAGAAGAAGGTGCTGTGGCTGTCGTCGTGGATGATCCACAACGCCAACCACCTCCGCGAGAATACCGACGGCCTCAAGGTCGGCGGGCACCAGGCATCGTCCGCCTCCCTCGCCACGGTGATGACGGCGCTCTACTTCGCCGCCCTCCGTCCCGAGGACCGCGTGGCGGTGAAGCCCCATGCCAGCCCCGTGTTCCACGCGATCCAGTACCTCCTCGGCAACCAGAGCCGCGAGAAGCTCGAGGCGTTCCGGGCCTATCGCGGCGCGCAGAGCTACCCCTCGCGGACCAAGGACGTCGACGACGTGGATTTCTCCACCGGATCGGTCGGCCTCGGCGTGGCGCAGACGCTGTTCGCCTCCCTGGTCCAGGACTACGTCCACGCCCACGGCTGGGACGGCGGCCATCCCGAGGGCCGCATGGTGGCGCTGGTCGGCGACGCCGAGATGGACGAAGGCAACATCTTCGAGGCGCTGCTCGAGGGCTGGAAGCACGGCATCCGCAACACCTGGTGGGTGGTCGACTACAACCGCCAGAGCCTCGACGCGGTGATCCGCGAGGGCCTGTGGTCGCGCTTCGAGGCGATGTTCCGCAATTTCGGCTGGGACGTCGTCATCCTCAAGCACGGCCGCCTCCAGGAGGAAGCCTTCCGCGAGCCGGGCGGCGAGGCGCTCCGCGACTTCATCGACACCTGCCCCAACCAGCTCTATTCCGCCCTCACCTTCCAGGGCGGCGCGGCGTGGCGGAAGCGCCTGCTCGACACCATCGGCGACCAGGGCCCCGTGACCGCGCTGATCGAGCGCCGGAGCGACGACGAGCTCGCCCGGCTGATGACCAATCTGGGCGGCCACGACCTGCCGTCCCTGCTCACGGCATTCGAGGAGGCCGGAAAGCACGACCGGCCGACCTGCTTCATCGCCTATACGATCAAGGGCCACGGCCTGCCGCTCGCCGGCCACAAGGACAACCACGCGGGCCTCATGACCACGGCGCAGATGGACGGCTTCCGTTCGTCCATGGGCATCCGCGCGGGCCACGAGTGGGACCGCTTCGAGGGGTTGTCCCTGCCGGCCGCCGGTATCGAGGACTTCCTCGCCGCCGTGCCCTTCAACCGGGCCGGAACGCGCCGCCTCGCGGCCCCGGCCGTGCCGGTGCCGGACACGCTCGCCATCGAGGTGCCGTCCGTCGCCTCGACCCAGTTCGGCTTCGGCAAGATCCTCGACGAGGCGGCGCGTGCCGGAGGCGCCTTCGCCGGCGCGATCGTGACCACGGCGCCGGACGTCACCGTCTCGACCAATCTCGGCCCATTCGTCAACCGCCGCGGCCTCTTCGCCCGCGACGCGATGGCCGACACCTTCCGCGACGAGCGCATCGCCTCGGCGCAGAAATGGGAGTTCGGACCGAAGGGCCAGCACATCGAGCTCGGCATCGCCGAGATGAACCTCTTCATCCTGCTCTCGGCGCTCGGGCTCTCCCACTCACTGTTCGGCAAGCGGCTGCTGCCGGTCGGCACGCTCTACGATCCGTTCATCCAGCGCGGGCTCGATGCCCTCAACTATGCCTGCTACCAGGACGCCCGGTTCCTCCTGGTCGCGACGCCGTCGGGCATCACGCTCGCGCCGGAAGGGGGCGCGCATCAGTCCATCGCGACGCCGCTGATCGGCATGGCGCAGGACGGCCTCGCCGCCTTCGAGCCCGCCTTTGTCGACGAGCTCGCGGTGATCATGCGCTTCGCCTTCGACTACATGCAGCGCGACGGCGAGGGCCAGCCGTCCGAGCGCACCTGGCTCCGCGACGAGATCGGGGGCTCGGTCTATCTCCGCCTCTCGACGCGCCCGGTCGAGCAGATGCGCCGGGAGATGACGCCGGACCTCGAGCGCGACATCCTCGACGGCGCCTACTGGATGCGGAAGCCGGGACCGAATGCGGAAGCCGTCGTCGTCTACACGGGCGCCGTGGCACCGGAGGCGATCGAGGCGGTCGGCCTGATGGCGGAGGACCGGCGCGATGTCGGGCTGCTCGCCGTGACGTCGTCGGACCGCCTGAATGCCGGCTGGACGGCAGCGGCGCGGGCCCGCGAGCGCGGCCTGCCCCATGCCCGCAGCCATATCGAGCGGCTGTTCGCGGACCTGCCGCGCCATTGCGGCCTCGTCACCGTCCTCGACGGGCACCCGGCGACGCTCGGCTGGCTCGGATCGGTGGCGGGCCACCGCACCCGCTCGCTCGGCGTCGAGCATTTCGGCCAGACCGGCACCATCGCCGACCTCTACCGCCACCACGGCATCGACGCCCAGGCGATCGTGGCCGCAGCCGAGGCGCTCGCCCCGGCCCGGCCGATCCGGCATCTCCAGGCGTTGGGGTAGGCCGTCCCGGGGACGGCCGAAGAGTGACGATTCGGAGCCGCCATCCCCGGCGCTCCGCCGGGCATCCACGCGCGACCGCGGCGTGCGACGAAGGGACGTCGATGGCCGGGACGAAGCCCGGCCATCACGAAGGAGATCGGCCCGCCTTCGCCCGCTACGGGCGCGCGAGCACCTCGTTGACCAGCGTCTGGACGTGGGCGAAGGCGGCGTTGGCGCCGGCGATCACCGCGACGTCCTCGGCCGGGCTGAGCGGCACGGCGTTCAGCGCCTCCTTGAAATTGCGCCAGTGCTTGCCGCGGCCCTCGGGCGAGGCCGCGAGGTGGCGCGCCCCGTTCTCCTCGTTGAGGCCGATGGCCTCGACCGCCTTGAGGAGGAACGCCGCGCCGAGGGTCGAGCCTTCCGACACGTAGAGCCAGCCCAGCGCCTCACCCTCGGGGATGGCGAGCGGGGCCACCTCCGGCACCGGCCGGCCGAGGTCGGCGAGGTCGCGGCGCGCGGCCTCGAAGCGCGAGCGGTCGGCGAGGCCGGGGATGAGCGCCTGCAGCCGCGCATCGTGATAGAGCGGCTCGATGCCCGCGTAGAAGCGGTACTGCATGTCGACGAAGGCCGCATAGCGCTCGCGGTCGGCAAACGGCTCCTTGCCCGCGATCGATGTGTCGAGCCTCTCGTGGAGCGCGTGGGTCTCCTGCTTGAGCTTCTCGGCGCGGGTGAGCGGATCGTCGAGGACGGGGGCGTTCATGGCTTGCTGGCTCCTATCTCGGGCTGGCTTAGATCACGAAGAAGTCGTGGGCGGTGACGTCGAGGTTCTTGGCGAGCTTGGCGAACTGGACCGCGGCGCCGGAACCGTTGCCGTCGGCGTCGAACGACAGCGCGCCGGTCGACTTGTTGTAGATGATCCGGTCGTTGGCATCCTTGGCCGCCGAGCCGACGATGAAGGCGTCGTCGGAGAGCCAGCCCTTGTCGAGGCCGGTGAAGACCGTGCTCGACAGGTGGATCGTGTCGTCCTTGGGCTTGAAGTCCTTGATCTTGTCGACGTTGTTCGGCCCGAGCTTGGTGTCGAAGACGAACGTGTCCTTGCCCTTGCCGCCCTTGAGGACGTCGTTGCCGCCCTTGCCGTTGAGGACGTCGTTGCCCTTGCCGAGGTCGATCTTGTCCTTGTGGTCGGTGCCCGAGTAGGAATCGTTCTTCTTGGTGCCCTTGACCTTGTGGCCCTGGCTGTTGATCGCGTCCATGAGCAGGGTCGCGTCGGCGCCGCCGGTCTTGCCGTCGCTGCTGACCCCGCCCATCAGCCCCGCGACGACCTTGTGGAAGTCGCCCTTCACGTCCTTGGAGTTGGAGACCTTGAGGCCCGAGATCTCGATCGTGTCGGTGGTCTTGGTGATGAAGCCCTTCTTGTCGAGCTTGAACTCGCCGCCCTTCTTGTAGCTCTTGCCGAGCGTGGCGATCGTCACCTTGTTGAGGGTGCCCGAGACGACGTGACCGCTGAAGTCGTAGGCGAACTTCTTGCCGTCGAGGATCAGCGCCTGGGTGTTCTTGCCGTGGTCGGCGCCGAGCAGCAGCAGCTCCTTGCCGCTGTACTTCTGCGGATTGGGCAGGAAGTAAGGGAATCCCTGGAGCTCGAAATTGTCGAAATAGCTGTCGATATAGGCGTTGTAATCGACGCCCTTCTTGCCGTTGAGCTTGATCTTGATCATGTCGGGGGTCCTTCCGTGACGATGGCCGCTCAGCCGCCGAACTTGGTGACGAGCGACACCTTGGCGTTGAATCCGGGGCTGGCGCTGCCGTTGGGGTACTGGCGGTAGTAGGTGTCGAAGATGTTGCTCAGCATGAGGTCGGCGCGGGCGTCCTCGCTGAACTGCCAGGACGCGAAGACGTCGACGATCTGGTAGGGCTCGCCGACGAGGCCGAACATGTCGGCGGTGTCCTTGCCGGCGACGGCGGTGATCTTGGTGCCGACCTCGAGCCTGCGGTCGAGGGCGCGGAAGCCGAGGATGCCGACGATGCGGTTGGGCGGCACGCTCGACAGTTCGTCCCCGGTCGATTCGTCGATGCCGCGCATCACCTGGCCCGAGAGCGTGCCGAAGGCGAAGCCGGCGTCGTAGGAGGCCTCGAGCTCGACGCCCTCGATCGTCGCCTCGGCGACGTTCCGGTACTGGTAGCCCCCCGGGATCGGGAACATCTCGAAGACCTGCTCGATGTAGTTGTCGACCCGGTTGCGGAACACGCCGAGCTTGGCGCGGAACTGGTCGTCGGGCAGGAGGAGGTTGGCCTTGTCGATGCCGATGCCGCCCTCGAGGTTGTGGGCGACCTCGGCCTTGAGGTCGGGATTGGGGAAGAACCGGCCGGTCGACACCGGCGGCGGGTGGAAGCCGTCGATCAGCGTCTCGGTGATCGCCGGCGGACGGTAGCCCTCGGCATAGGTGGCGTAGAGCGTCACCGGCTCGAACGGCTTGAGCCCCACCGTCAGCTTCGGCGAGACGTGCGTCCCCTCGTTGACGGTCCCGTCGCCCTCGAGCCGGTAGCCGTCGAAGCGGAGGCCGCCGGCGACCTCGAGCCAGTCGGTGATCTCCGCCCTGTCCTCGACGAAGGTGCCGTAGACGATGCGCTCGCCCGACGGGGTGAGGTCGTCGCTCGATCCGGCCGGATCGTGGGTCTCCACCTGGTCGTGATAGCCGTCGACGCCGTAGGTGAGCGTATGGCGCACCGGCCCGGTCTCGAAGCGCGAGGTGTTGTAGAGGTCGAGCCCGAAGGTGCCGACCTCGTAGCGCTCGTCCGGATCGCCCCTGTTGCGGTTGGTGAACTTCGTCGCCGTGTAATAGGTGTTGGCGGCGAGGTCGGCCCACTGCGAGTCCGGCGTCCAGCGGTAGTTGAGCGTGTAGGTATCGGACACGGCGCTGCTCGAGGCCGTGTCGATCAGCGAGTTGTCGAAACTCGAATCGTAGTGGAGCGCCGAGACCGTGACGTCATGGGCGTCGGTGGGCCTGATCCGCGCCTTGGCGAGCCCCGACACCAGGCTCTGCGCCGAATTGATCGTCTCGCCGCCGCCCGCCTCGTAGTCGCCGGCGTCGCGCCAGGTGGCAGCGGCGACGAGATCGACGCTGTCCGACACCCGCGCCGCGGCCTCGCCGTGACCCATGAAGGACGGTGCGTTGGTCTCTCCTGTCGCCTTGAGGCGGAAGCCCCAGGTCTCGCCGGGATCGAGGACGTCGTCGGCGTCGAGCGTGGTGAAGCTGACCGTGCCGCCGATCGCGCCGCCGCCATTGACGCCCACCGAGGGACCGCGCTTCACATCGACGGCGCGCAGCATTTCGGTATCGAAGTAGAAGGTCCCGTTGGCGCCGTGGCCCGACTTCTGGAAGTTCTGCCGGGCGCCGTCGATGGTGACGTTGACCCGCCCGAAGTCCTGGAGGCCGCGGACGCTGACCGCGGCGCCAGGGTCGTTCGGCGTCGTCGTCGTGGTGACGCTCGGCACGAGGTCGAGGATCTCGGCGACCCCGCTCGGCTGGAGCGGCTGCAGCTCGGCCCGCGTCCACACGCTGGTCGGGGCGAGCGCACCGTAGGTCGGCGCGACCACGGGCTCGCCGGTCGTCGCCGAGGCGGTGACGGTGATCGCGTCGAGCTCGATCAGGCCGCCCGAGAGCTCGGCCTCCTGCGCCCTTGCGAGGGACGCGGGAAGGGCAAGGAGCGCCGCCGCCACGAGCGGACGCGCCGGCGGAAAGGTCCGCCGCCGTGCCCGGGATTCCGTGACGGAACGCGTCGCGATCACAGTATGAAGTCGCCCTCGGTGAGCGCGATCTTGCCGTCGAGCTTGATCTTCACGTCGGCCTTGGCGTCGCCGTCATAGTCGGCCTTGACCAGGGTGAAGTCCTTCTTCTTGTTGTAGGTGTAGCGAACCTCGTGGCCGTCGCCCGAGAACTTGCCCTTGCCGATGAAGTCGAAGGTGCCCTTGATGCCGGAGATGTCGATGACGTCGCCATCGTCCTGGCTGAAGTCGCGGATGAGGTCGTAGCCGCCCTTCTTGGCCTTGCTGTCGGTCTTCTTGAGGAAGACGAAGGTGTCGGCGCCGGCGCCGCCCTCGAGCACGTCGCGGTGGCGGCCGCCGATCAGCACGTCGTCGCCGTCGCCGCCATAGAGCTTGTCGCGCTCGCCGCCGCCGATCAGGATGTCGGCACCGTCGCCGCCGTAGAGGTGGTCGTTCTGGCGGCCGCCGTCGAGCAGGTCGTCGCCCTCGTCGCCGTAGAGCCGGTCGCTGCCCTTGTCGCCGGAGAGGACGTCGATGCCCGAGCCGCCCCAGATCTGGTCGTTGCCATCGCCGCCCGAGATGACGTCGTCGCCGGCGTCGCCATAGAGCGCGTCGTTGCCGGCCTCGCCGTAGAGCGCGTCGTTGCCGCGACCGCCGGACAGCGTGTCGTTGCCGGCTCCGCCATAGGCGTTGTCGTCGAAGAGCCCGCCGGTGAAGGTGTCGTTGCCGGCCGAGCCGATGAAGTCGAGCGCATAGGTCGACAGCGCGTCGGTGAGCTTGGCGGCGTCGCCGCGCTGGAGGCCGTAGTACAAGAGCGCGATCGGGTCGGTCGAGCTGCTGCCGGCGTTCGAGCCCGGCTCGGTGTCGACGACGAGGCCGGAGATCACGAGCTCGGAGGTATAGGCCGTGAACGCGTCGGGCCCGCTGGTCGGCTCGGTGCCGGTGAGCGAGCCGAAGATCACCGAGTTCACCTCGCCCGAGATGCCGTGGCCGAAGGTCGAGCCGTGGTGGATGTAGTCGTAGGCGATCTCGGTGCCGACGAGGAGCGCCACCTTGGTGTAGTCGCCGCTGGTCTCGCCTTCGTCGCGGTACTTGAAGCTGACCTGGCTGCCGTTCTGGTAGAGCGTGTCGTAGGGCGGGTACGGGCTCGTGTCGGGAGTGCCGCCGTGATAGCTGGACGTCCCGTTCAGCGCGACCGCCGCGAAGTAGTCGGCGAAGTAGGTGTCGAAGTTCACGCCGTTCATGGCGCTGGCGTCGATCGTCGCCCGGGCGACGGCAACTTCCTCGAGACCGCCGGTGTCGACGGTGGTCGCGCCGCCGTCGAACTCGAGCTTCTCGATGTTCTTGAGCGTGGTCGTCTTGCCGTCCTTGGAGACCGTGATGAGGCCGGTGTCGTAGCGGACGACGGTGTAGCTCGCCTCCGGATCGGCGAAGATCGCGGTGTCGGTGCCGGCGCCCCCGTCGATATCGTCCGCACCGCCCCCACCGTTGAGGCGGTCGTCGCCGCCGTTGCCCTCGATCAGGTCGTCGAAGGCCGTGCCGGTGTAGACGTCATTGAAGGCCGAGCCCTTGAAATGCTGCGGGCCGTAGTCGAGCGAGTCGGCAAACGTGTCGAGGACTGCGGGGCTGGCGCTCGCGCCGGTGCGGTAGGCGCCGAGGAACGCCGTATAGCCCGGGTCGAGGAGATTGAGGCCGGTGATGGAAAGCGCCGTCGACGAGCCGGTCCCGAAAGCGATGTCGTTGATGTAGCCGGAGACGACGTGGGTCGCCATGTCGTAGCTGAAGCTGCCGGTGGCGAGCGCGAACTTGCCGTTGGTATAGCTGTAGAGGGCGGTCGAGCCGGAAAGGGCCGTGAGGTCGCCGTCGAATACCGGGTTGGCGCCCGTCGTGCCGCTCAGGAACCCGCCGCGAATATAGGCCTCGAAGTTGATGCCCGACGTCGAGCCGGTGGCGTCGATGGTGATCATGGAAAGGGTCTGCTCCCAGACTGGCCGGTCGCGCTGGCGTCAAGGGCCGGCGGCGGCAAATTGGCGAAAGCCCGGCGACCGGGCGACGTCGCACCCGAAAACGTCGCGGTGGCCTGGCTGCGGCTTGTGTTGGCTGGGGGAGGACGGGACCCTGACCCGTCCGTGACCTGGCTATGCGCGCCGTCCGGTTAGGACTTGCGCGGCGTCAAACTATTGGCTCGGGAGGGCAAGTCAACCGGGAAATCGCTTATGGAACAAGATGATAGTAATTCTAATCTTCACCCGCCCGGATCGCTGCCGGGGAGGACGAAGATCGACCGCGAGACGACGTTGACGCGGAGCCCGACCCGGTAGGTCTCGCTGAGGAGACGATCGGTGACGACCGCCTCCGGGGGGCCGTCGGCGACGATCCTGCCGCGATCGAGGGCGACGATCCGGTCCGCGGCGAGGGCGGCGAGATTGAGGTCGTGGAGCACGGCGAGCACGCCGCCGCCGGAGGCCGCGTGCTCGCGGGCGACCCTGACGACGAGGAGCTGGTGGGCGATGTCGAGGCCGTTGGTCGGCTCGTCCAGCATCAGGTAGCGCGTCCGCTCGTCGGCCGGGGCCGCCGCGAGCTGGACCATGGCGCGGGCGAGATGGACCCGCTGCTGCTCGCCGCCGGACAGCGTCGTGCAGTCGCGGCCGGCGAAATCGGACAGCCCGACGCGCTCGAGCGCCGCTCCGGCGAGGGCGTCGGCCCGGGCGCGGGAAGTCCCCGCCGGCAGGCCGAGCCGCACCACCTCGTCGACCCGGAAGGCGAATCCCACCGTCACCGACTGCGACAGGACGGCGCGGAGGCCGGCGAGCTCGGCAGGCGCCCAGGCGGCGACGTCCCGGCCGTGCAGCGTCACCGACCCGGCGTCGAGCGCCCGTCCGCCGGCCATCGCCTTGAGGAGCGTCGACTTGCCGGCGCCGTTCGGCCCGACCAGCACCGTCACCTCGCCCGGCGGAAGCCGCAGGTCGACCCCGTCGAGGATCGCCCTTCCCTGCACCGTGACCGTCGCGCCGCGCGCCTCGTACATCCCGCTCACCCGTCGAGGTCGCGCATGCGGCGGACGAGAAGCCACAGCATCATCGGCGCCCCGACCGCGGCCGTGACCACGCCGAGCGGCAGCTCCGCCGGCGCCGCGACGGTGCGGGCGAAGACGTCGGCGAGGATGAGGAGCGCCGCGCCGGCGAGCGCCGCAACCGGCAGGAGAAGGCGATGGCCGGGACCGAGGGTAAGGCGCACGAGATGCGGCACCATCAGGCCGAAGAAGGCGATGACGCCCGAGACCGCCACCGCCGCGCCGACGCCCGCCGCGACCCCGAGCATCGCGCCGCGCTTCACCCGCTCGACCGCGACGCCGGAATATTGCGCGTCCGCCTCGCCGAGCGAGAGCGCGTCGAGGCCGCGGGCGACGAGCAGCGCGACGATCGCGAGGCCGAGGGCGAAGGGCAGCGCCAGGAGGACCTTGATCCAGGTGGCGCCGCCGAGGCTGCCGAGCATCCAGAACGTGAAGTCGCGGAGCTCCTGGTCGCTCGAGACGAAGATCAGGAGCCCGGTCATGGCGCTGGTGAAGCCGGTGAGCGCGATGCCGGCGAGGAGCACGACCACCACCGAGGTGCGCCCGCCCCGGGTCGCGATGAGCTGGAGAAGGCCGGTCATGGCGAGGCCGCCGAGGAAGGCGGCGGCCGGCAGGCCGAGGCCGGCGGCCGGCCCCAGCGCCGCCCCTAGCACCCCGGCGCCGAGGACGATCCAGAGGGCCGCCGCGAGCCCCGCCCCGGAGGAGACGCCGACGATGCCCGGATCGGCGAGCGGATTGCGGAACAGGCCCTGCATGACGGCGCCGGCGACGGCGGTGGCGGCGCCGACGAGGATGGCGAGCACCGTCCGCGGCAGCCGCACGTCGAGGACGATGATCGTGTCGCGGACGGCATCGACCGCCGCCGGGTCCAGCGTGCGCATGAGGATCGCGACGACCCGGCCGGGAGCGATCGGCACCGGCCCGGCCGCGAGCGAGACGATGGCGGCCGCCACCAGCGCCGCGGCGGCGACGGCGATCGCGGCGGCCCCGCGCCCGGCCCGGGAGGCGGCGCCGGCACCGGCCGTGGCGGCGCTCACCGCTCCCGCCGTCACTCGGCCGGAGGGTGCGCCGGCGGCGCTTCGGGCGCCGCCCAGGGCCGCTCGGGCAGTGCCGGCAGGTCGGCCTCGGGATAGATCGCGGCGGCGAGGTCGCGCGCCGCCTGCGCGGTGCGTGGGCCGAAATTGAGGAGGTAGCCGCCGCCCATGCGGATCAGGCGTCCGTTCTGCGCCGCCGGCGTGCCGGCGAAGGCCGGCACCGACAGCACCTGCTCGTCGCTGAGGTGATGCGAACGGTCGGCCATCAGCACGACGGCATCCGGCGCCGAGGCGATCACCGCCTCGTCGCTCGAGGGCTTGTAGCCGTCGGCGGCGGCCATGGCGTTGTCGACATGGGAGAGGGCCAGCATGTCGGCGGCCGCGGTGCCCGAGCCGGCGACCGTCGGCGCGCCGCCGCCCACGCCGAGCACGAACACCGCCTTCCGCCGCTCCCCGATGCGGTCGAGCATCGTCTCGACCGCGGCGAGGTCGGCCTCCACCGCGCCGGCCAGGGCCTCGCCCTTCTCCGTCTCGCCGAGCGCATCGGCGATCAGCCGGATCGAGGCCGCGACGCCGGCCGCGTCATGGGCCTTGGGCACGAGCAGGAACGGCACCGAGGCGCTGGAGAGCACCGCGACCGTCTCGGGCGGTCCGGCGTCCTCGATCGCGATCACCACGGTCGGCCCGAGCGCCAGCACGCCCTCGGCGGCGAGCTGGCGCATGTAGCCGACCTTGGGCTTGAGGTTGGCGTCGGCGGGATAGGTGCTGGTCAGGTCCACGCCGACCACCCTGTCGCCCGCGCCGAGCGCGTAGAGGATCTCGGTGACGGTGCCGCCGACCGACACGATCCGGGAGGCATCGACCACCGCGACCTCCCGGCCGTCGGCCCCGGTCACGGTGCGCGGCTCGGCGGCAAGCGGCAGGGCGAGGAGCGCGACCATCAACAGGCCAAGCGCCGGAACACGGAACATGAGGAGGACCTTACTTGGTGAGGATGAGCTTGTTGAGGCCGGTCAGGCGCAGCCGGTACGTCTGGTCGCCGTGGCGGATCTTCACTTCCCGCCCTTTTTGGAAGAGTTCTTGACTGTCGATCTCGCCATCGCGAACCTCGACCCGGCGCTGCGGATCCGGCGAGGCGCCCATCTTTACCGATCCCGGCGGGTGCTCGATCATTTTTTGACTTATTCTAATTCTACATCTACTTGGCGAGGCTCGCGGATTTCGTGATGCCACGGGTTGCAGCATGACGCAACACATGAAATTGCCAATATTGACATGAATGGTCTCCACAGATACTGCCGACTTCCTTTGTAGGCTTGCCACCACCCACCGCGTGCCGATGTCCGCTCCCGCGCCGCTCCGCCTCGTCGTCAGCCGCGCGGAAGCGCCCTTCGAGATCAGTCCCGCGCTGGCTTTCCGGCCGGCGCCGCCGCTCGCCGCGACCGCCGGCGACAAGCCGTTCCTGGTCGCCGCCGCGCTCGCCCTCGCCATCCATGCCGCCGCGCTCGCCTGGATGGTGGCGGGCCCGAGCGACGATGCGGCGCGGTCGGCGGGCGCGGCCGAGGACCTGATCCTCCTCGAAGGCATCCCGGTGGAGCTGGTGGAGAGCATGCCGACGCCCGAGGCGCCGCCGACCGAGGCCGCGGTGGAGCCCGAGACGGCGGTCGAGGAGGCGCCGCCGGAGGTGCCGGAGGAAACGATCGAGCCCCCGCCCGATCCTCCCGATCCCGTCGAGCCGGTGCCGCCTCCGGAGGAGCCGCCCCCGCCGCCGCCCCAGTCCGAGCCCGAGCCCGAGCCGCCGACGCCGGTGGATGAAGCGCTGCCGCCGGCCGAGGCGGAGACCGGCGAGCTTCCGGCGCGGCCGGACGAGATGCCGCCCGCGCTCGAGCCGCCGCCGGAGGAGACGCCGCCGCCCGTCGTCGAGCCGCCGCCACCGCCGGAGGAGACGCCGCCGGAGCAACCTCCTCCCGAGGAGGAGCCGGCCGAGCCGCCGCCGCCCGATCCCAAGACGGTGCCGCCGCCGCGGCCGCGGCCGGAGCGGACCGTGGTCGCCGAGAAGCCCCCGGCGCCGAAACCGGCGGAACAGAAGCCGGCCGCGCCGCCGCCCAGCGCCCCGACCGCCTCGTCCTCGGCGGCGCGGAGCGGCGGGGCCGGCGGCGGCGGGGCCGCCCAGACGGCGGGCAAGGCCGCCGAAAGCGCGTATCGCGCCCAGGTCGCCGCCAAGCTCGCGC